>Ga0123357_10009003_pt1 | contig 12552 bp, 9 predicted proteins | sample TergutEmb28metaG_FD_89873 | JGI IMG/M metagenome (GOLD analysis project Ga0123357, IMG submission 89873) | Embiratermes neotenicus P4 segment gut microbial communities from Petit-Saut dam, French Guiana - Emb289 P4 | ecosystem: Host-associated > Arthropoda: Insects > Digestive system > Gut ... | reverse complement strand
GGAGGAAAGGTCAATATTCTGGGAGGTCATAGTATCGGTCATTCTAAGCAAAAATGTTTATATGAACATGTGTCCTATTCCGAACGGTTTCCGAGATAGAGCTATTTGAATGTACAACCACAAAATTGTCGATAAGAAAGAGATATTACGTGTACGTACTGTTTCTAATACCGGTATTTATTGTTCAAGTGACAGAGTTGGTAGAGTTTATAATAAATGTTCGAAAATTCCACCATCAACATCAATGCACCTTGCAACTCTTGTGAAGACATGGCGTGTTGTTCGTGTGAGTGTGTCTTGACATTCCTTTATGCAGGCGATAACATCCAGTATGTTAACGAGCAGTTTGTCTCGTGTATCCGCTTTTTTTCTGTACACTTCACTCTTCATCAAACCCCATAAACAAAAATCTAATAGGGTTAAGTCCGGAGACCTTGGTGGCCAGTTAATGGTACTGCCATGACCGATCCACTTATTAGGGGAAGTGTCATTGAGATGTTGCATCACATGTCAGGTATAATGAGAAGGGGCTCCCTCATGCTGAAAGTACATGGCAATCCATGTAGCCAAAGGAACATCCTCTAGTTGTTTTGGTAATTCATTTTGCAGAAAGTCTAGATAATTTTGTCCTGTCATATGATTGTCAAGACACACGCAGACGAACAACACTCTATGTCTTAACAAGAGTTGCAAGGTGCATTGATGTTAACGGTGGAATTTTTTAACATTTATTATAAACTCTACCAACTCTGTCACTTGAACAATAAATACCAGTATTAGAAACAGTACGTACACGTAATATCTCTTTCTTATCAACAATTTTGTGGTTGTACATTCAAATAGCTCTATCTCGGAAACCGTTCGGCATAGGACACATGTTCATATAAACAGTTTTGCTTAGAATGACCAATACTTTGACCTCCCAGTATATTGTCCTTCCCTTCTGGGACACCCTGTATATATTTTTGTCTTTTTTTGGACACACAATCTAAGGACACATCCTTTTTTAAGTACCGTCCAGGTAGAACGGTATAAACCATGTAAATTCTCAGTACTTTGTAGTATATCCATTCTTTGTATCATCTGAAAAATTTAACTTTCTTTCCTCCAAAGAAACCGTGTATATATATGTGTATATATATATATATATATATATATATGTTGTTCTTGTTTTGTTGAACAAAACTGGCACTTGTTATGCTTATTGAGTGTTGATGCCTGATGAATGAAATATGAGTATGGAGAACTGGTGGAATAATAATGATAGCAGGACACTGAAGTGCCGGAAGGAAAACTATTCCATTGTCCCTTTGTTCACCAGACATTGTACATGGGTTTGTGTGGGACTGAACCTGGGCCTTCATGATACAAAGCTGGTGACTAGCCACCTTGACATGGCTAGCCAGATGGTATTTAAAACCATACAAATCAGAGGGAAATAATATTATTTTGTGTAGTAATTCCTCCTTTTTGTTTAAGAATAGACAAATAACCTACTGTTAATTATTGTAATTTTGTGTTGGAGAGATATGAGGTTCTTTTATGGCGTAAGTACAGGAGTATTTCACTCTTCTTTGACTGACCTGAAGATGGAGGCAGTAAGTGCTGTTGAAATGTTCATAACTGTTTACCAATTTAAACATCATCATATCCCAGGAAATTTGAAACTGCAACTGTACTGCTGTGAGAACTTTAAATATTGCATTATAAATGTTTCTTAGAGAATAGGCCTAAGAAATAGGCTTGTATTTTGGTTGTTACAGGCTTATTTGTAACAATGTTGTATAATAATTATCACTGTAGGAACTGGGATACCATAGTTGGTATAGTAACCAGGCTGCAGGCTGGATGATCTGCCATTTAATTTCTGGCAGGTGCAAGAGATTTTCTCTTCTTCAGAACTGTCCAGACTTGCTCTGAGTCCCACCCAGCCTCCAACTTGATGGGTACTAGGGGCCTCTTTCACCAGTAATAAAGCATCAGGTGCATGGTGTCTAGTGGCAAAGTAAAGCATGTGTGGAGTTATACACCCGATCACCGGATATGTGTTTGGGGTGGCACAGGGGCAGCTTAACCTTAACCATTAATGGGCGAACAGGACAGTGCTGTTCGGTTAAATGCACATGAGATCTGCACTCCTCTGGGATTTTATGCGTTGTAGATTGGGAATTTGTTACCAACGTTTCAGAACAACGTGTTGGTCCCTTCTTCAAGGGTCAAGCAGTCCAATTGTCTCGGCCAGCTTGACCCTCAAAAATGGGACCGACAGGTTTTCCCGAAACGTCAGTAACGAACAACACATCTACACTGTGTAAAATCCCAGAAGACCGCAGATGTCAGTTACACCATGGTGGAAGCCTGTGATCACACATAAATATTCACCTTTTTGTCCAAAAGGGAACACACTGTCCCACTGTGGGCATTTAAATTGAACAGTTTCCTGGCATTTAAAAGTCTGTATGCTAAAGGTTAATTGTTGTCTTTGTAATTATTGTTTTCTTTATTACAGATGTACAGACTGACGGTTCGATCAAGCAAAGAAAGTGTTTCTCAAGAAATATGCGAACTTTTGGCAGATCAGTTCTAGTCTGCATGATGGACTCTATCCTATTGATGGATGATTGATGAAACATATTGCCCTTCAATTGTGTGTAACCTTCCTTTACCCCTTTATCCTCTGTCCTCACACACACACCCCCTCACCCTCCCATCATATGATTATTTGTTGGGCCATCCCAATATACCCATTTGGTTTGGGTGTATAATACAGAGAGAAAGTGTTATATCACATTGCTAATGTTACATGGCACATGGAAGAAATATATGATATTAATAGTTCTATATAAAATTGTTGAAACAGATAATAATGGCTGTTCAGAAGTATATAATGAGATGATGCATGTTGCAACATTGCTGATTGTACTTGCAACAGTTTGTCGAATTGCCTGAAGTTACTAGCTGTGTTGTGTTGGAGGCTGTTCCTGCACAAGAAATGAAGTCATACGTCATTGTGAAGTGACATTTGGAATTTAATTTACTCAGCGATTGCATTAAACATGCAGTCTGCAGCACGCGGAATGCTATGCCATATTAATTGGCAGCTATGCCATTGTAAAAAGAAATTGACACAGACATTTTTTTCACAAATATCGTTAAAACACAAGACTTTTATGGTATGTACGTACGTATATATTATATATATATATATATATATATTTGTTTTTTTTTTTTTAATTTGATGTTAAGTTTGTGTCTTATTACTTTATGTCCTCTGTAGAATATCTGTAAATGTGGTTTAGCTTTGCAGTTAAGATCCACTGGTATCAGGCAGAGTTGTAATGTGTATGTCATTCAGTCAAAAGACTGAAGGTAATTCATTCACCAGGGTATGTTAGGTAGCTTTATAAACCTAAGAAAAATTTGTACGGCATGCAGACAGTAAGTTTGACAGGTGTCTGTGCTATGTATGTATCTTCTGTCCTTTTTCGTTCATAGTCACAAAAAGACCAGGGGTTAAGTTGTACATATTCACATAACACCATTTGCATATAACAGAATTAAGAATATTTCTATTTTTTGTTTTACTTTTACCCTCTACCTTTTTGCTCACTGTTCATTATCCCCTGTTCTACTGTCCTACCCTTCTCTTAGTAAATAGTGCTTACTTTGGGGTTCTGTTTTGCATAGTAGATTAAATTTACAAACATCATTACTGCTGATGCAGTTGTGAATCACATTGTGTAAAATTCATGTAAACCATGGAACTGAGATGGAATAGCAGTTGTATTCAGAAGCACTTCTGTTATCAGTCAGCTGTAAAAATAAAATTGTCTTTGTTTCTTGAAGTCTAGGATAATGTTTTATGAAATACCACTAAAAGAATTTGAATATTGTTGTTTGGATTATAAATGGATTGATTCGAGTTCAGGATTATATTTGTGTTGCCTGTTGGTGACACAGTTCAGCACTTAAGTGTCTTCATCTATTTTTAGTTCATGCTATGGATGCTGCTGAAGTCTCCCTCCTTCGTAATAGTTGTATGTGCTTGATTTCCTTTACTTAATTAGAGAAGACAGTCCAGTTTCTTTAATATGTAGGACTTAGTACCATTGTTATTTTGTATGTTTTTCAAGTAGAGATGGTCAAGTCAGTCAATAAAGCCATGGCTACCTGTCACTGTAAAATTGGCATGACAATATATGGGGCGTGACATATTTGTCGAAATTAAAGTTTCGGTTGAGGGGAAGCATGTAGCATATTTGTTTTTTGGCCAGAAGTTGTTTGTGTTTCAGTATTTGAAGTAATTTATATTTGAAATTTAATATTTTTTTGGTCGTGCTGGAGTGTTGTCTGGTGGATAAATGTTGGTATTTCAGAAGAACCTGCTGCCTTTTTCGTCTACCGTGAAGGTGGATGTTGCTTTGGGGTGAAAGGTGGGGAGGCTGCAGGCTCTTTCAGTATGTGGGCAGTAAACCTACCAGACAGTATGGTGTCACATCCCGGAACATTAATAATCACTCCAGTGAGGTTTTGCAGATCTGATCTCACATGTTTTGTATTTGCTCAATTTTCTCAGTATTGTAGTAGATAATTTGGAGCTACTTTTCCCAACTAGACTGTTAGCACAGTGCATTATTCACTGTTCTGCCATTTTGGTGTTTACATACAAAGTTCTGTAATTCCCTGTCCTGTATCATGTAATTTATGTGCCCCATACAATAAGCCTTTTAGGTAATAACCCCTGAACTCCCTTCTCATGTATGAAGAAAACATTTCTGTTATTATACTAATTAGGTAATTTTAAGTTACATTTTGATGCCTTAGTTATTATGTATTGGTGCGAGTGCTTAATTGAGTACAATGTGCGATGAAATGTGATAAATTTCTTATAGCTCAGTTATGAGAGTTAATTTATTTGGGATAGTATGTTTAGTGCTGACAGAAGAATCTCACAAATTTTGGGGAATTTGTGTTATAGATGTGAAAATTAAATTTGAAGACTACTGAGTGTGAGAGATATCCTGTCAACATTCTGGTGAACCTGAAGAAAGCTGAATGCACGTACTGCACGATGCATTTTTCGTTAATTTTTTAATTTATTATAATTAATTCTTTTTGGTGCAGGTGCAGCATGCAGGCATTGCAGATTGGCAGACGTTTGATTGTACATGTTGCTTGCAATTTCGATGTCATGTTTTTTGAACAGCAAATGGCTGCACTCTTTTGTGCTAACCAGTTTGTATGTATAACTCACTATAAGATAAGGAGATGACAGAGACAATAATATAAATGCCTAGAGATGCATTTCGTCATTTGGGCAACAGTATTACATTTTAGCATATCTATTCCAGTGGTTTGGTGTAAGAATGCCCACACCATACATCCTTATTTGATGTTTTGCCACTGTTATGGTGCTTTTCCTTATAGTATTGATGTCTTAAATCTTTCTCCTTACTCCTAAAATAGGGTACACATATTTTGAACCAGGTTATCCTGGTAACTTGTATTTTTCATGGCCAGTGTTTTTCGTGAACGTTTATATCGCCTGCATTTTGAGCCCATCAAAAGTATGGACTGATGAAGTAATATTTATGAATTTAACGTGCTATCATTTCATTGCATTGGACAGGTACCGAAGTATTGTGTTTGATGATGCTTTAGTTTTCTGTGGCTCTTTACAATTTACAGCCCCCACATGCAGTTGTGTTATATCGCTTCCTTATTTGTGGTATCTGATGAAATATAACAGTTTTGCACACAAGGATCCATAATATACCGTTGTGTAATAGTATGGTAGTCATAATCTCATGATGAGACCGCAGACTTCCCTTTCTTTGTAATATCATAGTAAGTTCCCATTAGAGTGGAGTGTTAAACAAACAAACAATAAAAACATTTCTTAGAATTCAAGGCTACATGACCCAAAATGCTACAGCTTTGTATTCCAGTTGTGTTTTAAACAGCAAAACAAGAGAAATTGTGGTCCTCAGCAAAATAGGAATTGGCACATTATATTCCTGCATTAGCAGTGTGAGAACATGGGGAAGTATTGATTGTATGTATTTCACTTTTTTGGTGTTCATCACTAATTTTTAGTAGTTTTTCTGTGGCAGCATCCATTAATTTGAGCACAAATGTTATATCATTTTATTACTAAGAATATTTATTTTTTTCCCTGAAAAATTAAATACAATTTATGTAACTATATTTTGACATTTTACTTGTTACCATTAACATGCCAAACTACATAGAACCAAATTATATAATATTAAGTATATAAATGCAAAATTAGTTACTATAGTTTGAAACCCAAAAACTAGAAATGTTTGAGGACTGATGAGTCATCATTCAGGAGTCTACCCCAGTTGCATGTTTCATTTTTTTAGTCATACTGTAATGAAATTTGTGAAGTGGAAAATTTTAAATCCACATTTAATGTGTTAAGTATTGTTTGTTGCCTTCTGTGTGATTTGCTCATTGCTTAGAGACTTGCAAACAGAGATCGGGTAGTCAGTCATATCATCCTGCTAAAATACTATAAATTAATTTTGAACTGAAGTACATTAAATTCATGTGGAACTGAAGTTCATTGTTTATCATCATGTGAGAAGTGATTGTTTTTTTATTAAATTCAAGTAAGCGGTGAAGAGTCGGTTATTGAGTGTAATAAGTTGACTGTACAATTAATTTATTAGTCTTAAATAAAATATGCCATAGAGTGTAGACACACTGTACTCATCAGTTAAAATCCTTACGTTGCTTGCTCTTATTGCCTGCAGAAATATTTCACGTCCACTGGCATATTTATGTCTCAAGACAGCAGAACAGAAATCCAGTGAACCATTAACGGAGCTTATTTTGTACTGTTTATGAATTGCGTATTTGTTGACATCGTGACCAGGAATTAGAAGTCAGTTTTATGAGAGAGATGGGGAAGTTCTAACCTGACCTAAATCTGTAGAGTCATTTGTCTCTTCATGCATCTTTGAACAGTATTAGCTGTCTGAAGCTTTTTGTGGGTTTTAAATTAAATGGCTGTTGTAATCTGGACTGGAAGTTAGCAGATTTTGAGGAATAAAGTCTTGTGGGTTAGAACACTGCATTGAGTGGTAAGAAAAAATACTGGTATTTCCATGGAACTTCTTCCAGTCATCAGGGTCCAAGGCTCAGTACTATATGGGCTGTGAATATGGAGGCTGAGAACCTCAAATCTTGTGAATTTAATTTTGCCCTGTGTCTGAGCCATCATAATTTTGTTAGCATAGTGACTAGGCTATGGGTCTCCAAAATCTGAGCATCATTGTTCATTACCTGGCAGGGACAAGAGATTTCGCCAAAAAGTCAGGACTGGCTCTGGGACTCATTCAGTCTTCATTTCAGTGCAATTTGGGAGTTGTTTCCCTGGCGTAAAGCTGCCAGGCTCTGAAGCTTACCACTCACCTTCATATAGCGCTGAGGTTAAGAATGTGTGGAGGCGTACTTCTTCCTCTACATGTCGTTATTGTGCGCTGTGGGACATGTCGTTATGGTGTGCTGTGGGACATGTTATGGTGTGCCGTGGGACATGTCGTTATGGTGTGCCATGGGGCAACTTGTATGTTAACAGTCCAGTACAACCTATTCCTTGTTCGCTGTAAATAACACAATTGTTTTCTCAAAAATGGCTCATCACATGAAAAGTTGATACTTGGCAAAATAAATAGATATTATAAAGGTCTACAGCCCTGTTTTAAACGTTTTCATTGTAGTCATTTAACAGAATGTTAGTACACACAATTTCTGAGTCTGTATAGTGCCATACCTCTAGTGTGAGTAGCTTTGTGACAATATAAGATTACTTTTATCTGCAATATATGAACACCAAGAACATTGAGGTGTGTGTAGATAGAGGCAGGACTTAAAGGTAATCACAGTACTCTGTGGGACTCTGATATTTCATGCTGAGTGACACTTTAAAATCTTGCTTGCCTAAGCTAAAATGTGGATGTAAAATGTCCAGCTGAAATATCAGTGCGGTCTAATGTTCTCATAAGGAACCTGTCTGTAACTATGAGTAGTAATTGGCATGAAAGAGATCAGTTACTTGAACTTGATGCTTGGTATTTAGAAAGCCATATATTTATGTTTAACAAGGAATGTGATTAGTGTCAAAATGTAAGTGTAACATATTTTGAATCACAGAAAGTAGAATTATTGTTTCCATGTGAAAGTGAGGAAGGTGCTAAAATAAATGAGAATGGGTTAGTCTCCTGAATGAGAGAGATCTTAATTATCGGTATATTCTGTACATGAGCGGCCATACCTTTCTTGCCTTTTCTTTGCTCATCTACCTGATGTTTGTAATAATGTTTATTCGTTTGATCTTAATGCTACGTAATTGATCTTGTCTGTGTTCTTACAAATAAAATTACTTCTGTTTTATTGTACATATACTCGGTATGATAGATGATCAGAATATGCAGTCTGCTGCTAATTCAGAATATTTCATGTGTCCACACCACATAAGGTAATCGAACATCACTGGTATGTGTTTGTAGTTCAGTAGTTACAAGTGGGATGTGTGGTTATTGTGTTCCGCATACTGCTGAGTACTAAAACGTGTTATTTTATTGGGTAGGGGAGTTGATGTCTTCTAGACCTGCAAGTAGCAGCTGTGGTTATCATTGTTGCCAGGGCCACCAAAAACCGTAGCTCTCTGGTCCATAGAGAGTCCAAGGGTGTTGTATTCCTTCGATATATATATATAAAATTGCACACAGGAGAATATATATATGTATATGGCTGTTGATAAGAATTCATATTCCTATGATTTTTAAAATGTAGGATATTTGTTCAGTGGAATGACTAAGAGAGAATATTGTAGCATTGAATATCTTATGTTTTTATATAGCAGTGGTATTCTACTACTTAAAATGATCAGTCTTTTTTCTGAAGGAATTTTTCATATCAATATTCAACATAATGTTCAGAATTCCAGCTGTAAAATATTATTTTTCTATATTTTAATTCTAGCTTCTAGTATAAAGCAACATATGTTCACCAAAGTATATAAAATTTTACTTATTGTTTTTTTTATAATATTGGCAATTCTTTTACACGTAAGTGTTTTATAATCTTAAATACATATATATCTATATGTGTATAATGTATATTCTAACTTTTGTTTGTAGTAAAGATGTATATCTATGATGGTAGGTGTGGAAAATTGTATACATAAATTGTGAAGGTGGTATTTGGTACTGTCTGTAAATGTTTATGAAGACAACACCAAAAGACATGGTGAGTTCCATGTCCAGTAATTCTTTTCATCATACTTTTTGATCAAGTGTGATGTCAAATAAAATATGTAGGGTGTACTGCAGTTTAGTAAACTGATTTTTATTAACCAGCAGGAAGCAACATGACAGCAGCAGAAGGTAAGCATTTTCTTGTTGTGCACCCCTTCTTTGAAGTGACAAATAACAGATGATCGAGGGGCAACTTTGAAAATCTGTACTACCATGTTTAGCATCATAAAGCCATCAGTAGTGACATAATTTCATGTGGGGTCTCAAAAATGGTCTGTGTTTCCAACATTTTGCATGGGAAGATGGGCATATGTTTTGTATTAATGTGTCATTTTCTCCAGTTTCTTTGTTTCTAATCGACATGGCATAATGATACTAGATGCCATGGTGTAAAGTGAGAATGACATTTACTTAATGTGAGGTATTGATATTCTGTGTATTTACAGGTATTTGTGAATAATGCCATGCTGGTTGTTGTCCTGTGTGCCCAAGATTGATTTTCCATGTAGCTGATTGTGGTTTCTGACCATCCTGATAAAATCTAGTATTATGGAGTTGTGCAGACAAGTGTAATGTTGACCAGACATAATTTTGTTACTTTATCTTCACACCTCTCGCAAAGATTGTGGGGGTGGGTCATATGCTGTGAGAGTTCCTGATATGTGTGTTGAATTTGTTCATTTATGTTCTTGCTCAGTATGCTTGTGTTGCAATGAAATATTTCTAAATTTTAGATTTTCCTCTTTCTGCTGTTCATGTCCCTGTCTTCTCAGTGTTCAGTTCTCCCACTTAAGACTTGTCTAAGTCTAGTATTAAAATTAATTTGGTCTTAAATATCCAAATTATGGAAGTTTATGTACATGTTTGTTTGATTTTATCTTAAAAAATTTTACCTTTTACAAATTATTTGTATTTAAATGTAGCTTTTTTTCTAGTAACTGAAGTTTTCGTATCCTGTAGTCCCATGATTAATTTTAATTAGACAACATTTGTTTGTGAATTATATGTTGTTAGACACACACACACACAATAAACTGTCCCTAGATCAACTGCAGTTTAGGTTTCGTCTGTTTTTGTTGTAATGTCTTGATATACATGGGTGAAGGATAGTCCAAATTTTTGTTTGTGACTTGCGTTATTATTTTACTCTTAATTTTTATTCATAATTTAATTATAATAATAATTGTACTACCTTTATTAATGGCATTTTAATAAGAAATTTATTTCTTGTTTGGTTGAATTTTATCCATGTTGCCATCTACATTTTGTAGTAAAAGGAACCATATGGGTACAGCTTTGGATGCAACCTTGCAGTTGTCTAAGGCAGCAGTTCTCAGTTTTTTTTTTTTTTTGAGGGGTGGGGGGAGCTATGATACTTTATCATGGAAATACCACAGATTTAATGAAGTAATAAGCACAGGTTAATGAACCAGTTTAATTGCTAAAAAGTTTTGTACGTGCAGTTCACAGTGACAAATGTCATGTTGCTTCAGGATATGTGCAGTGCTTTGACTGCATTTCATGCATTGTGTGCACAAGCTGAATGCTTGTCACTGTCCATCAAAATGTGAGTTTGGAGGTATTCCATTCAGTGATCAACAGTGCCATGGTATGTATTTAGGTAGTGAATCACATTGTGGATGGTCAAATTTCTTGAGATACGTCTAGTTACTGCTTGCATGACATAGTTTGAGGGGCATTGGTTTGAGGAAAGTGAGGTAGACTTACCCAACTCACACTTCCCCAACTTTCCCCAATGTCTGCTATCACAGAACTGAGTCCTGGCTTATAACTTCAATTAAATTTTTTTCATCTTGCATTCTACTGTATAGGAAAATTTGTGAGAGCAAGAAAATGTTCAGATACATTTACATTACTGCAGAATAAAATTTTTTCATAGTAGTAGCATTTAAAACATTTGACTTTACGTGTTTAACTTGACATCATTTACAGAATAGCTGTAATGATGTGGTGCATAACACTGATCCCTGTCGATTGAGGATTTACTGCTGATTCTTACAAGCTTCACTGCATTTGCTGTGTATGTAGATTCCCCCTCCCCCACTTCGAAATGTTTAATAACAGTTGCCAATTATACTGAGTATATAAACAAACCTGGTCACCAGCTGGTGACAGAGTGAATCATGTCACCTGTATTTGGTACGTGCCAAAGGGACAACCCACAAAATATCAATTTAACAGAAGCAAGAAGGTGGCTTGGTTTTGCATATGATGAATGCTTTTGAGAAGTAGGATATTGACACTTAGCCCCTTCATACAGAACGGGCGATATGTGACTGGTAGTGCCACACAGCATACAATGATGGCATATGAACATAATGAATCCTGTGTTATTAAACAGCCCTAAAAAGGGGCAACACAATCATGAGCAGAAGAAAGCTTTTAGACACCTCAGACGCGGACACACATTTTTCATGAAACTTCGTATGTTGTTGATTCTTGATCTTTGAAGAGATCATCCCATTTATATTGAATTGATTATAGAATTTGAACAAATTGTAGTTATGACGGTGGAACTGTCATTTATGCACAAGAAGGAGGTTATGGCAACTGGCACCACATATAAAAATCTCAATAAAATGAAATACTCTTACTAGTGTGGAAAACGCGTTCATGTGATACGCCGTATTAAATCCTTTGCTTTCAAGGTGATACGATATCTTATATTGCTAGACACTAAAATTGAAAATACAGCGTAAATTACGAAATCAAGAAGAGATTGTTGTGGCGCCATCTGACGGCCATTTTTTCAAAGCTCTCATTATGCTGCAGCCTTGTGGCAAATTTAGAATTAGAATGGCGTTGAAATCGGATATACATTTTAGACTCTGATCCATGATTTTAGAGATGATCTGTGCATTTTAGTAGCGTGTCAGTTTCCAGACCGACGTAAATGCGTAATTTGCAGCCTAATTTATTTATGATAATTAAGCAAGGTACAGCTATAGGTATGTTCTTTGACTATAACTTCTGTTAATTACTGCGAGTCTTTGTAGTGCTGATGCAGGTATGGGGAATTTCTCAGTACATTAATTTCAAAATTTAAAATTACTTATAATACAACATTTAATTTAAAAATATTGATAGGTAAAATATGTTGTTAAGTAACGTATTAATGTATGTAAGGTCAAGGACTGATTCATTTCAGCATGGATTTTCTGATCTAATCTGAAAATTAGGACAACTCCGCCTCATGATGGGTATGTGCGTTTACGCACACGCGCACTTGTGTGTGTGTGTGTGT
>Ga0123357_10009002_pt1 | contig 12552 bp, 4 predicted proteins | sample TergutEmb28metaG_FD_89873 | JGI IMG/M metagenome (GOLD analysis project Ga0123357, IMG submission 89873) | Embiratermes neotenicus P4 segment gut microbial communities from Petit-Saut dam, French Guiana - Emb289 P4 | ecosystem: Host-associated > Arthropoda: Insects > Digestive system > Gut ... | reverse complement strand
TTATTTAATGCTCAACATGTTTCGGATGTTAATACATCCATCCTCAGGAGCTTGCGACTTGTGTGCTGAGTTATTTCATGGGTTGTATTGATCTGGTTCGATGTGTGTTGGTGTTACGTTGTGGTATGGCAGTGTCTCAACCTGCATACGGATACCACACCACCACAGCCAAACCACAACATAACACCAACACACATCGAACCAGATCAATACAACCCATGAAATGATTCAGTACACAAGTCGCAAGCTCCTGAGGATGGATGTATTAATATCCGAAACATGTTGAGCATTAAATAAAGAAATAATGAAGCAAGTGACATCAAGTTGGTCACTCTTTACTCAAATATCAAGATGATGCACGGTACAATAAACAAAAGATTCCAAGATTCTGTCGCATTACTCCTGGGAAGAAGCTCTAAAATGCCCATTGAATGAGACGATTGGTCGGATTGATTGAAGTTGTGAAAGATCTGAAGATTTAAACTTTTGTCTCTGTCGAAATGCATTTATATTCTCCAATCGCCCAAACCTTAACGTTATTTATTGTGCCGACTATGACATCCCAGAATTCTATCCTTATTTCGAGTATACGTGAATTTCCTGTGTTTCTATTAGTTTCCAAATTACGTGGAAACTTAATTAAATACTAGCGATGAAATGGTTTCTCCTCACTGTGAAATAGAGAGTAGAGTCTTAACGTTTTCCATCTTTGTCATGTCATCATCTTACGGTGAAACCCAAACCTCCACCCGCCCTGCACTCTGCGCCACATTCCCAATGGTACCGCCATCAACATCACCTGCAGTTGCCTCTTGTGGCTTCGTTGTAAGAATAGAGAGCAAAGGTGTGTTCTAAAGTTGCACTGTAATGACGCACATACGTTCCCAGTTGCGTGTGCCACTTCTCATGAACCTCAAACTTTAGACATTACGGTCGAATAATTGACAATAATGTTTCATATTTAGGAGGTTATGTGTTCAGGTACGAGCTAGACAATCATTTGTCCAGAGTTTTAAAGTGGCTTTCATCAGTCCTTCCAGCAACGTCCGTGGACATTCAGGGATCGTGTTATCAAGTGTTTGAATAAGTTGAATAAAATTCACATCTCCATACCCAAATATTTTCATATCTCTTTTAATATTATCATCTGTCGAGGCCTAGTCCTCCGTCTGACAGAACTTTCTGTCTCTTTAGATTTTCGATCACAATTTTGTATTAAAACTGTTCTTATACGTAGTTTCATACCGCGGTGACACTTCCAGCGCCCTGTTCTGAGATGCTACAGTGCTATTCGTCTGTAGTAACAACAAGCATACTTCTTCTGAAAACTCTTGCTTGCTTAATATATTTTTTGCAGACTGTTATAGTAAAGAGCTCTGCAAATTATACAACAGGGATCTATACACACAAAAAGAACAGTCAGCCTTCCATACCTCCCATAAAAAACAACTTTCAGATCTTCTATTTATCAGCAGCTACGGGGAGAGCTAAGTACTATGTTTTTACAAAGTGCAGACAGCATTAAAATTAATTGGAGATTTTGAGAAAATATATAATAAATAATTTAATATTCGCATGTTCCCTAGTTTTTACTAGAAGACTATCACTATAAATTGACGATTTAATATGAAAGTTTTCGCGGGTGTCAGACATATTGCGAACAAAAATTATCCGAATTCGATGAAACAGAACTCCTTATTTGTGTGCCTGAAGGTCATAAATTAATAATAACAGGCTTCCTTATTTTTTAAATCCTGTTTAAGCACCTCAGCCTAATTTGCCATAATGTTTAGTCCCACAGCGAAAGTAAAGACGTACTTAAGAACAAGTATTAAAAGAAGAAAAGTCGATCTGCGACAAATTATTTCAGAAATTACATAAAGCCAAGGACAAAATAAAATAACAAGAAGGTTATGGCAACGAAATGTTGCTCTTTACGTGAAGAAAATATATTTCCGACATTACGTTGAAAATAAGAGTTTTCACTGCGTCAGCGACAAACAGAGGCGCAGAAGTTGCAATGTTTTTAGAATAATCTTTATAGTTACGTCTGTGAGAATACTACACTCAAAGAACTAACAAACAACAGTATTTATGACTACTTTATTGCCACAGGCGACTAGAAAGTAATAAACGTGTGGACTAATCACACACAAATCACAGCCAAATTCTTTACCTGATAATGAAAAGCAATTATGATCCTTCTGTTGACTGTGTGTGTTTACAACTCACAGGTTTACACCTGACTTACGGACTTTCTGACTGACCGTCTAACCGTATGAATGACTGACTGACTGACTAACGCAACAAATAATTACATGAATGCTGTTTTGTCTACTCTGAGACTTTGATATTCTATCGAGTTAACCACGAAACTTCTTTCGTTTTATAACATTCAGTTAGACTCTGTACTTGCCAATGTATCCTATATTGGAAAAATTAATTCCAATTTAACAATTCACATTCTACACTATAAGATCTGTTCCGAATCTGTCCTTACATCAAAGCTTAATTTTGATTATTCTGTCCCAGAAAAGTCTGTGGTCCTAGGTAAAATTTCATAACGCGCAATTCTTTCAGCGTAGGAATTATTACACTCAATTCCCGAGCATAAGGACAATATTTGTCGGTTATCCGCGACTCAACATAAGCAAAGCGTGAAGAAAGAATACCAATAAGATGCAACAATATAGATGGTTTATTGTCAATTTCAGATGTTGATTATTGACTACAGTCTCGAAATGTTTCGGGCATCTTTATGCCCATCATCAGGAGAAAAGACCACGTGTTACTGCATATGGAGTATATTTGCTGGTAGTGTTGGATGTGACTGGTTGCGGTGCTGTGGTGCTACGTTGAAGGGTGTGAGCACTGTGAAGGTTGCTGCTCGAGCAGCAACCTTCACAATGCTCACACCCTCAACGTACCACCACAGTACCGTAAACTGCCACATCCAACACTACCAGTAAATATACTCCATATGCAGTAACACGTGGCCTTTTCTCCTGGTGATGGGCATAAAGATGCCCGAAATATGTCGAGACTGTAGTCAATAATCAACATCTGAAATTGACAATAAATTATCTATATTGTTGCATCTTGTTGGTATTCTTTCTTTACGTTTTGCTCACGATGCACGGTCACAGGAACATAAAGCTCAACATAAGTAATTTAAAGTTACTGTCTAAATCCAGATTCTGCCTCTTCCATCCGAATCCGGACAAAAGTCCAAGTCATTTTTCAACTGACACCCAATGTGACAGTATTTAACCTCACAGTTGGGCCGGTATAGCGACTAGGCAACTAGCTACGGGCTGAACGTTCTGAGGATCGAATCAAAATGGGGGAGAGATTTTTCGCACCTGTCCAAACCGGCCTTGGGACCCACCCAACTTCCTATACACTGGGTAATGAGTCTTTCCGGAGGCTAATGCGGCCGTAGTGTTGCGTTGAAACACCCCCATCTAGCGCCGAAGTTAAAGAAAGGGTACAGCTATACATCTACTCCCTCTGTGGGCATAAGTGACTTGTTATATGATAAAATTTACCTTATCATCTTGCAGTCTTCACAACCTAAAACCTTTTATATGTATTTCACTCGATTCCTAATGTCAACTGCTTTAACTTAAAAATCCTGGCTGCTTCCTATTCGAAATTTATTAAAGTTGATCTGTAAATAAACTGATGGTTGCGTTGGATGCGTGGCCTTATGACCCTAAATGCAGCGCATTTGTTTCTACATAAGTCTGCTCATTCTCTGCATGTCTTTGCTACTTTTCTTTGTTCCGTATTCGGTTAGCCGTCGTAGATTTTACTAAGGTTAGTTTGTGAGATTGCCTTAGGTTAGGTTGTCGGTTTAAGGTATGTTTATGGTACACTCTACTTAACCATTCACTTTGCACGTGAGCAAACAGAATCCTCCCATTACGTTCCACTATTTTCACATGTCTTACGCTGTCACTTGCATATCAGATATCAATAGCTGAATTAAGACCACCAATCTTCTAAACAGACACGGTTGTTTCTGGCAAATGTTACCTGCCAACAGCATACGATCCATATTAAAGGCTATATTCCCATCACAGATGCAGGGGATTTACTGTGTAACTTAACCGTTTGAATACTACGTTCATCTAAATTATGTACGGAACATGAGTTCTTACATAACAGAGAACAAAGCATAGCACTTATGGACATTAAACGCGAAGGTACTACGACCTTAACAAACGTTGGTAAGTATAAGTCCAACAACACAAACGTAACATTCCAGAAGATTTCAGGCTTCAGCAACAGTGCCGTGAGATCCTAAAATATCGCATATTCTAAGTTATTTACTAATATAAAAAGTAATATTTAGTCCGCTACCTAACTAATACTACTTCATTAAGCAAAGGCACTTTGAAGTAGTAACAGAAACTCCCTTGGGCAAAAACAATATGAAAAACAGAAGATTCTTTACTGAACTCACAAGCGGAGAATCGATTTTATGTTGAGGCTGCAGAATCTGATCACAATTGACAATTACATTCATTTCCATTGGAAATAAGTTTTAGTATTTTTCGCCCTTGTGTGCGTAAGTACTCTATCTCGCGCTTTCAGTTTTTCCGACTAAAGTCTTTCTGTGAGTTTGTGATTTTCCCCAAACGTGTTGTACGCTTCCGCCATTTTATTTTCTACTTTTTGACCTCTCTACATTGTTACATAAATGCAATCTTTTACCGACATACATTCAAATTAAAGAGAAAGTGGAAAGTTTGTTTACTTTAGGAAGATGTTGGAAGAAACGGAAATATGAGTACGTAACACAATCATGTTTATATATTTAATCAACTTCACAACCAAAAGTGCCCGTGTCACTACGTCATTCACCGACTGGTGTATGTTTATGTCATTGCATTCACCGTCATTTGCTTGCCCCTCGTAATAATCCTGCTGTCTACCCAGTTTGCATGTTGGGGAAACAAACTACCCGCAACACATTACCAAAATTAACAACTACGGTGTTAGTTGTGTACTGTCGCTGTTACTTCCGAACCTTGTTATTACATGAGGGGATGACAAAAGTAACGTTAGAAGGCCCCTGAAAATGTACAGGCATAACCCGCCCATTATGCCCCCCCCCCCCGCATCATGCACAGTGCAACCATATCAACACACACGCAGCCGTCTCTGACCCCTGACTTGTCGATGCCAGACTGCTGATTGTAGAGCAAGTTCCATTTCTACTTGATAGGAACTGCTGTGAGCATATCGCAGAAAGATAACTTTGGTTTCGTTTGAAGTAGTACAGACGAAGAATGTTCATTGTGTAAAGAAATATAGAATAGAGGGATTTATCACTATCCGTATTTCGGTGAATAAGTCAGCACCGACCTGTTCTGCCCCACTAGAAGCCTCAATTGCTCACAATGTAAATATTGCTCTTTTAGGCTTTGTATGTGCCCCATCTTAAAAATAAAATGTCATGTGTGGGGACCGATCCTCTACCCGAAACGTAGTGCGTAAATCAAAGATTCCAAATATGCGATACTATCATCAGAATCCTATAGAATTATATGTTGAAGTGGTCAGCTCCTACCTTGCTTGTTCTTTCAAACTTCCTGTCCGTTTGCGTGTAATGAGAAAAATGGCTTTAGATATACAAATTTCGTACAGTAAGAACGAACAGGATATACTATTTACTTTCAATTTATTTCAATAATTAACCTCTACACGTTTCGAGCAGGATTACTGCTCATCATCAGAAGGTACTATTCTGTATATACAGTAATTGGTATATGTCATGCCTTTATGTTGACTGGCAACAGTAGAACCTCCTGATGATGTGCAACAAGACTGCGCGAAACTTGTAGAGGTTAATTATTGAAATTAATTGAAAGTAAGTAATGCATCTTCTTGGTTCTTATTGTACGGACATATCACGATGTTCCATCAACAAAACATTAAATATACAAATTTCCTCCACTGTCTATCATGTTCTCACAAATTCCTGTTGTGCTGTCTTCATGTTACCGTAATTTTCCTTCTGCTCAAACTTTTCCCGCAATTTTCTTCAACCCACTCATTATTTTTCCAAAGTTATCTTCCACTCAATCGTCATGTTTCCACAATTTTCTTCCACCGCCTAACAATGTTTCCACAGTGTTCTTCCATCCAGTCGTTGTATGCCACAAATAGTCTTCCACCATCTCGTCATTTCCTCTCTCAATACTTTCACCCTGTCATCGTGTTCCCACTATTTATGCCCGAAGCAACGAATGTCGGGGCAGAGCAATTTGCATTCCTGCTACGTGTTCGGCAGCGACCCAGTTAATTTTTCGGCTCGGTTAACGACTATCCTGAGAGGCTTCTAGCTGTTTTGCTCACTCCGTCCAGCGAAGTTCCGGGAGAGTATCACAAAATGGACCACAACTGCTTCCTTTCGAATAGCCTACATTTCAATTTATATTGACTATTATCTTGTCTCTGGACATTTGAAGTTTGAAATGCGGAAACTGTCCTTATATAAATCGTAAATAAATTTCTGTAGTCTGTTTTCTTTCTTCGCTTTCCGCCTCTTTTGGCCTCAGAAAACGCATTTCAGCAATTTCAGTGCTTCTGTCATAGTCCACTGCCGCATAAACCTCTGATTTTATGGTTTCTTTATGTTATTTTCGTTTCCTTGAAAGCATCCTTTCCGAATATTCCGCTTTCACTCCATCTCACGCGACCTTCAAAATTTCTCTTATCACATCGTAGCCTAGTCAAGAGCAGAAACCTAAAATGTGTTTATCATAATATTTGACAATTTAAAAAGACAGTGATATACGTATACGGAAAGGCAGTGTACTATAATGTAACATTTTTTTGCGCATTCGCATAATATTTATACCTCCTCGGCCATCCTAAAAGCCTGATACAAATTCACTCGCAAAGATCGATTTTATGGTAATTGAATGTCCCCAGCAACAGTAAAAGTTGGCTACTCAGGTCTTCATGTAAAATACCCGATATGATTGTCCGATTTTAACCAGATGAGGAATTCCTCGGAAGATTTTCGTAAAGGTCCCCAGTATCAAATTTCACGTTAATCTGTCCAGTGGAAGCCGCTGTGAAACACGTAGATAGACGGACAAGTAGAAAGACAGACGGACAGATGGCCTGACAGCCTGATATAATTTCACCTGAAGAGAGCGCTTTTATTGCAATTTAATGTAACTTGTATCATCAAACGCGTTCACAGACCTTCAAGTAAAGTTCCCGATATTTTTGTCCCATTTTAACCAAATTTGGATTTCCTCGACAGATTATCATAAAAGTCTTCAGTATCAAATTCACTGAAATCCATCTAGTGGGAGCCGCCTGATACATGCGGAGAAGCGGACGGACAGAGAGGCAGACGGATGGGCATGACGAAGATTAATAGGCGTTTTTGGCGACTATGCGAACGCTACTAGAATCACATGTGCCATAACAAAGTTTACAGGTCATAAAACCCCAGGCTCAATGTTGAGAGTCAGACAGGACTGATATTTGTGATAAACTTCACACTTTTTCTCCTTTCATCCTACAAAAATATTACACCGGATAGTTATTTCATAGAGAATACCTTAAAACTTGAGCGGGGTGATATTTGTTATACCACTAATGCTATGTAAGATAACAGACGCTGCCACCGTACACTGTATTCTTTGTAGAACTCCGTCAAAATATTATAGAGAATGCGAGTATTTGTCACCGCTTTGAATCGACATAGAATTTTATACAGAGAAGAATAAACTGCTGCTTTCTCCTATTACAATCTTCAAATGTTTTCACACTTTAAAACCCAGCAATAATTATATGTACCATCTTCTGTGGCAATAAGAAAGCTCGAACATTTCCACACAGTGTAATTATGTATTTTATATGACTTTCCCTCTAAATACCTATTGCTTCTCTGCAGAGCATTAAATGCAGTGTCTTCGTAATGAACACACAGGGTGTTCTTTTTGAGGTCGGAATAAAATCGTATATGTAAATTCGACGAAATCTTCCCGATGTTTGACACGAATATTTATTACAAAATTGTATTACTAAAAGTACGAGTGAGTGCTGATAAGTCCTTAGCCCGACCAAATTTCCTGTGTCGTAGGACGGAATCGATAGTGCCGTTGGAAAGAGGGTTCTGTTCATGTGCCGAATTGCAAGTCTTTTCTTGTTAAAGAGGCTGAAAGGAAGCATGTCAGGCGACGCGCGCGATTTTAACAACAAGGAGACGCGAGCTGTCATCAAGTTGTCAAGGCGCCGAAAGGAAATTCACGCTATTCTGACAGAAACATTAGGGGAACTGCACCATCGTATACCATCGTCAAAAACTGGGTGGCCCAGTTAAACGTGGTGATTTTTCCACCTGTGATGCGCCTCGTCCTGGGCGACCCAAACAGTGGTCACCCCTTGAGATTATTAATCAAATTCACGATCTAGTCTTGGATGACCGCCGGATTTCGGCTAAATCAATAGCTAAGCAACTGGGTATCTCACATGAGTAGGTTGGGTCTATCATTCATGAAGATTTGGAAATGCGGAAGCTCTCCGCGAAGTGGGTCCCGAAATGCCTGAACGCGGATCAAAAATGTCAACGGTGCCAGATGTCTGAGCAACTTTTAAAATTTCTTCGGCGCGATCCAAATGATTTTCTATCGCTATTGGTGACCATGGACAAAACCTGGTTATAACACTACGACCCGGAGACAAAGAAACAATCAATGGAGTGGCGGCATAGCGGTTCACCCGGCCCCAAAAAATCCAGAGTGCAAAAATCCGCTAGAAAAGTTCTCGCCTCGATTTTTTGGGATCAAGACGGCATCCTCATCATTGATTATCTTCCAAAGGGCCAAACTATCAACGCGGAGTATTACTCATCTCTGCTGGTGAAACTGAAGGACCTGAAAGAAAAACGCCGCAGGAAGTCACCAAGGGGGCCTTGTTCTTGCACGACAATATTCCGGCTCACCGGGCGCTTGCAACCCAGAAGAAAATGGCCTATCTGCGCTTCCATCTTCTTGAACACCCGCCCTATTCTCCAGATCTGGCCCCATCGGACTACCACCTGTTCCATGGACTGTAAAAAATAATTGAAATTTCATCACTTTTCATCCGACGCGGAGGTCGCTGCTGCCACGAAGATCTGGTTGGAAGGACAAATTTCTGATTTTTTTTTTGAGTGGCTTGCATAAGTTAGAGCAACGGGCTAAGATGTGTATTGAGCTTCGTGGTGAGTATGTTGAATAAATTCCGGGTTTCGTCGCTGTAGCTTGTTTCCTTCCTGGTCGCGCTAAGGACTTATCAGCACCCCTTCGTTTTACTATCATCTGGCATGTGACGTCGTGTTCTTTGACAGACAAGTATCAATGTTTGTGGGAAGTTTCCTGTCTTCAGGGTTTGGGGGAAAAGTTATAAGTTTTTATTTTGCCATACATACAGTTTCTAGCTGGAACACGTATGAAATGCGTTCATCTGAAGCGTTTCTACTTCTCTGACAAGCTACAAAATGTACCATCCCAGTGTACAGTGATCTTCACAGCCATCGACGTGTGAACCTCGGACCTCACGGATATAATGAAACCTGGTAATTTATTCAATATTCATCAGCTTATTTCCATTTTTAACTCAGAAATTATGAAGAGCAACGAGAGCTACCAACAGAGCGCCATGTGTTACAAATGTCAAAGTTTACACTTTTCTTCCATCTCTGTTTTATGGAATTTTACAAAGCGCAAATTTCTACGATAGTGGTTGCTATCTACAGTCTAGAATGTCATGTATGTTTCACATATCAAAACAGTAGTAATGGCGTCGGAACTAAACACAACACACGGTGGTGGTTAACGTTTACATCACCAATGTCCATTGGTGACAGTTACCATTTTCCTTTCACAGTAAACACGGAAAGAATGTGTGGACTGCTTGTTATCTACACACGAATGTTATCCATGCCTATTTGTGTTGCACTAATTCATGCTTTTATAGAGCAAATTGAGTACCTGAAGAGAAAACCATCACAATAAAAATAAATAAAAAAAGAGCGAGCTGCTTTCATGACAGCCAGTTTAGCTAAGCTTTCCCTTCCGTACAGTGGCTCCTTCTTCAGAATAGTGAGTTCATTTTGATATAGAGTTAGTAAACGTTTATAAATCTGATTACGCTACTTTGTTATTTCTGACTTACGACTTAAGAGGCACTTAAATTGCGATCTCTATTCAGTCTGCCCGGAAAACAAGATAATTAGGCAAAAGCTTGGTTGGAAAACGATTTGTGAAACTCCAGTCTGACAACAATGGGTTATATAAAAGTTTACCGTTAAAGTAAGTGATACGAAGTTTATCTGTGTGATTACCAAACACATTGTATACTCATTCAGTATAGGGTACATTACAACACTTTCCTTCGAGAAAAAAATTACATATTTACGGGATCTTGTAAGAAGAAACGAATCAGCACAATGGATATACAGGTTGAGCATAAAGTCTTTCCCTGATTACAAATATTTATTACAAAAAAAAACTACTGTACGTGAAATATAAACATATTTTTTAAAATGTAACTCAAGAAGTTTTTTACAACACATTAGTACACTTCAACATGTGCTCTTTTTGTTATACGGAGAACGTCTAATCGATAATCAATTTCTCTCCACGTGTTCTCCAACACGTCTTCAGTTACTGTAGCAAAAGCGTCTGTTATTCTTGCCTTCAAATTTGTAATATATGGAATTGGTGTCGAAAACAATTTTTTCTTAACATACTCCCATAAAAGAAAGCCAATGGGGCGATATCCGGCGATCGTGGTGGCCAGGCTGTCGGACCATCTCTCCCATTCCACCTGTTTGGAAATATAGCATTCAAAAACCAACGAACATGTGAACCCCAGTGTGGAGGTGTAGCATCTCGGAAAATTATGCACGGCTGAAACTCTTCTGAGGTGCAACGTAAAATTTTCTTGTAATAAATGTTTGTAATCAGGGAAAGGATTTATGCTCACCCTGTATAAGTGGGATAACGGTCTTGCTGTAATTGTTACAGTGTACATTGTAGTGTGACTTCGGGCTCCATCAAATTAAGGCCGAATTACGTGGACTGTAAATGAAAATATTCCAATTTTTACGTTTCGAAATTAACACATTAACAAGCACTAATAGTTCTATTATATTTCGAAGCGAAACCAACACACTTTCATAATGAAATTATTCAATAGATAGATGACAAGAATGGAAGTAGTTAATTTAGTGTTGTTACCATTACAAATATTTAAATATCAAATGCATTTTAATGAAGGTATCACATAATTTGGTTCAGTATAATTTGTTAATTTACAACGTCGGTCCTAACAGCACAGGCTATATACAATACACAGATATGAACAATGTGCCTGTCCCAGTGGCCGCATGGTCTAAGCCGTAGGTCTGCTGCTGTTCGCCTGCTGAGTTCGTGGGTTCGAATTTGGGTGCTATCCCGATTTGTGACTTTCCGACCAAACCGACAACGAGTTCCGAATTTGCACAACCTAACGGACTTCCTGAGACGATCCAAATGGAAGCTTATCAGTCGCCGAGCAGGCGTAGGAATGGTAAGAGTAACTAGGAACACCGAACGGAGAGAACAAACCAAGACGCATTCACCTGCCCCAACGTTTCACAAGTACGCCTACCGTCTCGCTTCATGTTTTATGACAACAAGCTAATCTAATATGAGGGTAGCGTGCTCTGGTATGTCGGAAAACCCCATGTAAACAAATGAGAACAATATTTAAAAAAAATCCCACCGGGGGCATGGATATTTGTCTGTTGTGAGTGTTGTGTGTTGTCAAGTCTGCGACGAGCTGATAACTCGTCCAGGGGAGTCCTACCGATTGTGATGCGTCGTTGTGTGTGATCAAGAAACCTCAAGAATGAGGAGGCCATGGTCCGCGTTGGGCCGCAGCGCCACTGAAAAAAAAAGAAAAGAACAATGTGCTTTTCGGTCTCCGAAAACTTAACGGTGTGTGGCAACACAATGTGTATATTTAATCACATTAAAACCACCAGGCATCTGCATAACACCGACGGACGAGTGAGTCTAAATTAATGTATTTTATTCAAGTAACACACCAACAAATGCACATATATATAGTCTTTAATAATCCAAAATTTACGTTAAAATACTTAAAACTCTCCTACATATTTCGATCATACGATCATCCTGAGGGAGCATACTTTGTTCCTTGCTAAAGTTACAGTTAAAACACTCAGCGATTTACTTCGTTACATTAATTTGGTGTTGTGGCAGATTGTCGTGTGTTGTGTGTGAGTCGTTAGCTGTTCAATTGAACTGCTTACGACTCACACATAATACACGACATGCTGCCAAAGCACCAAACTAATATAACGAAATAAATCACTGAGTGTTCTTGATATCAAACTTTTTCCCTGTTCTGAATATTGTATGCTTTTTGACGGGTAATTCACCGGCGTCTGAAATTTATATGCCGACGTTGCGGAACACTCTGTCTGTTCCATCTTCATAGGCAGGTAGATATGAAGTATCTGTTTTAACT
>Ga0123357_10009001_pt1 | contig 12553 bp, 2 predicted proteins | sample TergutEmb28metaG_FD_89873 | JGI IMG/M metagenome (GOLD analysis project Ga0123357, IMG submission 89873) | Embiratermes neotenicus P4 segment gut microbial communities from Petit-Saut dam, French Guiana - Emb289 P4 | ecosystem: Host-associated > Arthropoda: Insects > Digestive system > Gut ... | reverse complement strand
TTAAAGAATCAATTTCATTTTAATGTTATAACTTCATTGCCAATTATATCAAGTAGGAAAACTTGAGAGTTGTTTGACCGTGCATCTTCCTCGTGAAATAATGTGAAATGCCAACTTGATGCAACAAGGTTGTGTGCATCAAGTTGGCATTTCACATTATTTGATGTAGGAAAAACTGTGTTCAAATTTTCAACTAATCTTATGTTTTCTGCTACTGATTATGTAAAATATTACCTTCAGACCATAAATGTGACTTCAGTATTCGTATGTTGCTTAACAAGACATTCGAAATATTGTATTCCCATTTAATGATCAAAGTTTAATTAATAAGTACATTGCCGGAAGTAGATAGTTGGTTCAGCAAACACTGCACTGACCAGGATAAAAGACACTAATTACCTCTGGCTGCAACACCTATGATATCGCTCCCCGAATTACTATCAAGTACTCTAACCAACACGCTGTTGTATGTTTCACATGTTATTAAAGTTGTGAATAAAATTATATTTTGTGACTGCCCAATAAGTCAGTACAGTTATCGATGTGAGATATAAAACGTTGGAACTTGGTTTGCTGCAAATATCCGCGTATTTGTTTCACCTGGGACATCTACATGAAACACACCGTACTTGCTGACTGTGAGAAGTCCTGACCTCAATCCGAATTGCTACCAGGTGTCTGTGTGTATGGTGAAGAGTTTCGTAGGGCTACTGGTATTAAGCATTCTGTAATTTATTATGCAATATCATATTACACTCGGAAATTTCACGAGTTGAGAGGCCTCAGTTTGCATGCTGCTAGCTACTCTGCACACTAGCTGTCTTGAAATTCTGTTGTCTTGCATTCACCGAACGGATTCAGATTACTTCCATGCGCGTATTCAAACAAATCTCTTCCATGCACACGGAGGTTCTTTTTCAAACACTCAGTCCTGAGCTCCGGTGCATTTTATTCCTTTCATGCATGTTCGACAGTCTTGTTTCATGCCCATTGATTAGTCTTCTCTTGTGTTCTTAGTCTATTCTGGCTTTTGCTCTTTGTCCAACATTTTTTGCTGTCTGTCCCGAACATAAGAACTAATTTAGTGTAGTTTAAGTATTAACTTCTCGCTGTGTCATTCTCTTGCTCTATAGTTCCAATAATTTAGATGGAAATATGAAATCTTAATATTTTTGGAGTAAAACTTTACATCCCACACACGTAAAAAGATTCTGTCGTGACTTTTTTTCCTGTAAAATAATTGTATGTAGCTTGTTTCATCGTAATTGCTTATGTTTGAAAAGGGTTCTTTATTCATGTCTGCGTAAGTTTGTAGAGATATTCAGAAGCGGTGTCACATTATTAGGTTACTAGATATTTCGTTATGACTACGTAATTTGGGCCAAAGATGTACATCTGTGTCGCGCGATCGACTGCTCCTCCAGAGGGAATTTTATTTCTGTAATGAGAAAGTGTGAAATGCCAACTTGATGCAACAAGGTGATTTTATTGATGTATTCTTAGCTCCACATTATTCGGGCGCATACGTCCATCATCAGGAGCACTAGATGTGTCGTGTGTGCGGTTCGGATGGTGCCGTGTGAGTCGCACGGCACCATCCGAACCGCACACACGACCTATGCAGCGGCTGTCAGGACCACCACCCATCTACATACTGGGTGCAGAAAACCGTATGCTGCAACTTAACATCTAGTGCTCCTGATGATGGGCATATGCGCCCGAAACATGTCGAGCTAAGGATACATCAATAAATTACCTTCTTGCATCAAGTTAGCATTTCACATTTTCTCATGATGAAGATGCACGATCAAACAACCCTCAAATTTATTTCTGTAACTTTCTGCACAATGTACCCATTACGCCTTATTACGGTTAATGAGAATGTCGTTACAAATGTAAGTTTTATTTCGTAAAAACGTGTGTGCACTTTCGAAGAATTGCGTAAATATTACGTCACTAACATGTATTAGAAAAGTTCCGAAACTTATTACCATAGTCTGAAGGGAAGTTTAGAATTGTTGGTTTCAAAAAAGTTACTAGGATCAGATTAGACCTTAAGCGAAATGAGCCAACTTTAGAATTCGGAATTTACATACTAATGAGAGAAACTTTATAACTTGTTCTTGTAAGGAATGTTGTGTAAACAGATGAAGCTCAGTCCGAGGGAAACAAGAACGTACATGCACGGTTTCCGCGACTATATTTCGAGAAAACAAACACGTGCAAGATTAAAACCCGTGTGTATTTCATAGCAGCAAGCTGGTTTATATGTACATACGTATTTTAGTTTGGTGTTTCAGGATACGTTCTTGTACCCTGCTTGTTGACGTCTAGGCTTTAACGGAGTTTATTGCTCATATAGGTCTGCTGTTAGGTTTCGAACTGGGATCAGTCCAGTTATAAGTCTTACTTCTATCGGCATGTGTTCTGTTGATTGTTTTTGTGTGTGTGTGTGTGTGTGTGCGCGCGCGCGCGTGTGTGCGTGTGTGCGTGTGTGCGTGTGTGTGTGCGTGCGTGCGTGCGTGTGTGTGTATCCGGACTGTTTTGACTGTCTCAATCACGTGCACACGACGTTTACTTTCAGTGACGTTACTCGTTGGACAGCCTCAGTGTGTATTTTCAGCTATTAAAAATCTAGCTGTTAAATTTACAACTGGCCTTTTCAAGCAGTATATACAGTATAATATTAGTGTCCATTCTGAGAGGATTAAGAGAGATTCTTATAATTATTGGAAGACAGAACCAATTTTCATGTTACATTGCAATTATTCCTTTTCCTTAAATTACAGTTTTTCAGCAGTGGCTGCAAGCTGATGTTATAATCGTTAATTATGAATCCCCCTGAATGTAGACATCTTGATTCCTCTTGGCAAATGTAGAGTTATTTTCAATGTTGTGCAAAACAAATTCAGTGTTGTTTTAGTTACGGGTTAACGATGGTATTATGATTGAATGCTGCTGCTGAAATTTCCTGAAGCACTTGTGGTGTTGCTAGTGTGCCGTGAAGTGTGCAAATAGGTGAGATAAAGGTAATAAGGGTAACGGGGTAATAAAGGAAGTTATGTTATTTGTTAGTCTTACTGTAGATTAATTAAAGTGAGTACGATTAGTATCACGAATGGAGCAAAAACGAAACCCGTGAAAGGCATAACCTGACAGAAGGAATGAAGCAGAAGACACACGTCGGAGAATAATATTGAACTATATGTATGAGACAAATGCCATGAAGCCAGTTCATTAGAATCATTTATTTCGTAGTTACGGTGATGATACCTTCCGGATTCAGCAACAGTTGGGCGATCTGAAAGGCTGATATTTAGTGATCGCTTGCGGGTGGGTTTCTCATCAGTTCAGCAGTCAGCGACTTCTAGCTCCGTTTAATTAGATTTTAGGATGCAGTGTAGTTGTATAACAACAATCAATAGGACATTCTCATCAATTTCAAACCTTCATCTTTCTGAACGCAAACCGTGTGCCTAATTAAATTTCGTAATAAAATCGAAGTAAATCAATAAAACATGTAAGTATTACGTTTCTGTGGAAGCCGTTTAATTTCTGGCGTGTAATTATTGAGGTACTGCAAATGAGCTGGTTATTGAGGGCGGGAGTGGAGTTTGCCGTAGAGGTATCTCTGCATGTTGTATAGAGTAGAAATACGTAAACCATTTTAGGGTTATATTTCTGCATAGTCATTACTGAAATTTGGACATTGTCCACTGTGTCAGTCCGTCTTCAAGTGGAATGAAGAGACGACTACTGTGTCAGGACCGCCAGAAAGAGTAGTTTCAATCAATACAAATTAAAAAACGCAGCGCAGTATATTCATTTGAGTGACATGTGGGAAGTGCAGCTGTTGTGAATTTAGAGCTTCAGCTTTGTGCAGTGCTTGTTTTGTTCATGCCACACATATTAATAAAGTTATAAAGGAAATGTTGAATAATTCATAATTAACTTAAAAAAATTTATTGACTAGTTGTTGGTTTTGTGCGGTACATATGATATGAAGACTTTGGATAATATGACAAGTAGTTGGCCCGTGTTTACAATCATAAACTAATGCACGGAACAAAAATGAAAATAATTATAAAGGAAATGTTGAATAATTCATAATTAACTTAAAAAATTTATTGTCTAGTTGTTGGTTTTGTGCGGTACATATGATATGAAGACTTTGGATAATATGACAAGTATGAATATTGATGGGTAATGAACTTTCGGGAACCGTGAAGTACGAAAAATGTCTTGATTAGTTAGCGACGGAATTGTGTGGCTGGTTAGTTAGCTACCTGACCGGAATGTTACGGATGTGGTCATGACACAGCATTAGGCCTACTGTCAGACTATTGATGTGGCTGACAGCTGTGGATGTTCAGCAGTTGCCTCGATCAGTAACCGCCAAACGTACTTGTTAATAAATTGAATTGCATTGCGTCAGAAACACAGCAGATGCCAAAACTATATTGTGTTATTATGTAGCCTTTTCGGAAGAGAGCAACGTTCTTCCGTTCCTCCGTTCCTGTACCTCCGGCACACCCAAGTGAAAATCTCAACACTCACAGTGATGTTCTAGCAAAATGTTTGTGTAACCTTGTTCGGATGTAGCAAAGCGCGAGTGTTTTTCAGTGTGAAACTGTTATATCCCTGGTAGCTGGATTAGGATCTCTTGATGACCGAGCGGAAGTCGTGGATGGATCCGTTGGACACTTAAGAAATAACTTTCAATTCCGACTTCGGAGGTAAGATGTGTATATATATATATATATATATATATATTATATTACAGATGATGATAGAGAGTGACGACAAGGCGTCGAACTAAGATCTGAGTGCAGTGTTCGGAGTGTCCGCCCGTGGTATAGTTACATTATATTTTATAGGGATTAAAAAGTCCGTGCGAGAATTCGCACGGCGACACGAGGGCGTGGCCAAACATATCATTGGCTGAAATTACTATTAATACAACCTAGGGGTGCGGTCAACTATAGCTATTGGCTAATTTTTACATTCCCAATCGTATCTACAAATGGCCCTCTTATGATACCATGGCGCCATAAGTCACCACCTGTCACGCACCCTCCTTAGATAGATAATTGCCTTCTGCAACACATCCTGTGGGGTAAAAAGTCACGTGCCTTATGATACGTAGTACAGGTGGGTCTGCAACCCAAATAATCACCTGTTTCCTGCAGGTCCAAAACTCTAGCCGGGAAGATCCAGGCTGTAATACCTGCCGTATGCGACAAAGCACATACTTAAAGGGTAGTCTTATCTTGCACTATTTGATGCTTTGCTGACCGGCAGCTGCTGCCACAACATGTGAATTCACAGCCGTTACTTTTTAAATGGTTTGTGGGTAAATTTATTACATTATATTGGTGACACATACAGGGAAGAAGAGAAATTCAGATACGGTTTTTAGCGAGGAAGACCGAAAGAAAGAGACCACTTAGTGGAGCTGGGTGTAGATGGGAGATTAATATTAAGATGGTTCTTGAGGAAATTGTGTGGGAAGTTGTGGACTGGATTTATTTGGCTCAGGATAGGGACAGGTGGATGGCTCTTGGAAATCGGTAATTAAATTCGGATTGCGTTAAATGTGATGCGTTCATTTCATATCTCAGGATTTGTTAGCTTTTCAAGACGGATCCTGCTGCAAGAGGTCAGTTAATTATATTTGAAGTAACGTATTACAGTAGCATGCCCTGTACTGACCGTAGCAGCATGGCATTTTGCAGTCCTGCTTCTTATTCTGGGCGTTCAGGATTTAAATCTCAGCCCGGATCCCAACTACCATGACTGAATTTATCGTTAGGATGTTATCGTCAGTTAGTCCACACTCACCTTTTTTCCCGAGTTTCCGACTCGTTTTTAATAACATCCTGGCAGCCGATACGTATGGAAGCCGGGGTAAATCGATCAATACAGTGACACACTACAACTTTGAAGACCGGGATTTTATTCCTGACAAATGTTTTTATGTTCTCTGTGGCGTTGAAACAGAATATGGGGCCGAACCTGGTACCCATGCATTGTGCACCGGGAAAAATCTACCCGAGTCTGAGGCTCACTACTTAACTCCGCCTAACGCATTCCGAATACGTGGAGCTATACGTAGTTTCTCCCATACGGCTTCATAGCGTGGTGCTAAGTAAGACACAGTGACAACTTTACCTCTATCATCTGATATTCCGTAACTGGTACATCATCTTTAAACAAACAAACAAACAAACAAACAAACAAACAAATGTGGGAATTGTGATGAAGGTTACATAGACTACACGTTAGCCAGTTTCATTCTCACAATATATTAGGATTTACATTTTACGTTTTACGGTATTACGGTTACCGCAATTCAAAAAGTAGATGTATTCTTTAACCTCTTATGGATAACTACACATTATTTTGGTACGTTGCTCCACGCTTTGAATAACAGAATTCGCTGCGAACTGTAACTTTCTCGTCTGCCACATATTTCGTATAAATGTTAGGTAAACAGAAGGGCGTAGAAGCGGACTCGCTAACATGTTTTCATTTGACCCTTTGGTGCTCTTGCTGCCTACACGTCTTTTCAAAACGAAACATAAACACTGAACGCTGAGTTAAAGGAAGATAGAAAACGAAGCTAACTCTCCGCAATATTTAAAATTAAGTTCAACACTTGTCACATTTACGGCCTGCTAGACGTGTCAAACTTGTTTCGTGTTTTCATCTAGCATAGGTTTTATAGTGCAGCGAGGCCATGCAAAAACTGCACTTTACTTTCGATGTGACCACTTGCTACCCATTTGTCCCTACTTCTGCTCTGTTGCTTATAATATATAATAATATTTATTTACTGCAATTGGGTTGTTACCCGGTGGCAGTGGTTATTTTACGTGTAAACAAGACATGAAATTGATTACTACTAAATTTAAGTCGGGAGGGCTACATGAGAAGCATGTAGTGGCGGCAACTTGGAATTTTGGGAACCACCTCAGCATTTGCTTTTAGGCACAGGGAAACCAAGAAAAACCTGTGTCGAGATGGCCGGTCGCAGGACTTTTCTTATGAAAATTTTTCTTTGAGCCTTCTTATTTACCAGATAATCGTCACTGGTCATTATAAGAAAGTATATATGCCAAACGATTACTACGCAGCTGGGCGAAGCCAATTAGCACCTTCTTCCCAATGTTCCCTTTCGTTTCTTGTTATCACAACGTGATTAAGTTACATTTTATAGATGAATGACAGAATAATAGGTAATTATTAATGCAAATATTCTAACAGTTCTCGTAGCGAGAAAATTAAACATGAAATTAGAGTGGAGTGAGAGTATTTAAACTTATTTTAAGTCTAGAGAATTAAGTCAAATACAAAATGTACAGGAGCAGAAGGGATTCTTTGGTCTTTGGTCTTTCAGTCAAATAAAGCTCCCCCGAGCGTTTTCGCCAGCATTTTCTGTTAAATTACCATGGAGATTGGCTAGTCTGGAGGGTGTTTTCTGAAGCAAGACAGATCCCGTGGGATTCCTGTTCGTTCTTGGATAGGCCGTACCTGCTAACACACAAACGTATCTGTTAGCTCATTCACCATTCAGACAGTGTAACCGGCAGCGGTTTGGCTCTGGTCGTCGTTGAGGTTGTATGGTTACCAGAACATTTAGTGAAAGGTCTGATGAATTTAGTAGGAGGTTTTTCTGTTTGTTACGAGAAGCCTACTAAACCATGCTCTGTAAGGCACCGACTGTAGAAAGAATGAATGAATGGATGACCCCACTGTGTGTGCGGGCGTGCGTGCGTGTGCAGAGGGGCAGGCTGCCATTAAGTACATATTAGCGCCGTTATCAATTATTCTACTTTCTTGTCTAAGTTTATTTATTTATATTACGAATTTTATTCTTGAGGTTGATATTTTTATCTACGTTCTTGGTCAACGTTTATTACTCTCTTGCTTTTATTTTTGTGACTTTCTTTTCATCCTTTCAAAACTTATTCGACGTCGAAGTCATAGTCCCTGTACAACTGACAGTCTGTCCGTCTTGGCGCCGAGCCCACCACCCCCACCCCCACCCCAAGGCACACAACAAGACTTCATTAAGTAATGCGCCTGGCCATTTCAGTCCTGTGTTCAAAATTTTGGACTTCGTCAGGTGCACGTACTTAAATACATTGCAAGTACCTGTACAATTTAAGATGACTACGCAAATAAGTCACTATGTAAAATGGTACCTTTGTACAATGTGCTGTATAAAATGTACCTGCCAGTCCAGGCTTTGTAAACCAGATTATGTCTTGCATTATTTAGCTTGTGCTACGTACGACTGCTTAGTCGTTCTGACGTTCGTAATTTTGACTTCCGCCAACTTCAGTCCTGTAAGAGGCTTATTTGCGGTGCTGGGCTCCGTATTGTCCACGGTACTTACCGCTTTCTATCTTTCGCATGATTTTTATGGCTTACATCTTAATTTATATATATATATATATACGTGCAGTTCATACCTCACAGAGAGCACGGTCGTGTCCAACGTCTTGTGCAGTTTGTTGTGGAAAGAAGGTACTGCTCGTGTTTTCTGACTCTCAACCATTAATTTTTTTTCCCCATATGCATGTACTGTCTGCAAAGGGTTTATATGGAACCAGCAGAATCAATCAAGCTGTCACTGTTGTCACTTTAACCGAAATGCCACAGTAGATTCTCTTGCCAAGATAAATGCAACAGCTGTCGATGGAAGACGCAACCGGAATTCGCGCGCGGTCACGAGTCATTGCAGTACTGCGACCGAGCAGCACTGACCATCTGGTTCTGATCGGGGCCGGCTGCACTCAGCCTTCCGTGGTTTCTTGCAGCCTGTCCAGGCGAAAGGCACAGTAATAACTCTCAGTAGACTAGGATCATGTCCTTACCAGCTCTTACTTACAATTCGACGACTTAACCGAAAATGACGTAAGAACCGGCTACTGTAACACAGAGTGTAGCCGATCATATTTAGTATAGTTGTTTATTGGGTTTGCTGGCGTCAGTTACGGACGGTCTGTTAACGTATGTTCAGGAACCGTTGGCGATAGGTAGGAGGAATACGGGGAGAGATTTAGATGACAAAACGTTGGCAGCGAACAACGGACACTAGCAGTCCAATAAGGAGAGCAGTCGCATACGAGAGCGATGTGAGTGAGGGAGTACAAGTGACTGTGTTATTTTAATAAAAAATTATTTGGTTGTTTAACTGGATAACAGCACGCCTTCCATTTTATATCAAGAATAAAATGAGTAATTTAAAACAACAATTAAAAAAGAAATAACTAAATCTATGTGTGATTAGGTGAACCACACCCGTTTCTCGAAAGAGGATCACCTACCAGACTGAGCACGTCGGGATAAACAAAGTGAAAAAGGCGATCGTGTAGAAGAGGTTATAGGCTACTATACCCGTAATTGGATAGGTTGTCTGAGTGAGTTGTAAGGCCTCAGAAACAAAGGAAAGAAAACTATTAACCATTCTGCAGTACCAAAGTGTGTCATGAAGTTCCTTTACGATACTTACGACCAGTTCAGTTTGAGCTTATAAATGACAATTTGATATTTATATAGCCACACCAGTAGGCGCCCAGGTTTAACATCAAGATTGAGAACTGTATTCCCTTCGCGGTTGTGATCGGTGCATATTTTGTTCTTTGTTCCTGCATTTTATTGCGACTGATTTTTGTGGCATGAAAAAACCATTTAAGCCTAAAATAGTCTTTTATTTGTATTTGTGGTCTGTATAATAGCGCTGCCATTTGGTCAGAATATACGTATAGCGTCGAACGTTGTGATGTTTAGTAAATAATCAGCTTTAAAGAGTGTGGGATATAACGTGAGGGGTGTGTGGCACTTATGGTGATGATCGTAATGATGGGAAACAAGTTTCGTAATCTGATGGCAGTGCTTACTTTCTGAACACTTTTGTTTTTTTTTTATGTTTTACTGACCGTGCATCTCAGTATAATCCTAGCAATTTACCAACCTAATGCACAAATTCTTGTCTTTTTAATAAGTTTATTATATTTATCTACATGTTTTGAGCACTGTTGTGCTCGAAACATGTAGAGGAACATAATAAACTTATTAAAAAAACAAGAATTTGTGCATTACGTTGATCAATTGCTAGGAGGACATGTGTTCTGTTTCTTGCCAGTACACTAAATGTAAAATAATGTCAGCCTCTGGTTTCCGTCGATGCAGCACATGGTGTCTGTGGGTATGAGAAAATATGTGACAGTGTTTCAACACAATAATAGTAAAAAACGGAGACGTGGGAGCGATTAGGACAAATAGTGCAGCGATCCAAGATTTCCAGTCTTGGCCTGGTCTTAGACGTCTATGTGAACGTTCGGTATTCTTGTTTCTTGTAAGATTACTAGCGAGTCAGTAAACCACGCGTGGCAAGAAGCGAGAGATTCGTTCTCCGAAATCCCCAAGCTCGCTTTCCATTCTTGGAATGTAATGTTTAGGCATTACGTCTAGAGTTGTGTAGAATCGCAGTATATTTCCAAAGACAGGAAAGTGTATTTTCTAAAATGAGATTTCAAAAGGCAATATATTTGAATTCTCTTTATGTTCCTTATTCAGTTTTCCAGACTGAATATGAAAATTCATTAAGTGTGAAAGGGAAAAGATGCGTTTATCCAACGCTACGTACTGCAGTTAGTCTGTATTGAATGAACTATACCGTCTATAAATGTTTTACAACGTCGGTAGGAAGCACAGAAAATGTGTCTGTGAAACCTTCGTGACAGATGTTTTGTTACAGGTGTGGATATGTAGTTAGAACTTGTGGAAGTCAAATACATAGTAATCTATAAAATTTTTAAAAATTCAACAAGTACACTTGGATGTATAGGTGTAATTTTATGAATGTTAAGCACCAGCATGTTTCGGTCACACATGTGGTCTTCTTCAGGGTGGTGAGAACAAGAATACCAACACAGTTGTAGTGTGTCATAATCACTCACTCCACTGTTAAAAGTCATATAAATTGGGGTTAAAATTCACAGTTTAAATAGTGTAATATCGATGAGTATAAGACATTAGAAGTTAAAAAGTAGTTCATTTGGAGTGTAGTTCTGTGGAATTATGTACATTGAATATATGTGCGGTGAATTATGATCCAGTTTGGTGAGTAATGGCATAGACTGCACAGAGAACTAGGCAGTTCCGAGTAGTTTACCGTGTAGGGCACCAGCACACTAGTCTACAAGACATCTTCTACTGAATAAACCTTGTGTCTATTTATTGTCTAACGGTATCCTACCAGTATGAAGGGAATCAGTTTTCTGAATCACCTTACCGTGTTTCCACAACACATAATTTGTCACAAAGTTTACCGCTACAGCCGTTCTTATCACAATCACAGCGCTAGTCATCACTGGAACTGTATCACTATACTTATCATGATAATAATACTAATTTCACGCGATTATAAAAGTTATTAGCGCCTCCAGCATACACCTGACGTTGCTATCCTGATAACCATAGCGCTACGCCTACAGTGCGGCTGGCCTGACTGAGCGTGACATTTATATTGCCGGTATGAAAGGCTCTTGGAATAGACCAAATTTGTAGTGAAGGATGATAAACATAAGTACGAGTGTAGTGCACTAATTCTACCTGGAGAATCGCGGAAGGAATATAACAGTGTTAAAATATTCTAGACAGCTCGTGTCCGATTAATTATATGGTTATGGGTATACTTGTGTATTAGACTCCTCCTTCATGCTGTTAATTGCCTGAGATATCACACACAGTGCCACAGTTTCAGCGCTGTTATATGTACAGCGTACTTGACCATTAGGACGTTCTGAAGTGTCCCCACACGAGGTGTTTTTGTACCTTGTGTAGTCCTGGCACGACAAGGAACTTTTATATGTAAAACGTAGGCTACTTTAATATTATGAAGCCATGGCCCGTACCACGCGAAGTGTTTGTGTGCTTTAAAAAGTGAGTACTTTTGTATCCAGTGTTACCCGATTACCGAAAGAACATAGCTTTTTTGGAAGGATCCCAGGTTTGTCCTCTTTGTCCTTCTGGTAAGAGCAATGTGTAGATGACGATGAGTATGGAACATTGGTGCAATGATACTGGCAGGGGAATATCGAAGTAACCGGAGAAAATCTGTCACAGTGCTGCTTTGTTTACCACATATCACATATCGAGAGGCCCAAGAATGATCCCACACGGTATGTTTATGTATTTTTATAATTCTGGCAATAGAAGACGGTTATTTCCCTAAAATGCAGAAGCCGGGTTGACTTTTTAAAGTAGGCTGTGAGCGTTAAACTTTGAGGTACGTACTTTAATCTTGAAGATTAATTAAATTAATTTTAGTGTTCGGATATACAGGGTGTCCCAGGAGGAATGTGCCAGACTTCGGGAGGGTGTTCCTTATGCTAAACTATACCGATATAACCCAAAAGACCTAAGTCCAAAGTGGAACGGTTACGGAGATAATGGCCAGAGAAAAGTGTGGTCTTCTTGCGGGTCCACGCACTGTACCTGTCGGCTAACACTCTCACCCCTTCGTCCTTGAATGTAGTCT
>Ga0123357_10008998_pt1 | contig 12553 bp, 12 predicted proteins | sample TergutEmb28metaG_FD_89873 | JGI IMG/M metagenome (GOLD analysis project Ga0123357, IMG submission 89873) | Embiratermes neotenicus P4 segment gut microbial communities from Petit-Saut dam, French Guiana - Emb289 P4 | ecosystem: Host-associated > Arthropoda: Insects > Digestive system > Gut ... | reverse complement strand
TTGCAGTATGCGTTATATCCTGCTGCTGTTCACCCGCCTCACTAGTGTCAGTGAAGGAGACTAGGTCATATAGTGGGTTGTGGTCAGGCCTTTGCTGTTCAGTGATTAGTCTGCCTATTCCGTCATATTTTTGTATCAACATGGCCTCCCAAGTGTTCATTACATTACTTTGTTCACATCATTAATCGGCTGGTCTTGTAATGAGTCGCTGTGTCCTCCTTACTTAAGACACTCATGATATCCAGATGCAGTCTGTTTAATGTCTGCCCTCTCATCGCTCAGGCAGTTCGACGCCGTCCTCTGACCGCGGAGGCTCCTTGTGAGACTTGTAGTGGACAGAGTGGCACTGCCACAGGTCTCTCTCCCAGTACTTCTACTTCCCCTTTCCGCATCATTCCACCAACGGTCCATACTCACCTTCCGCTTTATCCTGCTCTTACCAGAAGGAAAACCGTTAGAGGCCTGACAGCCTTCAAACACAGCGGTTCTGTTCAAGATATCTGGCAGCATGTCAGAACAGCGTTTCAGTTTGTCTGTGAAAGTGCTAACAGCAAGTGTGCGGTTGCAGGGCGCTGAATGGCTCGGCACGGCGCAGACACCTGTGGGTGCGCGCTGTCAGGAAGATCACGAATCAGCGAAGCGCGGCTCTCCTGGAATCCTTGACCGCGGAGACCGAACTGATACCAGCGGTGCAGCCTGGAGATAGCAAAGCTGCTCCGCCTGATGAGGTCACCACCTGCACTGTTGGCGACGGAGCCCCTCTCAAGAATGTGAGCGACCCACCCGGGAAGCCTGATGACAGCACTTCCTGTGCCCAAACTGGTAACGATGTGTTACACAGAATGTCCCTTTTACCCTGTCCCTGAACACGGTATCTTTATGGCATAGAAAGACTGCATCAGCTGGGTCGTCTGGTGACAGCTGCGGTGCGCAGGGATGCGGTGAAATGGACACTCTGTATGATCGTAGGTATATTCCATACATAGGCAGTACTTGGTGTATCTGAACTGAACTGAAATGGACGCCCTGTATGATCGTAGGTACAGTCCATACATAGGCAATACTTGGTGTATCTGAACTGAAATGGATACCCTGTATGATCGTAGGTACAGTCCTTACATAGGCAGTACTTGGTGTATCTGAACTGAACTGGACACCCCGTATGATCGTAGGTACAGTCCATACATAGGCAGTACTTGGTGTATCTGAACTGAAATGGACACCCTGTATGATCGTAGGTACAGTCCTTACATAGGCAGTACTTGGTGTATCTGAACTGAACTGAAATGGACGCCCTGTATGATCGTAGGTACAGTCCATACATAGGCAATACTTGGTGTATCTGAACTGAAATAGACACCCTGTATGATCGTAGGTACAGTCCATACATAGGCAATACTTGGTGTATCTGAACTGACCAGACGCAGTATCGTGTCTGACGCCTTCTGTTCACTCAGACACCAGACCAGACAATACCAAAGGCGTCTCCTGTTCTCACTGAACCGCCACGTTGTTACCAACATACCAACACAAAATTATTTAAATACTTAAACAAACATTGTGTACCGTTGCGCTCTGCAGTACAGCATTAGTTTGGTCTAAAAATTAAAACTGCTTTTCTCTGTCTTGTTGTGGTTATCTGGGTTACCACGTCGTGTAGTTTAACAGAAGACTAGCGATAAATGCTTAATGAGGAGCTTCACAATTTTACTCCTCACCAAATATAAGTGGATGGTCATACCGAGGAAGACAAAATGGGCGGGGCATGTAGCACGCGTGAAAGAGATAATAAATACGTGCCCTGCAGCGTTTTCATGGGGAAACCTGATCTGGAGGAAAGAGAAGAGTTGAAAGGCGTAAGCGTAGATGTGTGGATGCTATTCAAATGGATTTTACAGAAACTGAATGGAGGGCTGTGGACTGAATTCAACTGGCTCAGGATAGCGCCCAGTGCTGGGCTCTTTTGAACACGGCTGCGAACGTACAGGTGCGATAAATTTCCGGGAATTTGCATAAAGTATATTAGAATACCAACGAATATAATTTGGTTTTATAGATGTAATTTTATTGACTAGTGGTCACCGACTGTTTCGACCATTCTTGTGGCCATCTTCAGAGTGGTGAGAACAAGAAAACAAATATAATTAAAATGTCTAAATGATTCCACAGTTTAAAAATCTTATAGTTTTTGGTTAAAATCCACAGTTCAGTAATAAAATAAAATAGAGATGAGTATATAAAATGTCAGAAATTAAAAATCCCCCCTGTAGCACAAGATAATGCTGTTTGCAGCTCCCAAGGATGCACAGACAGGCACTGCAGTCGAAGAGCCTCCAGTCGAAGTGGATGGAGGACACGTGTTTAAGCGTGGAATCGTGTACCGGGGGGTGTACTGCCCTTCACTCTCCAACAGCTTCACGGAGGTTCACCTGGAGCTGGCCTACCAGCGGTACTCCCACCGACAGAGGCAGAAGTCCCTGATCATCGTCAATTTTGTCGACGCGCTGCTGAAGATTGTCCTCGCTGCGGTAAGGAAACAGAGTACAGCTTTGACCTTGGCAACGGTGGCGCAGCACGAAGTCAAAACTGTAGACGTAACGAACAGTAACCACTTATGCCATTTGATACACAATGGAGTGAAGTGCAGTTGCGTCTTGGGCGTGTGAGTTCATCTGTTCCTTTTGTTCTTTCCTCTCTGGATAGAGTCGTGCTGAAGTTTTACTGTAGGCTTATCATCAACTAAACCCCTGAAAAATGGCGCCCACTTGAATGTGACAGACGCTCTGATAAAGACTTATGTCTTTAACAAGACAAGTATCATTTCTCCTCAAGTTTAGTCCACAGATAACGGACGTTACGCCTACTGCCAAGGTCAGCGCTGTTCTCTTCATTCTAAGAGAGTAGGATTAAGTCCATAAAGTCCCTTGAGTTAAGTTAGCAAACCTGTGCTGACGTCACGCAACGGCGTGCATTTCGGCTTCAGATAAGGTAGCAGCTATAATCACGTGACTGATATAAGAGTTCTGTAAGGTCAGGTTACACTACTGTCAGTATGAACAGCTGTTGTCAGTAGCACTGACACTACTCTGAGAACTGCGGTGGCTGTAGCAGCTGTAATCACGTGACCGATGTAATAGTACCATAAGGTCAGGTTACACTACTGTCAGTATGAACAGCTGTTGTCAGTAGCACCGTCACTACACTGAGAACTGCTGTGGCTGTAGCAGCTGTAATCACGTGACCGATGTAATAATACCATAAGGTCAGGTTACACTACTGTCAGTATGAACAGCTGTTGTCAGTAGCACTGTCACTAAACTGAGAACTGTTGTGACTCCCAGTGTCTAATGTAATCTGTGTTCGTCTGGGCAGTTGGTGAGATTCGCACTGAAGGTCGTGACGCAAAATTACAGGGACTTTATAGAAGTAATTCTGCTGCACATTTTATGAAACACTGATCAACTGATGCTGACAAAACCGCCAACAGAAACTTTCACTTTCATGTACTTTACTGAAAAAATGTCCGCCACGTATTTCGACCGCCCCTTTTCAGTTGTCATCAGTGAGTGTAAAGGAAAAGTGAAATTGTTACAGTGCTTAAATTTACACCACACCATGAAGGTACAGAGCGGAGTGGAGGTACAGCGCTACCCCTTCTTCACCTCTGCAGAGCTTCACGCTGCGGCCGCCTTACCTCCAGGGAAGAGCACCGATAACCATTGCATATGATGCTGTATGGGCCCTAGGGCCGGTCTGGACTTGAAGCAGCAGGGACAAATCCGCTGCCTTATTTGGGAATGGTGCTCAGATTATTCCGTCATCACGTGCATTGCGTTGTGGGTATAGTGACTGATTCTGAGCTGCGGTCGGAGGTACAGAGTATTGTGTAGTGGCGAATTGACACATTCTGGCGTGCGTATCACAATCCAGGTAGCGCTCAGAACCCACTGCAATTAAAAATCTATCCTTAATCATCAGTGCATGATGATTAGTGCATATTTACATTTTTACCTGATAATGGTCGGTGACGGTCATGTGACGCCGTGACGTTGTGCCTTCATTATCAGCGTCAAGCTGTCCTTGCTCTGTAGTCTTCATGTATTTGATATCTTAATGTACTGTACAACACATGCTGAGGGAACACGTGTGTGAGCAAACTGCAGGCAGTCAAGTCACCACTTACGGCTGTTCCCTCCACAGGTGTGGCTGCTGGTGGACAAGAGCACGCAGACGGAGCAAGTGATTTGGACTGTCTGCACCATGATTGCCAACTTTGCCATCTGCTTCCTAGGCTGGTGGCGCTGCTTCGCTAACAACTACCTGCACTGGGCGGCTGGTACCACCTGGCTACTGCTCATCGCCCAGGGTAACAGCACCCCCCCCTCTCTCTCTCTCCCTTTCTGTTCTATTATATTCGTGTCTCAATCAATCCGTTCTTGACGCATGTCTTTTTTTGGGTGGGGAACTTGGTAGAACACAGGCCGAGGGTGTTCGAGAATAGGGTGCTGAGGAAGATATTTGGGCTAAAGTGGGCGGAAGAAACTGGGGAGTGGAGAAAACTGCGTAGCGAAGAGCTGCGTGATTTGTTCTGCACGTCAGACATTAGTACTGGGAGTGTCAAATGAAGAAGTGTGGGATAGGCAGGGCATGTAGCAGGTGTGGGGAGACAATAAACGCATAAAAGTTTTCGGTGGGGAAACTGCAGGAAGGAGACCGTTTAGAAGACCTAGGCGTAAGTGGGGTGTGGGGATAATATTGAAGTGGATCTTAAAGAAGTAGGTTGGAGGGGCATGAACTGAGTGACATTGTCTGAGGAAACAGAAGAGTGGCAGGCTGTTTTGAACACGGCAATGAACATTAGCAGTCCAGTGCGCACGTGTTGTCCAAATACAGTGCCGTAAAGAATGGGGCATTTCTTGACTGGCTGATGAAATTTTACCTTCTGCAGCAGCTGTCCTCGTTACTTCTGTTTATGTAATATCGCTAATAATATCTCTAATAATATCGCTAATAAAATCTCTAATAATACCGCTAATAATATGTAATAATATCGCTAATAATATCTCTAATAATATCGCTAATAATATTTCTAATAATATCACTAATAATATCTCTAATAATATCGCTAATAATATCTCTAATAATATCGCTAATAATATCGCTAATAATATGTCTAATAATATCGCTAATAATATCTCTAATAATATCGCTAATAATATCGCTAATAATATGTCTAATAATATCTCTAATAATATCTCTAATAATATCGCCCATTTCGTTTCATCTGATGACGCTGAGGGGACTCGACTGCGATCAGCGCAACTTTTTATTTCGTTTGGTTGTCGTCACGAACAGTCGTCAGACAACGTAACGCCGTGCGTCACCGCCGTCACTCGCATCACTTCCGCCATCATAGCCGAAAGTAATCTAAACAGTACTTTAGAGTACATTGGTTAGTTTATGTACCACCTGCTGTAATATAAAGAACTCGACATTTCACGCACGCAGTGTGTTTATTACCGTAAACAGCTGCTCTTCGGAGTGTCGACGCAGTGTCTTGCCAGTTCACTGCCGCGCTGCTGGCTGCCCCAAGTGATCATGCAGCCGGAAGGTCCTGCGACCGACCGGCCATATGGGCACGGATTGTGTTCGTATTTATGCTATTTGTACCGCGCGTCGTGTAGAGTTGGTTGTACTGCTCCAACATATGCACGGTGTATTTGTTAGCAATATCTGTTGCTTACAGCACTGCTACATGTTTCGATGTTCACACATCATCTTCAGGGAATTTCTTATGTATGGTAAAGTTATAAACTGATAAAATATAAACATGTGTACAGTTGGTTGTTACAGAGAATTGGTAGATTGGAAGGGTGAAAATATCGTAAGGTACAATTGATTGTGTGTGTGTGTATGTGAGTGTGCATCCACCAACCACACAACAGCATTACTAAAGAGCTGTAATTAAACAAATATTTCAATAGCTGTAAGCAACCTGACGTACCTTAAGTTATTTTCACCCCTTCAATCTACCATTCTCTGTAACAACCAACTGTACACGTGTTTACGTTTCATCAGTTTATAACTTTACCATACATAAGATACTCCCTGAAGATGATGTGTGAACATCGAAACATGTAGCAGTGCTGTAAGCAACAGATATTGCTAACAAATACACCGCGCATTAGCTGGAGCAGTACAATGCAAACAGGCTCCCTTAGTTTGTCTGTGTCGTCAAACAAAGGCTGAAGTGATTCCCAGAAGCCAAGTTGCTACCCAAGTGGCGGCTCTTACGATTTCAGTTCATCAGAATTACATCCTTTGCCGTCCTAAAGACCACCAACTTAAACAGAGGCATGATGTCATCTGACAATCATCGTTGGCTGATGCCTGCCGGTACGCTTAACCTATACAACTTGGAGGAGCAATGGGCAACGTGTTTGTCAGACGTGACGCGTGTCTGCCAGCCGACGGACAGCACTAATAGGGCCTGGTCTAAATACTGTGAGTAACAAAACGTAACATTAGCTGCAGTACATTGGACTGAACCCGTGGACCCCGACTCAGGAGAGTGTGGAATAGCGGCGAACGCTGTGCTGCCTGCCGTCGCACGAAACGATCGGGGTGAAGAGTGATGCGATTTGTCAGAAAAAATTATGTTCCTGCACGTTTCATCATAAGCCTGCATCAGATACCGCGGCGTGTCTCAGAAGTCCCTTGTTCTCTGATGTGATATCGCGGTCCTTCGTGAGCTAACAGCACTGCCCAAGCCCTTCATAATTAGCCCTTTGAAACCTGACAGTTGACTAGCTTTCTTGTCCAGTGATCCTGCTGTATCTGAAAGTGCGCTAACTTGTTTGTCAGTCACCACGATTCGCCCGATCGCCCTTAATATTACAGCAGATGGTACATTCAGGTACCGTCATATTACAGCAAGTGGTACATAGAGGTGCCTTAATATTAAATCAAGCTATACATACAGGTACCCTAATATTACAGCAGGTGGTACATTCAGGTACCTTAATATTACAGCAGATGGTATCTATAGGTACCTTAATATTTAGCAGATGGTAATTCAGGTACCTTCATATTACAGCCGGTGGTACATATAGGCACCTTAATATTGGAGCAGGCTATATGTACAGGTACCATCTTAATATTACAGCAGATTGTATATATAGGTACCTTAATATTGCAGCAGGCCATATGTACACGTACTTTAATATTACAACAGATGGTACATATAGGTACCTTAATATTGCAGCAGGCCATATGTACAGGTACCTTAATATTACAACAGATGGTACATATAGGTACCTTAATATTGCAGCAGGCCATATGTACAGGTACCTTAATATTACAACAGATGGTACATATAGGTACCTTAATATTGCAGCAGGCTATATGTACAGGTACCTTAATATTACAGCAGGTGGTACATAGAGGTGCCTTAATATTGCAGCAGACGGTACCTAGCCTATATGAACCTTGAAGTTACAGTAGCTGGTACATACAATTACCACCAGTGTTCCAAAAGTTAACGCCCCTGAGACGATGCACCGTTGTTGACCTCGCGCGATATCACCATCACGTTACATCACGTGGTGTCTTGTGTCTCTTGCTACACTCTTGCAGGATTTATATGCGTCTGGTGTGTTTTCTGTGAGACCCACAGGCGTCTTCGGGGAATGTATCGGCTTTTGCAGCACCCCGAACCGCATACAGTTGGTGTGGTACTTCCTGTTCATCATCTTCGTCACGTACACCATGCTGCCCCTTCCGATGCGAACCTGCATGACCTTGGGCTGCAGCACGGCTACGCTCCACGTGCTGTACACGTTGAGCTGCACGCTCGCAGACTCCGCACAGGTGAGGTGGGATCATCCAAAGACCGCCCTTTGTCCTCCCTCAAGTGTTCTTCAGTTTGCACCATGTATTAGTAACAATTAATGTGGCTTACAGGTTAAATTGTCCAGTCTTGACCATGTCAACCTACTAATTACAAAATATAATTAATTAGAAGCCCACAACCTACGCTTATCACTTGGGACAGAGCAGTTTACTGCATTCTGCTGCATGTTTCGGCCCTGATCAGAGGCAGCCATTACTGTCAGCAGAAGTTCAGCTGACAGTGTTTAGAACTGTTTGTGTCTGTCAGAAACATGTACAGCAGAATGTACTGTATTATCCTTCATACAAACAGTGTTTATCCACTCCCTGAAAGGTGCAAAACAGTTCGCAATACTCGGACGTTACAAGTGTCCATATACACGTGTACTGTACTGTACTGTACAGGTGTACCGAGTACCAGTGGCTATCTGTGACAGCTACAGGAAGCGGTCTTGCGCAGAACATGTGTGTGCGTGCGTGTGTATGTGTGTGTGTGTGTGTTTTCCCTGAAGGTGGCCCTGACTGAACAGCATAGTGGCCAGTTACAAATCCAGCACGTATATTCAAGTACAGCCACACACACACAAAACAAAACAAACAAACAACAAAATAAAATAAAGCGCTGCCTCAGCTACCCACTTTTAAGTCCAATAATAATCAGTTTACTGGTCCACACTGCAACGCCAGTCCCCTGTTCTTTCTGTTGCCAGCAGGAGCCACAAGACAGTCGTACTTTCGAGCGGCTGGCGGATAATGCAATCCTCTACATTGCCGTCAACTTCGCAGGGATGTACACCAAGTACCTGACAGACAGGGGCCAGAGGAAGGCCTTCCTGGAGACGCACCGCTCCATGGAAACCAGGTGTCGGACACAGAAGGAGAATGACAGGCAGGAGAAGCTGCTGCTGTCAGGTGCGCAGTGACACGGTGAATTTGATGTTGAGACAGTAACTTTGTTAGACGTGGCAACATTGTTATGAAACACGAAGATGTATCAGGAAACTAAAGAAAACCGTGCAGTGCACTCCTCTTAGTGTTAGGGTGATAAGCTAGGGAGAACGGGATGGGTGGAGCGTGTGGCACTGTGGGGGGGGAGACAGAAAAACACACAGAGTTTTGATGGCGAAATCTGGTGGAAGTAGGCTTCTTGGAAGACCTAGTTGTACGTGGGAGAGTGATATTAAAACGCATCTAAAAGGAAAGTATGGGAGGGCGTGGACTGGATTGATCTGGCTCAGGATAGTCACAAATGGCTGGCTGTTGTGAGCACGGTGATGAAACTTGGATTGCATAAAATACGGGGAATTCTGTATCTGGCCGAGGAGGTGTTAGTTTATCAGAAGGACTATGCCCCGTAAACTTGGTTGGTTGGTTGGTTGATTAGTTAGTTAAGGGGCAGCAGTAACACAAACCCTACACCCGTTTCTGCGTGCATCTCAGCCGCTAGTAGCTATGTATAGCTACCCATATAGCTACACATATAATGTGCAGCAGCAGCCAGCAGTGCAGGACAGACGTCCGGCAGCACGACGATACATTCTTGTTACGAAAACAAAGTCGGTCGGTAAACAAACCAAAACTGCCCCATTGCAGACCTGGACAGGCCTTGAGGTTAAGGCCCCCGGAGTTTGTAGACAATCGGCACATGCATGTGGTAAGGATGTCAGCCCTAAGCACTGGCCGCCTTTACCCCCCGGAGATACCCCTGACCCCAGGGCCACAGGATTAAGTCATGACACCATCGGGAATGCAACCGCGCGGTGCGTCAACCGACGACAGTCGAACAGTGGCGCAGCGTCGTCACGCGGTGCGTGCTTGCGGCTGTCACAGCGATCAGTGTGAAGAATACTGTCCGCCGGAATGTGACGCCGTGTATGTTGCATTAATGTACCAGTGTATAGAACGAAAGAACTGCCTCTGTCTTCAACGCACAGAAGTATCGCACCTTAAAACTTACGGACAGTACGATCGTTCAAAAAGTTGTTAATTTTATACCATTCTCTACGGCGTCACATTTATTCACTAAACGGTTAGATCATTCCTGACAAAACGAGCGTTTCCCGCACACGTGACAAGCACGTCACTGACCTATCTGCACCACGGTCCTTGTTAGCGATGTGCGCAGACTGGCGGGTAGAAGTCCGTGCGAAGTGTTCGGTGAGACTGTGCCAGTGAAATGACAGTACCAGTGCCTTGATGAGTTTTACTTAAAGTCGCGACTATTAAATGTGATGGAAAACTTTTCAGCGTTTGTGAAACAGTTTCGTGTGTACAGACGGACGGACGGTGAAGGCAATGGTGCTGCGAAGTACTGCGAAAGGCATCCGCTATCCCGAGGGCAATTTCTTGTGTGACTAGCGGTAGGTACTGACAAAATGGCGCAATGTTTGGTGGCTGATCTTGCAAATGGTAACTGACTGACTGACTAACCAACTCTATGGATCGGTCCTTCTTGAGAAGCTAACAGTTGCTTAGCCAGTCAAGAAATTCCTAGCAGTTTATGAAATCTGGAAATTACTTGTCGCCAACAAAAAGCGAGCCATTTCTGCTGTTTTGGGCGAGATTAATCCAGTCGACGCCCTCCCATGTTTTTATGGTACATTTTAATATTATCCTCCCAGTTATGCCTAGGTTTTTCAAGCGGTATCTTCCCTTCAGCTTTCCCCACCAAAATTCTGTATACATTTCTCTTCTCCCCATACATGCCGCATGCCCCACGCATCTCATGCAACTAAATGTAATTGTCCTGGTGATATCTGGTGAACAGTTACAATCATGAAGCTCCTCATTATGCAGTCTTTTCCAGTCTCCTGTTACTCCCTCCATCTCAGCCCCGAGTCCCTCCCTCAGCACCCTTTTCTCTCTCGAACGCCCTCAGCCTGTGTTCTTCCCTTAATGTCAGAGACCAGGTTTCACACTCATACAAAATCATGTGAAGTACCTTTGCTTGTCTTCTTTTCACTAACCGTGAATCGCCAAGGCATAAACCCAGGCAATGAATTCACCCCAATGTCTGGCGCTATAAACAGCAAACCCTTCAGAATTCTAGCCCATTTCCTTCAGCAACGCTGCGGGCCGACCCGACCTGCAGTACACTCAACTTCCTGCCGCTGGTGTGCCCGTCTGGTCCGTGAGCAGCCATCCGTACGGCCACCTCGCACACATGTTGCCTGTTAATCCACTCCAGCGGGTTTCCCTCTTATCACGGCTGCCCTGTACCACACTCGCTCGACCATGCTCGCATGGCCACGTTTATTTGAGCACATAAACAACTCGAACACACTACTATCACGTGTGTGTGTGTGTGTGTGTCTCTAGCGTCTCTACAGCAGAGTTACTGGGGTCTGTAATTCGATATTTGTTCACCGATATCTCAACAAACGTCAACATACCGCCGTATCGATTACTTCTTTGATTCGCTTTTTAAACCAGTGTCGAAAGCAAATTTTCTGTTATTTTATTTACGATGGATTTCATCGAGAGATGCACAACAGTGAACAAAATTCAGTTTCCGCCTCGACACGTCTGATGTATGAACACTTTGCTTATAACATTATACAAGGGCTGTCCGAAAACTTCCCGAATTTTGTCAATAAAACTTTTATTTCATTGTCTAGGAGTTATTCGGCCTTGTCCCCCTCGAAGCAGTTCCTTACACTCCTAATACACCGCTCCCAGCGGTCTCCCCCCTCCCCCATTTTTGGAGCCTTTATAGAATGCTTTTTGTAGAAAAGCCCGCAACTCCGCCAGCGAAATTTCTTGGCTGTTCTCAACAGACTCAAAACGTCTGGCTTTCAGCGTGAACGTGCCGTGCTTGTTTGGTCCAGGCGACGTTTCAGGGACCCTTTGTGAAGACAGGGCTTTTGTTTCGACGTCACAGCCGTAGACGCACGTCTCGCCACCTATAGTGACGTGTTTGCACGGTCAACAAGTTCTTGACTGACTTCAAGACGCGTCTGTGTTCGGTCTTCGGACAGCAGACGTGGCACAAATTGGGCTGCAACACGCTGCAGACCCAAATTTTACGTCGAAATCTGTTGACGCGAGGTTTTTCGAAGTGCCATCGTCATCAGCTACTTCCCGCGCTGTCAGACGCAGATTTTAACCGATCACTTCACGACTCTTGCGACATGTTTGTCATCTCTGACCGTGGAAAGTCGTCCAGAACGTCAGCCATTTTCAATCGCAGTTCGGCCGTCTTTAAACCGTTTGTGCCATTCCTAAGTTTGAGTTTGGCTCATGGATTCATTACAAACGCTTGCTTTTACATTTCAAATGTCTCTGAAAATCATATGGAAACAATTATACATGGACTTGACCGTCATAACACAACTATATTGTCAATTATACATGTCATTGGCCATCATCAGGTTGGATACAATTATGGGAGAAAACTACACAATATATAGTACGATACAGTATAGCCATCAGTGTTTGTGTAAGTAGAGGGGGGTGAGATCTCGTTTACAGAAGAGTTGGAGGGTGTCTGTGTGCAGCAGGTTTAATGTGTAGATCTATACAAGTCATGTTACGTCTATGATTGCATAAAGTTCGCCATTATTGCTGGAGTTGTCCATGGGGTGTCGTTGGATTGAGGGGGGAGGCGGCTGATATTGCGGCGTTGTAATTGCTGCCAGCAGTAGGGGGAGCTGAGATCCACACC
>Ga0123357_10008997_pt1 | contig 12553 bp, 10 predicted proteins | sample TergutEmb28metaG_FD_89873 | JGI IMG/M metagenome (GOLD analysis project Ga0123357, IMG submission 89873) | Embiratermes neotenicus P4 segment gut microbial communities from Petit-Saut dam, French Guiana - Emb289 P4 | ecosystem: Host-associated > Arthropoda: Insects > Digestive system > Gut ... | reverse complement strand
CAAAAACTAATACTCTACTTATGCCAGAGAGAACAGAGCGCGTGACGACAAACACATCAAAACAGAGTAAAAAAAAAACAGAAAGGGCGGGGGGCGGGGGGGAGAACAAAACATTTTGAATGCTGAAAAATTTAAATACATGCAGATAAAGGCATGCTGTGACTCAACTGCCTCAGAAACTAACAGAATCAGCTACCTAAGCACTGCATAAATGTTTAATGTCCAAAAAGTACATATTTTAAGCAAATGGGGGACAGTGAGGTCTACAATCATCCACATTACCTTAACCCTATTTTTCTCTACAGTGCATCCCTACCCCCACCCCATCTCCCCTCACACTGCACTGTACTTTTAACTCCATTTTTTGAAAAGTAGGAAATTCCACACACAGACTGATCACACATAAGGAATGGTCCACAATGGGTTGTAAGATGCCCTCTTGGATCTGCAACATTATTCTACACAATATTAATGAAATAGCAAGAAAATCATACTATTCTAACAACAACAAAGAACCACTGAATCTACAAAATGAGCATCTTAATTATTCATTTTAATTCTGAAACGCAAAAACAAAAATTAGCAGTGCAACTGGCAATGTCAAGATTTTTAAAAGCTTACTACACAAACCAATAAATTCATGCAACCCAATGCCTCATCCTGAAGATGTCTTGAAATATAACAACATTCCCCTCTCTAATAATACATTTACACCTGCAAAACAGATGTCATATTAAACTACACAGACATTCCCCCCTCCCTCCAAGTTTTAACATGGAAATATACAGCACTTCCTGAAACTAGTTCCAATGTAGTATGCTAGCTGGATATAGCATGTTACAAAATCCCACACTATACGAATGTAAACCACCACTACTGGCAAACAAAAAGCTTCATGTCAGAAGACCTAGGTAATGTACCCATTTGTCTTAATTGAATATGCATTTCCAACATCCTTCCTGTTCTACCAATGATAACAAATCCATCCTGATGAAATTTTGTCTGCAAGCTCAAATATGTCACAAGATAACACTTTCATATCTTTATCTGAAATACTAAGTAAAACACTGATTTGTAACCAATATCAAATGACATGTTCACATACATGAAATTTTGATATCATAAAATTCATATTTAACACTGTGCAAGATAATACACTAAAAATAACCAATTAAAATGTGGTATGTACTACAATATATGATGCAAGTTTATACATTCCACAGCACCGAAAGTGCATCCTTGATCTAATTTCTGCACCCTTATCACACAGAAGTCACCATTGCTTTGGCACATAACCAACTAAAGCAAATTCCTTGAGGGTTCTTGAAATAAATACAAGTCACAAAATGAACAAAACAAACATTATTATGAACGCATAAAACAGTATCCCTGAGAAACTGAAGTAGATACATTCAAATCACTGGCACATTCAGTTACGTTTATGATGTTCAACCAACTTTAAGCACACTGTAATAGAGCTCCTGCCCTCACTTCATCATTTATTTGAGTGTGTTGTGAGGAAAGGTCTTCAGCAATAATGCCTTACAAAAGCCAAGAAACTATTTAAAAATCCTAAAATCATGCCTCTCATAACTAGTGAGCATCAAATTGTCAATTTCTTGTTGGAATGCACTCTGCCATAAATTTATGTTTTAATCAGTTGTTTAGAAGATATCTTTACAACATTTTCTTGAACAACTAACAGATTTGCCTTTCTTGAATGTTGTTTACTAAACTTACAGTAGAACAATTAATTAGTAAAGTTGTGCAGTTTTGGCAATGTTTACCACTACACACGTGACGTACCAAAATATCAGAATTACATGTTTGGAATTTCTTGAGGAAGATCAAACATTCCTGAGAAAACAGCATTTTAGCTATTGTACTATGCAGTGCGGTATCACCTTATAAACATTGCATCTGTCAGTTACAATGCAGATGACCAATAAACATGTATCACATTGGTACCACAAATAACAGTCAGGCACCCATGTCTACTATAAGGTAGAAATACAACGGGTGTCAATGTATCAATCAGTTTATTTCAAGAAAATGTCGCCCAACATCATGCTTTGAACTTTCCTTAAAAAACGAGTGTATATATATATATATATATGTATGTGTATATATATATGCCACTGAATGTCTTTAATTGGTTTATGCCTCAATATGAGACCTAAATACCCGTATCATCTTCCAGAGAACAATTCCTCAGGTACTTGGGAAGCTGTCCCCATGAGAGAGAATCTTAATCCAACAGTAAATTTATAAGGAAGATCTTGTCTGAAGCCAACTGACGTAATTCTACTTCACACTACCTGATGGCAGGGACACAAAAGTTCCCAACAGTTTCAACAAGTACCATGCTGCTTTATTACTGAGTCAGATGCTAAAAGACAGAACAGGAATTGTATGAAACAGAATTAAAGCATTTTGCTATTAGTAATTATCTTCCAAGGTCCCCTCACTTCACATACTTCTTGAATATGTTAAGGGGATAGTATTTCCTAGCTTTATACCTGAAAGGAATATTGTACATGTGGATGGCAGTGTATGAGATCTGTTATTTTGAAGACTGTCAATTCTAAGTCATAAAATCCTTGAACCTGACAGACGTGTTTCCTATAGCATGGTAGCAGTACACGAGACATTACTCTTTAAGTTTCTGGGAACCATGTTTAATGAAGGAGCACAAACATACTGTGGTCTCATATAATCTTGCATTAACACATGGTCTGGGATATTCTACCTTGGTGTCACAACACAAAACACTAGGACCTGCCACATGCCCACTTCCAAATATTGGTCAGCAATTTTAAATTTTACAAATAATTGCGAGAGACAAATTTTATAAAGGGCGTCCTGTATACCACATCTACCATTACGTTCGTATTTTTTAAGAACCTTTAAGAACATTTTTGTAAAATCTTACGTCAAATACTACATAAAAATTTAGATAAATTTTCTGTACAACATGATAATTTAATAAATTTCTAACATATGGTCAAGAAATTTCCCACAACAAAACAGTGTAGTATAGTGACGAGGATTCATAAGCCAACATTTGGTTATGGTGAGCACAGAACACTGCAAACAATTAGCTGCCGAACAATGACATGTACTGTGGCCAGCAAATTAACAATTAACTGCCAAATAATAACATGTACTTGGCTAGCAAATTCAAAGATCCAGAACACCCAAGAACAACTCGAGCAGAAATTCACAAAAAGTGATTCAACGACAAAAGCTTTGCTTTATGTCTTACATGTCCTGAAACATTTCAACCACAGAGATGCCCATTTCATTTTCCCAACGTGTACATGGTGTAGTAACTATAATGTTCTTCTCTGAACACATGTCAGATCTAAGTACAAGTGTCTGGGAACACCAAACACTGTTCTAATGGACTGTGCATCACACAGCTGAAGATCTGCTTCAATGATTCTGAACACAATACACACCACATACACTGAGATATTAAATGTTTTGACACATTCTACTTGATTTTAAACACCAAGTTTTGCCATCAAGATATGAAAGAAATTTCAACCACTCACTTGATGTTTCAGTTTGTCTATCAACTTGGACAACATTAAAAACCTTATCTTCAGTTTATGTAATTCACACTCCATTATCAATATAACAGTTAAATTTGTGTAAATATACATGGACTTTTTTTTGTTATTTTCTATAGTTATGCACAGCATCAATAATTATGTTATACAACACAATATTACCCATAACATAAAATTCAAATAAAAAACAAGTACATATATTACATCTGAAACTAAACATACCAGTATAAAAATCACTTCAAATACATAGACAATTATGACTGGGTTTCACTCCCCTTGGGCACATGTAGCATGTTTTCAAGTTCTTAAAAAGAATAGTGGCTTGATTGTAAAACAGATTTAAACTGGGGGGAAAAAAAACACATACACACACACATTTGCATACTTCCACACGCATCCATACACACACATCCATAACAAACGTTAATTATCATGACAGCATACAATATTGGTGGACGGGACGGGCATGCAAGTCCCCCACAATCACAGGACTGACACATTTTCAAGTGCCACGCCACGAATCGAGGTGCAACACCTTTTGAACAAGTTTGAGCGACTTAAAAATCTCCCTTGGGGAAGAGAAAAATGTATGTACACGGCTAAATGCTCTTATCTCGAGCATACTGTACATGCGACCCACCAGGTGGTGGCCGTCGCCCACAATAATATCTGTAGTGTGAATACCCTAGCTAACCTCCTAGTGGCTCGCCACAGCTGAACACTGGGTATAAGAACATGAGGACTGAGTTAAGTGTACAAACTACATAGTTAATTTGTAACGCTGGACTCCATGTAAGGACTACTGTCACTATACCAAGCAATGCCATTTTAAACTTGTGTATTGCAACTAATGTATACTTTATATACTGCATGTAATATTACAGGTGAATTGTACTTCAGAAAGCCATCAATTTGTGACACACACTTTCATCTTAATGATACAAATATTCTGAAAAGGCACACTCTTCCATAGCTACAAGTTAACAACAAAGACTGTAACAGCCTTTGTTGCTGGCAAGAAGCAACAGAAGACTGCATATTATACAAAATGAAAGTCCAATTACAAAGAAACCTGCAGTTTGCAAGATACCAGAAAACTAAACATACACACTCACTCACACACAATTACACATTAACATGCATACACAAACACATTTTGTAACTACTATTTTGCTTAATTTGTACAGCAATATCTTGTACTTGTTCACAGATATACTGGGATATCTGCTGTTATTTTTTAGTGAGGTTTTCTTCCTTTACTTATTTACTGACAACTTTCCTTCACACTGCTATAGACACTGGGGGTGAAATGGGAAGCAAGTAATGCATGAATATGCTGACTGAAACCTGAGTGCTTGAGATGCACAACACTTGGACTTAAAATATCTGGCTGTGCCATGAAGAGGGCTTGTTCAATTGTGGCAGGGTACACTGTTACTTGGAAAATGAAAAACAGCTACAAAAACACAAGCATTAACGTCAAGTTCATACCAGTATTTTGAATGAAATTTGTATTTTCATAAGCCACCCAGTTCCTGTGAAATCAAAAATATTCTAAATTTTGCCTACAGCAGTGCTTAGCTATGACTTCCCTACAAGAAAAACAACACAATACACATGTGAAAAACTTAATGAAAATGAATCCATAAACACTTGCACATACACTTGGACCCAGCTGCAGTGAACATTAATGTTGCCCTGGTGAATTGAAATTGACAGGCACTGAACAGTACATTGCCACTAAATAAATCCCTTGGGGGGATTTCTTACAATGGTAGAGTATGCATGAGGTAATTAACTGTAATACTATGTTAAACCTGTACTGAGGTAGCATGGTATTTATGCAACTTATTACTAATGTATCTATATTTATATACATATGTGTGTATATATATATATGCATGTTATGTACGGATGAATTCTGGTAGTTCCTGAGTAAATTACACTTATATGATAAGGTAAATCTGTATCGGGATTTTACAATTAAAGACATTTATCTATGGAGGTTTGGAGATTCAACAATTAGGATGTGTAACAAAGAGTTTATTCTTCAGCAAAGCAACAATGTTTTATCCAGCCAAGGAAAACTGTATAAATAGCAGAAACACCAGTAATTTCATGGTGTTTGCTGAATATACTGCACTATGGCATGGGCTGTAATTAAGATGCTTATTAATCCTATCCTGAAACTCAGCACAAAGCACAGAGACAATAGTTCAACTGTGTGCAATATGAGGTAGTAGACAGCCTTTTCCTATTGCATCTGGCTTCAGAGCCCTGAGGCAGAAAGCAAATGAGGTAAAAAAAAATGGAGCAAGTGTTTGCAGATTCATTCATTAAAATACACAGTGGAAACAAAATGGAAATTATAACTAAGATGGTAATAAACAAGGAACCTGAGTTACTTATTACATGGGATGAAACAATGAAAATCAATAACAGTCCAACAGTTCCACATTTCAAGACAATTACTGAACTCCACCTTTTTAAATAATACCACTGTAATACTACTGTATACCGCAAGTTTAGAATTAAAAATTTTGTACAATACTCACAATACCATGTGACTTAAGTAAATTCCAATGATCAATTTTGTACTTTGAGAAAAATTTTCATATACTTATGTTTCTTTTTCCTTTCTTTCATTCTTTCTTTCTCTCTTTCTTTCTTTCTTGTGAAGGTGAATTGCAGAGGTATGATCTAAGTTACTACAGAATAAACTACATACTGAGGAGTGCAAAAACTGGTCTTCCCTGAAATAAATTCCTGAGATTGTTCTGTCAAATGATGCAAAGATAATACAACTAATAATATGCATGGGAACACCAAACTGAAGTATGCTGAAATCAACATGTGGAAACCATCCACCTTATTTCTGAACCTGGTGGTGTGAAGCCTAGTTTCTGTTTCAGCTAGTAAAAGGATTATTACTTCAAATGCCACTACAAAGACTTACTGTTAGATACGGCCTACAATAAAACAAATATAACACAAAGCTCCTCTTGCCAAGCAACACACATAAAACAAAAAACAAGGCTTCCTCAACCAACCAGCTAAAACACCACAGGATCACAAGCTGCTGCAATGATTTCCACATCTTTAAAAAAGAAGCAGTAACAAGTGCTCAACACATACTGTTGTCACAAAACTTCACACTTCTTCAGAATCTGATAGCACAAAACTGAATGTCTTGAGAAGCAAGCTGGACTGTCACGAACAATTCTGTCATTACACCCATCATGCTTCAGTTGTGCTTCCCATTACATTGGGCAGAGCATCAATGCAACAGCCCAATTGACAAACTCCCCATCCTTGCCAGAACTAAAAGTCTCCAAGCATTGCACATTGTACATTCTCTAGAAGATTTGAACTATAGCATAATAAATGTTGGAGTTACTCTAGTTCTTTATGTAAAAATGACTTATTTTGTATGACAGATCTCATGAACCATGTTTTACCCGTTTAGTAATCAAGCACAAAGTGCGTCGAATTATGATATATATATATATATATATGTATGTGTGTAACATGCTATTCGCAATGAAGAGGCAGTAAAAATAATTTTATGCATAAAATCATTAGTAAATAAATTACCTGATCATGAAGTGCTTAATACAACCACGACCTTAAGAGCTACTTTTGTTATTTAAACTAGTAACCAATTTCCCAAAATATAAAGAAGCACCAAATAAAAATGACATAACCTATAAAGATGCTGTCAAATATTTCAAACAAAGAACATAGTTAAAAATACTAAACAAGTGCAAAAGTACCCATACACCAATTTCCACCCCCCTTATGCGTTAAAACAATACACCAAATGCACAATGCCACATTAGACTGGCTCTGATCAACAGAGTTTCCAACACAGTGTACATTACACTCAAACAACAACAAGATCTCTGCACCGAAGTTGGCATGGTGCATGCCAAAGACACTTGAGTGAGAGAAGCCACTTGGTGATGGCTTTCTTGTACTGTCAGTTTACCACTTAAGGTCTTGACATTATAAAAACTCTTAATATACAGGGACATAAAAACCACACTGAACACTCATCACACAGCACGCTCTTTCACTCAAACACACCAACTAGAATTGCAATGGTGCATAACGCAGTGCCAACCCAATTAACACAAAGTATATCAACCATGTGTCTACACATCTCCTTTCATTTACGCACACTGTCAAAGTGCACACAACCTCCTCCCCAAAATCATCTCCATCTCACACTCTGCATCTTACAATATTTCAACAACAATAACAAAACTTTACAGCAAGCAACAAACTCAATGGGAAATAAAACAATATTAAAATTTTAAGAAGTCAATTCAACTTCAATACACTTACTCAAACAATAAAAAAGTTGCTATAATCCTAAATTTCGTGACACTGTACACCGTCCGACTACCTGAGATTGCATAGGGGAAACCTATCATAAATGATGCGAACGTGACTGTGAAATAAGCAATGGCGTTTTCCTCCATTAGGAAAAGTTGACACATCGGTAAAAAGTATCTCCTAGAAAATGCAGTACTTCAAAATGGCTGTAAAAAACAAGAGTTTAGCATACTTGTGATGCTGGATCCTGAGTTGGGTTATAAACATGTCATGTAATGTATCGCCTCAGATCTGTATCAACTAACACTGCCCAGATAAAGACAATGACTGATAAATACTGGAATCTAAAATGTGTACAAATAATGCAATTATGACTGTATTTACTGACAAGTATCTATATACTAGGGGAAATACACTGACTAGGAGCGGATAGCTTTATGAATATAAATATTTCCTTACGTATGTAGAAAACTGCTACAGCACAACAGAACATGAAGTGAGGAAGAAATAGAAACCAAGGGTGATAATGCAGCAGAAATAGCAGTTTGGAGGTAATCTAGCAGTAGTGTCTGATGCAACAGTCTGTACGACACTGGCTGCTGCAGGTTGTCCTCAAACGATCAGCTCGCGTATTAAACCGTCAAAATTTTATTACAAAATAAAACATTTTACAGACTGTGTATAGCTGTGATTTGGCACTAGGATGTTTTCAACAATTGTCCCTGATTTCCCCTGTGGTATCTGGGGTGAGATAAACAAAATATGGTCATTTGCTACTGATTCCTGAGATGTAAAAAGATGTGATCTGTTGCACTTTCAATGACTAGTTTTCTAACAGGAGAGTAACGGTTTTGATGTTGACAATATTCACTTCAAATAAAAGCATATATAATAAAATAGTGTGTACAGCTTTTCGTTGAGTTATTCAGCATACTGTAAATGCCTCAGAATGGGTGACAATTTGGTACGTACTTTCACCACATGCAACTTATAAACATTAATGGTTTGATACTAGATCAAACAACACACCTAGAGTGGGACATTTAGAGTATAAACCAATAACTTTGTTTTGCCAAACACACAATAGTACAACTGGTGAAAACCTCCTCACAGATTCATATATTATCATCACTTCAAGAATTTCTTAATACACGAAAACCACAAAAACTAGCTGCCAAAAACTGTGTGTCACAAAAACACACATTTACTCTAGTAAACATCCATTAAAAATTTCACAACAAATTTCTAAAATCCAAAACCACGTTCCACATGAGAGACAGTTTAACCACCAGTTGTATTTGAACAATTTGTGTTTTGTAGCTTTTCAGTGAGGCACCATCGTTAAGATAAAATACTGCCCTTTGGGCATGACGAGAAGAAGTGGATAAAAGAGTGAAGTACATAGAGCCCTTGTCTTGCCCGTACAAGATAGAGGTCTTCATATTCATTATGTACAACCCATATCCCACATTGAAATCTTGCCTAAACCTCAGAGATAAGAGAGCTACAAGTGTTTGTTCTTACACAGACATCCAGTAAAAAGTGCTTCAAGAAAGAACAAAAACAAAAACAATAATAATAATAATAATAATAATAAGAAAAATAAAAGATACACAGTAACTTGTTAACGGACACAATTCTTGCTTGTCCTTTAACAATGTCATATATATATTTTATATATATATATAATATTTCTATATATATCAAGTAATAATTATGTATTAATATTTATGTATAAGATCCTTTGAGGTATTTCTGTTACTATCCTGATTGATTTTGTTTCTCTGTGAAGAACTTCTTTGTGAGGCTTGGCTTCAGTTCATTTACTGGTTGTTATGATTGTGGACCTGAGCTTGTGGTTCAAATGCCTTGGGGCCGTACTCGGTCTTGTGTTCACGGGCAATGTGCCGCCGCACAGTGTTGTTGCGTGTGAAGGTACGGCTACAAAATGGACACGGCACACGTATCCCTTGATGGCGCTGACGTATGTGAGCACGCAGGTTGGTTTCATACCCGTAAAGGCGCTCGCAGAACGGACATTTGAGTTTCTTACCTGCGGATCAATGGACAGAGTAACATGTAGACAGACATTACCATGTCCCACCTTTCAGGAAGTCTGCCCCCCTCTGAATGTCAAGCAAGTACAGAAACAAAATACACAGAATAAATTCGATACGCAAGAACAAAAAGGAATTGTATGTACAATACACTTCTGATTAACGGTATGTGGATTATCCTCATGCTTGTTTTCACATAGGATTGTGCATATTTATCAATAAAGATACTTTGAGGTGATTCATCTAATTGTGTTATATCAGTAATAACCAATACTTTATATATATATATATATATATATATATATAGTCAAACTCTGTTATAATACCACTGAAGGGACTGAAGGAATTGTGTCATCATAAACTAGTGTCACTCTAAGTCAGGTGTATGGTAAGAGTGAAGGAAAAATATTTCAAGGCAAAATACGGGCCTGCAGGCATATTACTTAATGCTAACCCTATATCTATTTCAAATTCAAACCATTATTACAATTTAGCAATAATAAAAATTACTCTTCTACAGTTGTAAATTTTCATACTGGTTTATGCTAAAAAAAATACAAAAACTCAAAATTAAAATTTAGGAAGAATAAAAATTACCACGAGAAGAGGATCACTCACTGATAGTGTCGTTTCTGCATTGCTAAAAAGCACTTTAGCAGCACCTCTACAATGTCACTAATTCAGGCTTTCGAAATTGCATTATACTTGATCCGTTCTGTTCAAATGCACTGTTGATTTTCGTTCTGTATTTCCGAAGCATTTCGATCACAGAATTTACAAGACCCAATTCTCAACCCGGTCAGCTGTATTTTTCAGTTTTCTACTTGTCTTTCAATGCTCAAAACCTTTATTTTGTTTGTGACTGTAGCCACGGCATAATATTATAGCCAAGACGTCACACGAACCGAAGCCATTATAACCGAGTTCATCTGTGTGTGTGTTTTATATATTACAATAATAATAATAATAATAATAATAATTATAATAATAATTTACTGCAATTGGGTTGTTACCTGGTGGCAGTGGAATATATATATATATATATACATATTTATTTATTTACTTATTTATTTATTTATTTATGTACTTATATTTATGAGAAGATTCAATTATGACCCAGTATTAACTAATGTAACAAGTTTGAGATCTCAACTTGAATATTAATTACAGATGTAAATTTCATGTTTAATCTCCATACACAGCCTGATGACGGCTTAACCATCAGCCCAAAAACATGGCTGATGTCTGAACTTTTAAATATACAATTGTGTGTGCTGGGTAAGCACTGGTTTTATTACGAACAAAGGTACACCAAAACCAGGCTTTTTCATTTCCTTGGGTTGAAAAAGATTACAACGATTTCCAAGGTGGAGAAAGATGAAAGACAGGATGAAGGGAAAATGGAGTGAATTTGAATTATCAGACACTTGACTGTCCTCAAGGGACTGTTTGGCCATAATAACCAGCCACTGACTGGCTGTTACCAGTACACTGTACACTCCTACAAGAAGTGGATGAAAATAGTTCATTCATGTTTTTCAATTATTCTTGTATAATTTTCCTATTACAAACCCTCCACTGATTTTAGGTCAATATACTGTTGATTCAGTCACTCAACAACAAGAAGTACACTGCATAAAGAAACGAACTATTTTCCTTGTATGTTATTAATATAAACAAAGAAAAATATTTTTAAGTAATATCTATATATCTTAATGAACACTACATTCTACATCATGTCATAAGCCAATATGAGAAATATGATAGGACATTTGATCACCCAGATTCATGAAGAGTAACGTAACTGAAGAAAATGCAAGCCAAAATCTGCTCCACATCTTTCAGTGCAAAATCCCTCAACAAATTTATCATAATCAAATATCAGGGACAAAACATACACACAGATGGACAACTTCCCATTATGCTCTCATTTTATAAACTTTATGCAAAAAAACACATCACAAATTATTCAGAGCTTCATTCTTCATGGTTGCATAATTACACAACAGCTTAAAGGAGCATAGTCCTTCTTCAGAAGCCAGCACTTATTCATCTAGTCAAGAAATTCTCCCATTACTTTTTACTATGTTCATATGTGGTCATCACTGGAATCTTTCTCAGACAAAGAAGTCGAGTAATCATCCTCAATTTCTTTGGGATCTTTTTCAACAGTATCCTCCCATCTATGCCTAGGTCTTGCAAAGTCTCTTTTCTTCTGGTTTTCTCCCTTTTGGACAATATTACTCCATCACTTGTCTACATGTTAAATATCTCCTGTCACGTATTATGAACAACAAACTACTACTACTACTACAGGGTGCAGCAGAAAGAACTCCCCTATTTGAGAAGCGAATAAATTCAAAACCAAAGAAGATACGGCAAATACTTTTCTATTTCTGGAAAGCACAAAGAATGCCGTTTTACATCAACGTGTTTTGAACAAATCATCACTCAAGTGGTGGCCTTGAATATTGATACACTGATGTAGCCTCTCGGTAGTTGTCCATGACCTTGAGAACCATTTCAGGTGTAATGGCAGCAACTTCCTGTCATATCGCCTCCTTCAGAGCTTCCAAAGTTTGT
>Ga0123357_10008995_pt1 | contig 12554 bp, 6 predicted proteins | sample TergutEmb28metaG_FD_89873 | JGI IMG/M metagenome (GOLD analysis project Ga0123357, IMG submission 89873) | Embiratermes neotenicus P4 segment gut microbial communities from Petit-Saut dam, French Guiana - Emb289 P4 | ecosystem: Host-associated > Arthropoda: Insects > Digestive system > Gut ... | reverse complement strand
TGTGTGTGTGTATATATATATATATATATATATATATATATATAGCGGGCATAAAGCAGTCAGTACACGCTGCAGCACAACGGACTCCACAGCAGCTACACTCACTACATAACGTAGCGAACACACAAGACACGACGACGCATCCACAACCACAGACCTCACAAGGAGACAAAATTTATCAGTTTTCAAAAATACTAACAAACCCATTTCGGGTGCGTGTCGACCAGTAACTATAGCCAGCCAGCTGTCGACATGACATTCCATGTCCGTGCCGAGAAAGTCTCCTTTTACTAAGCCTTCAACACCCTCTTTGTAGGCTTCTTGATCTCGTTTTACGGGTTGTATAAAGCGGCATTACATTAACCGGGGCTGTGCTGCGTAAACTCTACTGCGCTGTTCCTAAATAATGGAGACCCTGGCTGTTACAGTCACAGCAAAAAACGGAACTGTTGTGTGGCACTGACGCTTTGAGCAGGTCTTTAACCCACAAAGTCTAAAAATAAACTGGACTGTATTTAAATACTCAGTCCGTACCGCGCAGTAAACACTCTCCGTCTCCGTTCTAAAAACCAGTCAGTTAATGCTGTATAGGGAAATAATCGCTTTTTGTTCTCAGATCCGTATAACATACATAAACACGCTGTGTGGGCAGAACGTAAGAGCTTCTAAAGGTAAGCCTGGCGGTACATAAAGTAACCACTGAGCCTTAAAATTTTTCACGCGAATCTTTGTACACACGACGCGAAAGAAACTACACATGTGAAAATACAGAAACACACAAACACCCTGACTGGGGTATGAAGGTTGGAAATGAAACTTTATGTAGTAGAGAAAACAGTTCTCAGTTTTGATTCAGTTGTGAAGTTCCCGTTTGCTTAACGCCCCTGATCGTCTGAACAGAACCATTTCCTAATCACAAAGCAAATAGACGTCAAATCGCTCTCAATTAAAACAACAGTAAATTGAGGAAATGTTTGAATTGTGTAAATTGCACCTGACGTTGGTTCGCGTCGTCTTCCTGACAATTATCTTGTTTCTGCTATACATTAATGACTATTCGCCTTCAGTGCACGTCCGTTAGAAATAAAGCTGGCAGAAATACAAAATAAAAGTCTAGCGTCATTCAGAAGTACAAGTCGCACGTGGAGTGTGCAAAAGCTGTTCAGCGCACTGACAAAGGGACGCGATGAAGGCGGATGCTCAGGTTCACGCTTACGCCGTCTTACATCTGAGGACAGCGACCCCGGTGTCTACTGCACCCCAGCCAGAGCCGCAATGGCTGCTGCCTTCACTTTCAGGGTGCCACGAGCAGAGACAGCACCTCCCCCCCCCCCTCCAAAGCGGCGGCACATCACAAAACACACCCATCATAAACGACCCAGAATTTGCCAACAGCGTGTCATGAGAGTATCTGAGTGTTTCTAACTGGGGACAGCAACAAGAAGGTAAGAACGGGATTAACGCGCCGGCACCGCGCGCAGCTATGTTACAATTTTCATCGGCACACAAACGTTTTGTACAACGGACTTTCTAGAATCGCACCGGCGCTGCAAATTGCGCGTAAGCAGGGATAAGTGTTCTTTGTGAGAGAACATGTTTTAAATAAAGGGGGAGGGGAGGGGGTGCGAATACTCTTCCGAGGATATACTGAGTGAATTGAGTTCTTTCCATTTTGCAAAAAAAAAAATCCCTTTCCTTCCTGGCAGACAATTTCCAAGGCGCCATTGACTGTAAGGTGCAGGCTGTAAGCAGCAGCAGCAGACTGCTTAACTTTACTGCAGACAAACTTAACACAGGATTTCATCTTATTTTCTTTCCCTCGTAACATAAAAGTATCCGCCTTACGGTGGTACAGTTCGATATAATAAAACTAAGGAGAATGACATGAGACAGGTAAGAAGATAGCAAAGAGAAAAGGAAACGAAAAGAATAACAATAAAATAAAGTGAAAAAGAAGCCCTTCGCAATCTGCACGGATTTGCTTCAATGGCATTTTTATATGGCTATACACGGTTGTACCTTCGCTGGGTTTCCAACTTTAAACGGTTTGATGATCAGCAAGAATCGAATGAAAGTTACGAGAAATAAAGGGAAGCAGGAACAAGCAGAAGAAGTAGGAAAGAAAGACAAAGGAACAGTCGAATTGCGTAACGACGTACGTGTGTCTTTGTCTGACAAACTGATGGCTGTTGCAACTTTAGACCGATCACACTGATTAAATCAGTTGTTCAGCGCCGCACACCAGAGAATTTGTAGGCCTTTAAGGTGGAGTAATGCAGGTCCTTCATACAACCCAAATAAAACAGCTGGAAGAAACAGTTTAATTGTCCGAACAGCAAACGGGTGTGTCCGAAACTACGACAAGTACGACATTACAAGCTGGGTTCGACCCTCTGCCACCGGCACCGGCACCAATACTGCATGAAGTGTGTGACGTTATTTGGTACAAGCTGTCGACAGTTTCGTACCAATTTCCAGATAAAAAACAACAAACAAAGTAAAGTTGATGCAATTCGGCTGCATACATAACGTACCTGTATCTAGCGCAGTGCATGTAAATATTGTATGTTCTGGCGGATTATTTGTGTCTGACTAGCTGAGGAACTGTCAGCTTCTGTTGGCGGACTCTGCCCCTTGTAATCAGTTAATCAGTCAGTCAGTCAGTCAGTCAGTCTTGAATGCACAGCCACTAAATTATAACAATTTAACGCTGTTACAACATCAACCAGCATTCCTTCTCGTCTCCGCACACAACACACATCTCTGTACTGGCCAGTTCTACGTACATTTGTACACCCCTCTGCTACGATGTGTGCCACATGCATCAACACAATGCAGTCAGCTGTTGCTCGTGACGTCACGTGTGCAGCATGTTTACCGTGTGAATTTTACTGCCCACGTGAGACAGCTATGCAGTCGATTGTTTACTGTTGCAGTTAACCAGTGCAGGGTGGCCGAAGGACAACGGAGAAGGTAGCGAATTGCTGCACTCCGCAAGTCTCGATTGGCCGGTAACTGTGCTGCTGTTCAGCGCACTCTGCGTCTCGCCGTGCCGCAACGCAGGTGTTGTTGTTGGCACGCCGAAATAACAAAGTGCGGGTTGTGAAGTAACGAGGTTGTGGCCGTAACCGGCAGTTAGTAGCGCCATGTAACTGCCAACAGCGGAATGCGACAGCAGTCTGAGATGGAGTCGTGCAGATTGGTATATGCCATCAGAGGAAGACAGATCCTACCAAATCCTTGTATGTACAGAACACTGTACAGAGCAGCACCAATGCCAAACCCTGACATCCAGCGAAGTAAACTAAAATCCAACTGGTACAGGAGATAAAGATCTTATTAAATCGGTATATGTAAAAGTATAGTTCGCCATATAATAGGTCATGAGAGCCCAGAAAGGTAGCAGTGGTACAGCTATACTTTTTCTTTAACCTCGGCATCAGATGAGAATGGGTGGTCAACGCCACGCCCCTGCAGCTGTATCCTAGGGAATAAATTGCACCAACTGCGTCGCACACAAGACAGGTTCGTTTAAAGTCGAGTTTACATTACATTACACGTACACTACATGTTTCGGCCTTTTGTCAGGCCGTCATCAGGCATGTCAATATAAGAATCTTATAAAGGAAGATATAATAAGATAAAATGTGCCGGGTCCTGTGTTTATAGTAAATGTTATTTGTACAATGTTAAAATGTGGGGTATAAAATACATAACTTGTATAAAATCTAAATAATTCTCTAAAATGTACACATAAGGATTATTATTATTATTATTATTATTATTATTATCATCATCATCATCATAATCATCATCATCAGGTTGTCGTCTCTTCCAGTTCGCAGTTCGCATTGTCCCTTCTGTGTTTTCGGTACTACGTTCGGCGCCTCGCCGTATCTCTTTTAATTTTCCTTGTTTGAATTTCTGTCTGGAAACTGAGCGTCGCCATACAGTTTCTGCAACATATTGTATAGTAAAACGAGAAAACTCAAAAGCCGTACGTTCTGCTAATATTATTGTATTTTGGTTATGTTGGCACATCGTACTACAAGGTGGTGGCGATTACCCAGGGGCATGGACCCGGTCCTCACTGCGCAGAAAGCCGGGCGGGCTCCAAGGGTCAGAGTGAACGGGTACGGAAAATCTCGCTCCCACCTGAATTCGATCCCCAAACGGCCCAGCCGGTAGCGAGTCGCTAAACCGACTGAGCAATGGCGGCCAGTTTGCACAAGACAATTCATCAAATGTTAAAAGCGATCACTTTCTTAGTGAGTGTAACAACAGATTGTACTAGACTTTACTGCACATAGACACCGCTGAACTGTTGCTACAGGCAGACAACTGACATACTTTGGTCGGAACTTCGTACTTCGAGGCACCCAGTACTGATAAGACGACTGCTGACGGCGTGCGGTACAACTTCACGACGTCACAGACCTCGACACTAAATTTCGGCCGAACCGAATGAAGCACCTTACTGAGTTACGGTGTTCGAACTGCAATCAGGACACAGCATATATCGCAGGGACACATGCTGCACTGACTGTGATGAGAAAAAGTGTGAACTTGTGTTTCATACGAAAGTATGAAAGAAAATCGCGAAGGAAATTTCGTTCAGGACAGTTGCATTCCAAAACTTGGGTCCCTCCTGAACTCAACCGCCACTCGACTACTACGTCGTGTTCAGAACCTGACAGAACGGACATGCTATAAGCAAAGAAAATTCTCAAAACGTCACTGTTGACGAAACGTCGCGTTACTGCTCAACTTTCAGCTGGTCTGACTAAGGTAACAAGAACTGTTGACAAAACGATACGAACTTGCTTCAGATGGCTTCACAGTGCTGCTGCAACTTAAGACTCTCCCAGAACAGGAGGCTGGGCTGGCCGCAAGCCAGCGCCGTGCTCAAGTCACAGCAGAAAAGTCCCAACACCCCTGGCGGGGTCAGAACCCCGGACAGTAACTTTAATGGAGAGCAAAGGACTGTGGTCACAGGACTTGCTCTGCTCCCACCGCACGAACAGCGGCTGTTTGCGATGTTTGGACTCCTTACACGCCGCTCAGATGTCATCTACTGCAGGGTCTAGTGACAAAAGAACGACTTTTATGCAAGAAGGTCCTCTGACTTGGCACTTCAAACCACTACCAGAAGATGCAGAGAGAAACACCCTCCGAACTTCTACACATTGCAACTGCGTCTACGCAATATATTAACATCAACGGATGATTATTTTTTGCAAGATTGGAGTTTCTGACAGCAGAGCTGCAGAACACTACAGTCTGCTACGATGTGACGCTGTCGTTGGGCGAGAAGGTTCCGACGTTTCGGAGTATCAGAGTAATTTTCGCTTAGTCCTGGACTGTTTGACTTCGAAGATGGATGCACAACAGTCTTTCGAAACCAATGTCGAACGACCCGGCGTGACTTACCGAGGAATTTAAAATCAGTAAAACTTACAGTAATTTTTTTTGTTTGCAGAAGATAATGCTAAGAGACCGATCATTGGCACGTACAAACTCAGGTTTAGTAATAAAGGTAAATGCAGGGGTTCTCCTTGCCTTCTTTCTGCAGTTCCTTAATGTAGTCACTTGCGCTGCAACAGACGGCCTCAGATCCTATAAAAATCGTACACACCTAACAAACAGGAGGGGAAGAGCTCTCAGTATATATAAGCAAGTAATTACCTGGCAAGGGATTCTCACAACCCCGCACCCAGTTACAACCCTCCGTTAACAGAGTCTCCCTGCACTGCCTACTGCGATCCAGAGGGTCTGGTGTTGCCCCGGTGATACAGATATGCCATGGCCAATACAGCTACTGAGTCACAACGTATCACATTGACGTGTCTGGAAATGTACTGAATGTATATTTGTGACAAATATATTAACTGGCAATCCCACTGTGCAAATTTCTAATTACTTTACCGCTGAAGCAGTTCGGCTGAATATGTCATGAAACGCAACATAAGCAGTGGAATTATGCTTCATATAGGTGTTGATAAAATATGTTCTGCACTTCTGTGACTTTCAAGGACATTACAGATTTGTACAGGTTTTTATGTGTCTTCTTGTAGGTTTCTTTGTTTGATTTTGTGTATCTGCAGAGTCAAAGAAAACAAAACAGAAAGTACGAACAATTAATAATAATAATAATAATAATAATAATAATAATATATAGTGTACAAAACTTAGTAGCTTAGTGAAAGTTATTAGTTTAATACGTACGAACTGACGTGTAGGGATATTTGGCAACAGCAGTTTAGTATTTAGTGTGTTTATACAGTTCAGTTCGATATCATCGTAACACTGCGTGCAGTCCGATGCTGTTCTGACGACGTACAAAACGCTACAAATTCAATATGTTGATCTGTGTCAACCTACAGCAACACACTGGCCAGTGAGGCACCGCGATGGAGGGCACAAAGCAGTCACATGTGATAAGCCAAAACAAATATGTCCATTATATTTGTATGACACAATTCTGTGTGTTAGGGATTTCGGAAAATTGGAATTAGTACTGCGACTACAAACACAGTTGCATTATTGCTACGGACTGCACGAAGCAGAGTCCTGACACGCCAATGGACGTTCGTAACCGGTGATTGGTACGTAAATATGTTCTGAATTTGATACAAAGAGTATCTCGTGGCCGTACTGCCACTGTCAAGACACAACTGCATGCCACATGCCGCAACTGCGACAGACAGATCATCCTTCACAGTCACAGTGGTCACTCTATATACCACCAGATTTAACATTCGACAATGCAGGCAATGCGCGTACAACGACTTGTTGTAGCGCGTTCACGTAACCACTGTTACTATGGGAACGTAACAATTTGTTCTCTCTGTACTATTGTGATGTAGCTGTCAACAATACAAACCAACAGTGTTGTCACAGAAACGCACGAATAACTTCCCTTTGCACTGTTGTCGATTTACCAAATATTAGTGCCGCTACCCACTACATACAAGCGTTCAGGTCTCAATGTAAAGCGCCCGATATCGTTGTCATATTTGCAAAATATGTAGAGTTCATCGCCAGAGTTTCGTAGAAGTCCACAAGATCCAATTTCACGAAAATTCTTCCAGTGACAGCCACAATGATACATGCGGACAAACGGCAGGCAAGACACGAGGAAGCTACCGGGCGCTTTTCGTTATTTATACGAACGCGCGCAAAAAGAAAACTCCACGTTCTTCCCACACAGTGTTTTGTGTAGATCTCAGAACAAACAGCGATTATTTCCCTATACAACATTAACTGACTGGTTTTTATAACTAAGACGAAGTGTGTTTACTGCGCGGTACGGACTGGATCTTGTCATGTTATTTAGTCAAAATATTTTTTTACTCAAGCACACATCACATCTGTCAAACACACACACACACACACCTGACAACGTAAAATCCCCTGCCGATACTGCAGAACAGTACCAGTCAATACAGCAACAGCACCGGTCCATCTCACCAGTTGAATGCACCGCTACAGGCAAGATGACTCGCGCATTAGACTGCCCCCCACATCGTTAAAAACTCTTCTCTGCTCACAATACCAATACCACCTACGTAAGCACCACCTTCCTTCTGCTTCATAATTAAGAAGTAGTCAATAAATTAGGCCTCCTACCCCGTTTGTTACTTTGTCTTCACCTAAGATCCCATTTTTGGACGACACGGAGCCCTTCAGCAGAAGACAGGCATTCTTGGGCAGTTCGTTAATGGCTGCTATGATAGAACCCGACTGTTCCGCGACGGCGTTTTTTACATTTGCGTCGAGATGGGATGAATACGTCACCGTACTACGGGATTACACTGCAACATAATGTAACTTCGGTGGAACAGGTGACCAACACTTAAGGTCCACTGACTCTTAGTGTTGCTGGTTCTGACTGAGGGAGCCGTGCTTAGAGCACAAATGCTGACGTAGCAGCTCTTTGCAAGCGAAATTAGCATCGTAATTTGCCAACGAAATGTTGTAAATGTTGTAATCCTTCTTATTCTCCACTTTTTTTTTTGAAGAAATAACAAAACAGACCGCAAGTGAAGAAGCTCTGCTCCAAGACTAGGCAGAGTGACAGGTCCGCTGTCAGGTGACTGGAACAGCGAGCATGTGTCTACCAGGAAACGAGGCAGACGAAGCAGGAAGAAGAATCCCTAGTAAACCCAATTTATTTCATCCCTGAACAAGAAAGACCTTTACAGCACGACAAAATGGTGATGCCCCGGCGACTTGTGAAACACTTGGCCCTATTACAATGCTATAAATCTTTGTTTCTTCCAGCGTCTCTTTTTGCGGCCCTCTGGTGGAGAGAATCATTCTGTCAGACTTGCTACTCTTTGTAAAAGATTTAGAAGCTGTTAGTAGGGGGTGAAAACAGAGAGATCTAAATCAAGTGTAAGTTCATAAGGACGATCAAGTCACGATGATACACCAAACTAAAGAGCAACAGCGCTCTGCAGAATGCAATGAGTCCGAAAAAAATAAATTATAAAAGATACCAGACAGAGATAAACAAGACCAGTCGAAAAGCGGTGCAGCTGATAGTGTCAATATAACACTGCCGAGCACAAACAGAGGCTGATAACGCACATTAAGCATCGAAAAGAGTTTGACACGTAAATGGCTAAAACTGGGAATCGGCAGTTGGTAGTGACGACAAACTGCATGCCATAACACTGAACACGCCACAGGTGAAGAGATGAACTGCACATTAGGCCTGTCAATATCTGTATTTCCAAATTACGGGCAGGCTTAAAATAAACCAAGTTCAGGAAAGCTAACAGGTTTCCATTCTAAACGGCAGGTGTCGGTTGCCTCTAAAGTATAATATTTTATTATTTTCTTGCAGCACATCTCAGTCCTATCAGACGTGTGTATTTTGTGCTTCTCACAGCAACAACACCGATACATCTGGAAGAACTTACAATTACGCCTGCATTCGTATCAATTCCAGCAGACGATTCAATTAATAACTGACACTCCGTTGTGCACAAGTTGCACTACTGGCGACACAGCAGTGCTTATTAGCCGTCCTACCTTTATGCACATGTACAGTTTGAACACAAACTGCGCAGCAATTTGCGGATACAAGTGAATTAAAACGAACAGCAGTTCTGCTACAGGGACGACAATCATAACAACCATGACAGAACAGTCTACTATTCTGTTAACAAAATACAACTCATAAATGTCCGAGAGAGAGAGAGAGAGAGAGAGAGAGAGAGAGACGGCCGCAGCCTGAAGTCTTAATGTCAGCACATGAAGTGAAGAGTCACAGATTGTTTATAGCAGATACCTTCCGACAGGACGGCCACATACTGCAGTTCACCAACAAACAAACAAACAAACAAACGATATATGCTCTGGTAATTTAAACCTTTAGAGCCCAGTGGCTACTTTATGTATCGCCGGTCGTAACTCTCAAAATTTCTACGTTCTGCCCAGACCAAGTTTATGTGTTTTGTGTGGATCTCAGAATAAACAAAAATTATTGATTGATTATTGACTGTTTCTATAATCGAGAGGGATTGTGTTTACTGTGCGGCACGAACTGAAACTTTAAATGCAATTCAGTTTAATGTAACCCTCTGAACGGTTACCTGCCAACTCTTAATGCAAATACTGCACAAAGGACATCTTTTTCTATTGTTACACCCAGTGCTACTTAACACAGTCTTGTAGGTAAAGGTAAAGGTAAAGTTCACCCTAGAACAGGCCAAGAAGGCCCAGGGGAGAAGTACAACTATAGCTCTACTCTTTCATTAACCTGGGCGCTAGATGGGGTGGGTCGTCACGCCCCGGCCGCTTCACCCCCCGGGGTAAGACTCGGCACCCACTGTATAGGAGGCAGGGTGGGCCTCAGAGCCGGTCAGGACAGGTGCCGAAAATCTCGCCTCCCACCGGGATTCGATCCCCGGACCGCCCAGCCCGTAGCAAGTCGCTATACCGACTGAGCTATCGCGGCCCCCCGTCTTGTACGTAATCAGAGCAAATAATTCCAGGAGACTGTAAAACGCATTTCCTTACATCGCATACGTACGAATGGTACACACACACGTATGTTCCCTGTTGCATGCACCAAGTGTTTCCGCCTACTCAACATCAGCGTTTGGGTAGCTACGGCGAACTGTCATGTGCCACAACAGAACAGACCTGGCGCAGTGGGACAAGAGCCCAGGACAACATACAAGCACTTTTACTCTGCGGCAAGCTATACCGGTCCAGGCGGGAACAGAAAACTCAGCATTAGATGGCGGTGAGTGGTCAGCTTCACGCCCCGGCCTCTTTACCCCCGAAATAAAAAACGCCAGTGCCATCTGAACAGGAGGCTGGGTGGGCCCCAGAGGTGGTCTCGACGGTTTCGAGAGGAGAAAACCCTCTTGCCCGAGCTGGGAATCGAACCCGACTACGCTCTCCCACCTACAAATGGTGTAGGTGCGGCAGCATCGCTGCCATTAGTTGTGCCATCCACAGCGAGCACAGAAAACTAAAAGGTTGCTTATTTGCTTTCTATTTCTCACTGCACTTAAGCCGGTACTGCAGTGTGCTGTTATTCCTCAGCTAAGCTCAGAAATGTTTGAAATGACGTATTACAGCCGTCGCCATAATTTGCCTCCAGCTATTTCACGGACCAGAAAAGAAACTTCAGCTCTTGTCTGTCTGTCTGTCTGTCTCTATTCCAAATACTGCCCACTGACGTGGACTGGACGGACAGCTGTGCGCAATGAACACCGAAGAAGAGAAAGGCCGAAAACACAGAACACAGAACAGAAGTTGCGAAGAAAAATCCCTCTGCTCCAGCAGTTTCCGCAATTTTATTCGCCAGCGCCCAAACCACCTCGCCTTGTGCCCATATCAAATGCCAACACAACACACGCGATTATCACAAGCACTGGACTCCACACCACTAAGCCAGCACAAGGCCCACTAATTTCAGTAAAAGGCTTTAGTAAACTCCCATTTTCCTTCTCCAGGCTTCATCCTCAAAAACAGTATTATAATTTACACCTAATTTACTGGTTTATGCAGTTTCCGTTCCTTCACAATTTCCGCATAACTTCATCCCTCTCTTCCCATAGATTCTTGCACCTAAAGCTACAAGTAACCTTTGATCTGATATGGATATTATACAGCACCCACCAAGCCAGACTCCATCGCTCATAGCTGGAGATAGAATTTGTAAACCAACCTCTAATCGCCAACGGTCTCTAAATTAACAGAGATTATGAAGGCAGTTTTGTCGTGAGTGCAGGAATGAGGAAATTGGGGAAGTAGGGGAATGAGGAAACTGGGGAAGTACAATTTTTTTTTCGGCCACAGCTGTTGTTGGAGATGCTGCTTGTGTTTCGGTTAGAGAAAGAAGGATATACAAGCTGAATTCTATATTTGGATAAAACGCAATGCAACAGCTACTGCACTTGTGTCCGAGCCTGACAATTCACGCCAATTTTCATTGGAACAAACAGAGGCGGTGTAGAATCAGCAGCACAGTGCGGTCTGTAAGATTGCACATACGTAGTTTAGAGGTCCTTACTAAGTTATCTTGTGCTGTGATTTATGTTCTGACAGAGGAAAGGTGCGGTAAGTCTACAGCACAATATGAATGTTACCTGATATACCGTCACGGTTAATCGACAACAAAATCCACGTGTCACCTTTCGTTACCTGTAACGATGCATCTCCGTTGTACAACTAAAAGTCCTTATTCAGAACACTGCCACATATTTCACTGTCACAAGCAAATCTGACTTTCCTTAATTGTCCAACGACGCACTTACCCAACAGCATTACACAATTTCGATATAATAACTGAGGGTAAATTATGGGACCAAAATAAAAACCGGCGAAATACTGATGGTTGTAAAAATGTGTACATTTTATTGTACGGTGCAGCTTCAAGTCTTACAGAATGCTGCGCCATGCGAAATGACAATTAATTGCCACTCTTCTTGAACAGCCTGAGCCGTAAGAAGCAGGCAAAAAGCATCATTAACCCAGCGGCAAGGCGTCACATCTCAGAAGAACGTAATCCTTGCGACCGGTATTCTTGTTCTTATTTGTGAAGAATTCTCAAGTTCAGGTTCTGCATACCTTAAATTTGCTTGATACAGTCTCAGAACATTGTACTGTCACCTTTTGTGTAGCTGCAATGTGTCTGTTTCAGTTATTCTCTGTAAATGTGCACGGATCTGTGATTGACAGATGCATCAATTCCACTCGCACTGTTCCAACGGTTATTGAATTACCAGCACATAACCGACACGCAATAATTCGCATGTTGTTATTTTGGTCCGAATAGCAATACAATCTTCACACAAGTGTAATACTTTGCCAGCTGCAGTACCGACCATCCTACCGTGGCCCCACACCGCGTGGTTCTGTGCTGACCGCACCCTAACGAGTTACGTTATTTGCATGGAATTAAAGAGTTTTTACCGTCCTTGTGATTAAATGTGACACTGATCACGCTCCGTGGTGGGACGGTAATCTTGTTATACCCGGTCCTACCCTACCTAAGTATCACCTGTTTAGGTAAGGTTCCAGTTTGCTCA
>Ga0123357_10008993_pt1 | contig 12554 bp, 1 predicted proteins | sample TergutEmb28metaG_FD_89873 | JGI IMG/M metagenome (GOLD analysis project Ga0123357, IMG submission 89873) | Embiratermes neotenicus P4 segment gut microbial communities from Petit-Saut dam, French Guiana - Emb289 P4 | ecosystem: Host-associated > Arthropoda: Insects > Digestive system > Gut ... | reverse complement strand
TTTTTTTGTTTCCGAAAGCGAAAACATAACTTATAATTACGAATTGGATTTGCGCGAACAGCAGCTTAACCCCGACCCCAGAGTCGCGCATAACCTCAATCTTAAAACGGACGAATACGGCAATCCTCTTCAGGCCGCGACGGCAGTGTATCCGCGGCTGGGCAAATTTTCCGACAGCGATTTGTCGGCAGACGATATGGCAAAAATCAATGAAGCCCAGCAAGAGAGACATCTGAGCTATGCGGAAATGCGTTATACAAACGACTATGAAGACGACAACAATTTGTGCCTCCGCGTTCCCTGCGAAACATTGACCTATGAGTTAACCGGCATTGCGCCCGAAACGGACGAAAATGCCGCCGGACAGCCGGAAGGCCTTTCATATTTTACGCTCAAATCGTTAAAAGCTTACCGGCTGAGTTTGGCGTACCAGTCCTCAGGCGGCGACGTTGCCGAGATACCTTATCATGTTCTGCCCAACCGCACTGAGCCGCAGAAGCGGCTGGTGGAACATGCCAGAACGCTCTATTTCAAAGATGATCTTTCCGGACCATTGTCTTTGGGCTCTTTGGGGCGGTTAGGCCTGCCTTTTGAAAACTACAAGCTGGCGCTGACAGATGATCTTCTTTCAGCCGTTTTCGGCAATGGCGCAGATGATAAGCTTGGCAGCATAGTTGCGCCGGCGGCATCAGCCCGGCAATTGCTCGATGACGCCGCTGTCAGCGGTTATGTGAGCGGCGCGGAACTTAATGAGCTTTTCCCCGGCATAAGCGATAATCAGTACTGGATGCGTTCCGGCGTTGCCGGCTTTTCCGCGGCTGCCGGTCTGCGTTTTTATCATCCCGACCGCTATACGGATTCATTCGGCCAGGTTACTCTGTTTACCCTTGAACCCTGCAATATGATGCTGCAAAGCAGCGCCGACCCTGCCGGAAACAAGATGACAGTAAACCGCTTTGATTACCGCTCCATGGCGCCCGTCGCCATGACAGATCCCAATCTGAATCATTCCGAAGTTGAAACCGACCTGTTGGGAATGGTTGTCGCTATGGCTGTTAAGGGAAAAGGCGGAGAAGGCGATGACTTGGGCGGATATGACGACGGCATGCTCAATTTAGATAGCACAACCCTGCAAAAATTTTTCATTGAAGACGATTACAGCGAGGACAAAGCTGCTGCCTTGCTGGGTCATGCTACAGCCAGATATATCTACTATTTCGGCGAAGTTGTTCAAACCGGCGGAGAAGTATCCTGGGGCGTACATCCTTCATGCGCGTGCACTTTAACGCGGGAAAAACATTTCTCGCAGGAAGAAAAGACAGGCACCACCTCCAGGATTCACGCCGCCTTTGCCTACTCGGACGGCGCAGGGACTGCCATTGCGCAAAAGATTCAGGCAGAGCCTGAGGCTCCGCCTCCTGCTGCCGGCGAAAGCGAATGCCGCTGGCTGACTGACGGCAAAACAATATTAAACAACAAAGGCAAACCCGTAAAAAAGTACGAGCCGTATTTCAGCGACCCTGTTGTCGGACACCGTTTTGAAGAACCCAAAGAAATAGGCGTTACCGCCGTTTTATATTATGACGCTGTCGGCAGGGTTGTCCGCACGGATATGCCGGACGGCACATTCAGCCGCGCTGAGTTTTCCCCCTGGCACGCGGCTGCTTATGACGCCAATGACACGGTGCCGGACAGTTCCTGGTTTGCGGCGCAAAATCCGCCGGACACGCAGAAGCCGCTGCCGCAGGATATCACGGGCGCGCCGACGGTCTCGGCGCAGCAACGCGCGGCCTGGCTTGCAGCCCAGCATGCAGATACGCCGGCAGTAACTGTTTTAGACAGTTTAGGCAGGGATGTCTTTTCGATCGCACACAATATAATCCCGGCAGATAATCCAACCGGTTTGAAGCATGAAAAATACCTGACTTACACCAAATTGGACGCTGAGGGCAAACCTTTATGGGTGCGCGACGCGCGCAAAAATCTTGTCGTACAGCATATACTTCCAAACAATAATATTTCCTCGGAAGATATCAACAAATGGGAACCGGCAGATTATACCACTGCTTATGATATTGCCGGAAACCTGCTTTTTGAGCGTAGCATGGATTCTGGCGACAAATGGACGCTCTATGACGCGGCCGGAAAAGTTTTAGTTGCCTGGCAGGCTGCAAAGCAGCAGAGCACAGACCAAACCCGAGTCTTTATGACGCGCTATGATATGCTGCGCCGCCCGACTGAACAATGGCTTACTCTCGGCTCCGATCCCAGCCGGATGACACAGCAGTTGGTTTACGGCGAATCCCTTGGCTCAAACGCCGAGACAAATAATCTCAGAGGCCAGCTTTATCGGCATTTTGACCAGAGCGGAGTTGTTACTCATGCTGCCTATGATTTTAAAGTTAACATTATCGAGCAGCATCGCTGCCTGGCATTGGAATACAAAGAAATTATCGATTGGCAGGAAGGCTCAAAGACAGCAGGACTTGAAACAGAAACATTTGTCCAAACCGCGGAATATGACGCGCTGAACAGTATTTCCCGTCTCTATCCCTGGCATAAGGGCACGAATAGTAAAGTGTCTGTTTATGAACCTGTTTATAACCGCAGGAAATTATTGGAAAGCGCTGTTTTATGGCAGGGCGCAATGAAAACGCCTGACAGTTATACGAAAGCTCCCGACACAAAACGCCTCACGCCCATTGTGTCCATAACCTACGACGCCAAAGGCCAGAGAGAATCTCTGGTTTACGGCAACGGCAGCACGACCCGTTACAATTACGCCCCTTTCACTTTCCGCCTGCGGCAGCTGCGCACGACGCGGCCGGATTATGATCCGGTTTTCCCGGGCAATACCTCCCCGCTTGCCGACGATAAAGTTTTGCAGGATCTTCATTACACTTATGACCCGTCGGGAAATATCACCGAGATTTGCGACAACGCCTTTGAGACGGCTTTCTTTAAAAATCAGCAGGTGGAACCTCGCAGTCTGTTCGTCTATGACGCGCTGTATAAACTCGTCTCTGCGACAGGCAGGGAAGACATGCTGACAGCCAACAAGCCGCCGGAGCAATTTGAACAGGACGCGTATCAAAAAAATTTCCCCATCGAAGCAAACGCTTTGGCAAACTACAGCCAAAGCTATAGCTATGACGCCGCCGGCAATATGACCGAAATGCGCCATAGTTCCGGCGCAGGCGGATGGACAAAACAATATGAATACGCAGTCGACAGCAACCGCTTACTTCTTAGCCGCAACGGCAAAGCAGCCGACAGCGGTGATGAGACAAATTATCGCTACGACAGCCATGGCAACATGCTGAATTTGGCAAACAATTCCGCCGAGTTTGACATGCGCTGGAATTTTCAAGACATGCTAAGCGGCATCAACCGCGGCAACGGCGCCGGCTGGGTATATTATGCATATGACGGCGAAAAAAAGCGCACACACAAAGTTGCGCTGAATCAGGCCGGCGAACTGCAATGGGAACGGATTTATTTAGACGGCTTTGAAATCTACCGCAAATATAGCGGCCAAACCATAGTTGAAGAAATCGAAACCCTTCACCTGACGGACGGCAACAAACGCTTTTTGCTGTCGGAAGATGTTATCAAAACAGACAATCCAAATTTGAGCGCCAGCGTTTTGCTTCGCTATCAATACGACAATCACCTGGGCTCAGCGTCATTGGAATTAGACGAAGCAGCCAAAATTATATCTTACGAGGAATACCACCCTTTCGGCACAACATCCTACCGCGCCAAAAGCGGCGATATCCAAGCCGCCGCCAAACGCTACCGCTACACCGGCAAAGAACGCGACGAAGAAAGCGGCCTCTACTACCACGGCGCAAGATATTATGCGCCTTGGCTGGCAAGGTGGGCAAGCTGTGATCCGATTGGCATAGATGGCGGACTTAATATTTATGTGTATGTAAGCAATAACCCGATGCTATTCTTAGACCCAACCGGACTTGTTGAAGTCGACTTAGCAGAATATGCCAAAACATACAAAGGGGCAGAAGTTTCTCATTCTGCTAACGGCGACCGTATGAAGATTACTGTCGGAGATGACATACTATTACTGAGTACAGATAATTACTCCTATAAGGACGGACGTTTCTTTGGTGACGATTCTCTTTTTGTAAATGCTTTTGGAGTGGGAACGGATAGGTTTGTTGTTTACAAAGATGCGACGACCAAGAATGTTTCTATACGGGCAGCTTTTAATATCTCAGGTCTGGAAGCCGATACTTCCATTGACGAAACCACAAAAATCAAAAACAGAGCACTATTTCTTGAAGGAGTTCAATCTTGGTGGACTGAAACTCTTGGCTCCTATGAAGTCTCTGCTTATGCGAAAGAAAGCCCTAGGGGTATAGCCGTTAGTGTTATATCCGATAATAGCAAAGATTCAACTTCACATGTTGAACCTTCAATATCTTGGTCTCCATCCAACCCGGGCGAAATAGTAATGAATGTCTATGATAGAGGAGATCCGGAAACAACGCTAAGTTTTGAATGGACTTCTGCTCATGAATTTGGACATATCATGGGATTGACTAGTAGAGCCACTAACAAAGGCTCTGGAAATTATGGAGAGGGCTTGATGGGTGTAGAATTTGAAGCTATTAATGACTCAATTATAAAAAGTGTGTTCAAAGCATATGAAACAAATAAACGCCAATATATGCTTGATACTATAGAATTCGAATATAAAACACCCAATATTACTTTTAATAATTTTTTTAACAATTCCATAAAATCAGAATTGGAAAATCCCAGTATTATTTCTAAAGATGATGATTATATTACTGTTGATTTTAATATTGGTAATAAAGTCGTGATTGATCCTTATAAAGTGAAGAAGAAATAAAATCAATGGGAGTATTTAAAATGGCCAAGATCTACACAATCCAAGGCAGGATGACAACTAAGCGGTTCAATAACGTTGTCGCCTTCCCACTTGCGGGGAAGGACTATGAAAGACGAAGTCTTGAATAGAGGTTAGGGGTTGCAGTTAAAAAGGCAAATCCTACAATGGCGAAACGGCAACCCCTCACCATCTTTTCGCTTCGCTCAAAGTTCCTCTCCCGCAAGGGGAGAGGCAAAAATTGAGGATTAAGTTTAGGGCAAGTCCACGGTATATATCTTTCTAATAAACTTGAATGAGACTGTAAAAGGAGAAAACAAAATGGCCAAAATCTACACAATCCAAGGCAGAGCGGTCGGGGTGAGCAGCAAAAAAGGCTTAAGCGGTCTGCGGGTGGAGGCGTGGGACAAGGATTTTAGCTCCAAGCATTATGTCGCAAGCGCGGCGACCGAAAGCGACGGCTGTTTCCGGATTGTGTTTGATCAGGACTATTTTAAGGAAATTTACCGCGATAATGATCCGGATTTGTTTTTTAAAGTTTACGATGGGGACAATGTCGTCAAAACAACAGAAAACGAAGTTATTTGGAATATCAAAACTACCGAGATAGACATTAATCTGGAGATTGACGAAAACCTTCTCGCCGCCTCCAAAAAAACTTATACGTTTGAAGGGACTGTCTCCAATACCGACGGCAGCCTGCTGTCAGGAATGACAGTGTCGCTGTATGAAGTCTTTCTGGACAGCAGGAAGCTGATAGGGGCGTTTACTACCGGCGCGGACGGCTTCTACTCCATACAAATATCCGGTTCCCGTCTGAGTGTGGGGACAACGCCGGTTCTCCAACTGGATGCCGCTGACGATAAGGGACAAGTTCTGAGCTCTTCTCCGCTGCTGTCCCAGCTGCAAAGAGTCAACAGCGTGCCTTTTACCGTTGACGTCGCCCTCCCTTTTGTTTCCGCCTTTGCCCGCTGCGCCAACAGCATTGTTCCTTTACTGGGAAACACGGATTATACGCAGCTGAAAGGTGATGAGGGGGCGCAGCGCGTTGATTATGTGGCGGCGGTTTCCGGCACGTCCAAGGAAGATATCGACAGGTTTGTCAAAGCCCAGGATTTCGCCGCAGACACCGGTCTTACGCCGGAAATAACGTATGCCCTTCTCGGCCAGGGAATGAACACGGCGGACGACATTCTGGCTCAAGACGACGAAAGCATACAAAGTATGCTGCAAAAAGCTGTGGAAGAACGCGTGATCGGGGAAGAAACTCTCCAAGACCTACAAGGAATCAGCCAAAACCTCAATGCTGCCCTCGTGAAGCAAATGACCGCCGGGAAATCCACCCTGAGCAAACTTATGCTGAGTGTTGTCAGCGAAACAGAGCTGGCTGCAGTGGTGTCCGCAAACCGCTCTATCCGGACAGTAACAAAAACTTATAGCGCGCGCATTAACACTATATCTGATCAGACCAAAGCGGCAAAACTGAGTAACGCTATTGCATTAAACGCCCTTACCGGAGAACAATTCGAGATGGCGAATGCTCTCATGGACAAGGTTGGCGAAGGCAGCGTGAAATCCCTTGCCAGAATGAATGCGGCCGGCTGGAAAGATCTGATCGACGAAGTTTCTAACGCGGAAAATAAGGTTTGCGTGCCCGACGGGACAGCCGGCCAGGACCCCGACGAAAAGAAAGCAAATTACGCGGCTTCTCTTGCCGCTTCTTTGCGTTTGGCCTACCCGACAGAAGCTTTTCGCGGGGATTTGGAGAGAGATAATCAGACGGACGGCCCCCTTGCCGCCGACAAAACAAACCTTATATCGTTTCTCGACAATAATCCGGATTTTGATTTCACTCAGAATAAAACATATACGTTAAGCCAAACCAACCCGCCTTATTCTTTCGTCGGCATGGACGCCGTCCAAAAGCAGGCGGCAGTTGACTCGGTAAAGAGAGTAGGCCGTCTGTTCAATATTGCCGATAACAATTATACCGCTATCTCCCAACACCTTCAATACGGCGAGGATTCCGCTTACAGAATTACCCAATTGTCTCAGAGTCAGTTTTTACAAAAATATGAAACGGCGTACGGCGGAAAAGCAGCAGCGCTGCTTGCTTACGCAAAAGCCGGACGCATATCTTCTCTGGCCGAGGAAATGACCGTACAGTTAAGCGGTTCTATCAGAGTGCCTATCAACGCCGCGCATACACCCGGTATTCCCGAAAGCGCGGATCCCGACCTGCGGACGATGTTCGGCGGGCTTGAAGAAGCGGATGTCGAGGAGTGGCAAACGGTTCACAGTCCCGCCGCGTATCTGGTGGATATTTTAAACTTTTTGGAAAAGCGCACGGGCAAGCCCTACGAAATATCCGGTGTTAAGACCGGAAGCTCCGACGTATTTACGGAATTGCATAGACGCCGCGGTGATATTATGGACATCAATCTGACCAACGAAAACACTTTCACGCTCATGCCTTATATAGACCTCGCCATCGAACAAATGGAAACATTGCTGGCAAACCGCCTTAACAGAGAATTATCTCTGACGCAATCGTGGCAGACCACAGCTACGGAAAAAGAACTGGCAGCCGGCCCGGAACATCTTCGGGAAGAAGTTTATACCAACCTACTGCAAAAGGCGGTTTATCCCGCCTCGCTTCCTTTTCACCTGCCGCTTGAGGAAGTTCGCGCTTACTACAATCATCTCGGCAAGAAAAGAGCCGACCTGATGCGCAGTTTCCGTCCGCTGCATGACTCAGCACAGCAGGCAGGCGAACCTCAGGACTACAATTGGGCTGTCGAATATCTCGGACTTTCCCGGGAAGAAGCCGGCATTATAACGGGCTGCCCTGAAAACACGGATTTGGATAAGTATGATGTTTGGCAACTGTACGGATTCGATAGAGCCGATAACTTTACTCCCTTGCTTGATCCGGCGGATTCTGCAGAAAGAATCCCCCCGGTGAAAACCGTCGGCAATTACAATTGGCTTGAAAGCCTGAAAGGCAGGGTGGATGTTTTCCTGCAGCAGAGCGGCATTAGCTATATCGAGCTGTTGTATCTGTTAGACACCCGTTTTATTAATAATAAACCTGCGAGGCTTAAAATCCTGATCGAGTCGACAAACCCGGCAAAGCCCGACACGGTTGTTCTCAGGGATCTTTGTCTTGCCAATATGACTGAGGCGGACGCTCTGAAAATCGCCAAATTTATCCGTTTGCGGCGCAAGCTGGGCTGGAAATCTTACGAGCTTGACCGGGCTATTTACGCTTTGGACTTAACTCTGGAGAAAAAAGCGGATTTGGTAAATCTTGCTTACGCGATGCAGGCGGCGGACACTCTGCGGATTCCTTTGGAAAAACTGCTCTCTTTCTGGAACACCGTCGACAATAACGCCTACTCGGAGTTTGATAATAACCCGAAAACCGCCGTATCAAGCTTGTACGAGCGCCTGTTTTTAAACAAAACCGTCTTTGCCCCGCTTTCGTCGGGCGCCGCGCTTTTGGATGCATTTCAGGCTATTTCCAATAAGCAGCCCCGGGATTTTAATTTTCCGCTTCGGGAAGCGCTGGCAGCCGCGCTGCAAACCACCGTTGACGATTTGCTTTTTCTCGCCGGGTCGTTCGGCATTTCGTCAGATTCTCTCACCCTCGATTCGCTCTCCAAGTTGTACCGCCATACCCTGCTGGCGAAAACACTAAATCTTTCCGTCGGCGATTATTTTCAAATATACAATTTACTCGGGGCAAAACCCTTTGACAGCCCCGCCCGGCTGCAGTTCTTTATGGAACAATATAACAATCTGAAATATTCCGGACTGACGCTTCAGGAAGTCGACTATTTACTCCGCCATCAGGGCAAGAGTGAAGCCGAGGAAAGCGTTTCTGCGGAAGAACGCCTGTGTTTTCAATCCGAATGGAGAAGTAAACTCGATGGTATAATCACCGATCCCGAGAAACCGGCCGACGCCGTCAAGCTTCGCAATAATGTGACGCTGCAGATGTTTTCCGAGCGGCTGAAAGTTTCGCTTCCGGTTACCGGAAAACTGCTTGAAATGACAGACTTTATCGAGCCTGATGTCGAAGACGAGAATGCCGATAGTACCGGCGCGCCCTCTGATAATAATGACGGCTCAGACGACGACGGCACTACAGGCGGAGATACCGGCGAAAGCGTTGACGACGGCGCTTCTGACAACGACAACAGCGCAGATACTGCCGGCGGCGATAACGGCGGAAGCGCTGACAATAGCGTCGCCGTTGACGCCGGCGCCTCGGATAACGACAGCGGCTCAGATACTGCCGATACCGCAGACAGCGATAACGGCGACAGTAGCGCCGACGGTACTGACGCTGCCGATGACGACGGTTCCTCATCGCGGATTCTTTTGCTGGACAAAATCGCCTGGCTGATAAATAAGTGGCGGCTGATTGAAGACGAATTGACCTTTCTGTTGAAATACGGCAGAAAATTCGGTTTTCTTGATTTGGCGGCTCTGCCTTGTAAGCCGATAGACGAAGGCGATATCAAAGGCTTTTTGCGTTTGGCAAGAATCGTCAGAGCGCGCAATATCATGCCCGCCGGAGTCGCATTCTCCTTGTTGGAACTTGTCGCTTGTTTCGATATAACCGTGCCCGACTCTGACGACTATGCCGACCCCGAAGAGCCGGCCGGTCCTCCTGCAGGCACAGACTCCGGCGCGGTGGCAGACCAATCTGGCAACCCCGTATCCCGCAAACCGCGCCCGATTGATGAAGAGATTATCGACAAGCCCGGCATTGTCAACCGGCCGGGGCTGCGCATACCCGGCATAGGCAATTTGACGCTCCCCGAGGTTTCCATAAAAGACCCCAGGGTGCCAATCCTTGTCGCATGGGATTCGAGAGTAAACAAAGCCGTCATAAAATACGAGGGAATGCCGCAGTCAATAATAAAATTTCCGGAGATTCCCGAAGTTGTCATGACAAGTCCGGCCGTATCCCAAACCGCTATGGACAATGAGACTGATCTGCTGACCCGACTGCAGGATAATTTTATAGATCAGGCATTCGGCAATTTGCAAAATATTTCGCAAAGCAGCCCGGAGGATGCGGCTCAATATATTCAGGATTCGCCGCGGCAGCAGATTGCCGAGCAGCTGCTCGACAATCTTCATGCTCAGGTGGCCGGCCAATTGCAATATCAGGTGGAGGGCGAGACGCTGAATCTTATGCAAGACCGCCTGAATTCCCAATTAACGGCTCAGCCGGCAAATAAAACTGCTGCGGCTCAAACGGCAAGCGCGGCAGCGACTCTGCGCGATCAATTCCGCGGCGAATTGCAGCTTCAGCTGAAACAGCAGTCTCAGGATATGCTTGTTCAAATTAAGCAATTGCCGCAGGATACATTGAAAGATTTGTCAAAGGCTCAACTGCGCGATATTTTGAAATCCCGGCTGAACGGCAAACTCGCGGATTTGCGGGATTTGCTGCGCGGCATGCGCGACAGAGTGAGGAAAGACACTGTGTATACTGAGGCAAAAAGAAAGTGGCTGGACAAAATGGCCGACGCTACGCAATGCGGCTCAATCGCAAGCGAATTGGTCGGAGACAAATATGCGCAGTCCGGCGGAGGCCTTCTCAAAACAAATTTCCCGGACGATTTTGCCGGCATCGATCTGCTGTTTCAGGTTATCGAATGCATCTCCGCGGTAAAATATTTGGGCATTCCCTCAAATACGATTGCGTCTTCGCTGCAGCCGAACATTACCTTTGCGGTATCCGGCGCCGTCAGAAACGCCGTCAAAACAAAATATGACGAAAATCAATGGCTTGATGTGGTTAAGCCGCTGAGAGACCCTCTGCGGGAAAAGCAGCGCGCCGCGCTTGTCGCGTATCTGGTGGCGCATCCAGCCCCCAGCCGGGCTCAGATATGGAAAAACTCCGACGAGCTTTACGAATACCTGCTGATCGACGTGGAAATGCTGTCCGTCACCATGACCAGCCGCATCAAGCAGGCGATAAGCAGCGTGCAGCTTTACGTGGACAGAGTGCTGATGAATCTGGAATACGCGAACATGGACAAGACAAAACCCAACGTCCCCTTGCAGCTGGATAATGCAAACTCAAATAAGGACAATGCTACAGAGTGGGAATCCTGGCGCAAACTCTACCGCATCTGGGAAGCCGACCGCAAAATCTTCCTCTATCCGGAAAACTGGCTTGAACCCGAACTGCGCGACGACAAAACCCCATTCTTCGAAGAGCTGGAAAACGCGCTTAAGCAAGACGATATAACCGATGAAATGGCGCAGGATTCCCTCGCCGACTATCTGGAAAAACTCGACGATGTGGCGCGTCTGGAAATGAAAGCGATGTATCACGAAACGGACGGAGTCGATATCTGGCATGTGCTTGGACGCACATTCAGCTCGCCTCACCAATACTATTACCGCAAAAGGGTTTCAGAAGAATGGACCGCCTGGGAAAAAGTTGATGCAGCAATCGAGGGCGATCACATAATCATGAAGGTATGGAAAAAGCGGCTGTTCATATTCTGGCTCACCTTTACCGAAAAAACAGTAAAGCAAGCAATAACGATGCCGAAAGAGGATAATCCACTAGCCGATCCAGCGCACTACTGGGAAATCAAACTGGTTTGGAGCGAATATAAACGGAATAAGTGGACAGGCAAAAAAACTGCCAAAGACAGTGTTATACACGGGTCATATGCAGGTAATAATGTTGATGATGAATTAGAAAAGGGCAAAAATGAGTTCCATATTTTCTGTATTGAAAACAATGATGTGAGAAACAAGGATGGGAGTTTGAGTTTGTTTCTATATGGATCTTCAAAAAAATATGAATACAATTTTGCCAGCCCTAACAGCGAACCATATTATGTTGTTGAGAATAAGGAAAACCCTGTACGACTATATCTAACACCTTACGCCGACGCTTATAATATGCTGTTTAAGTCAAAAGCTGGTGATACCGCGCTATATCATTATTATGAAGGAATATATTCGAAAACCGCAACTGGAGTCAGCTCAACAACTAAAAAGATTCTTAACGGAAACCAGAATGGTCAATATACTCTCCTCATTTCCTCATCTGTTGATACACGTTTATCTTCAAACTTCGATATTGGCCCTCTGTCGGACGCGTTTTTCTACTGGGACAAAAAGAATACGCTCTTTGCCGAGCACACAATTGAGTTCTCAAATCCATTTGAGGTGTCGTCTTTTGTGGTTGGAACTACAACTATCTTTCCAACCAAGATGCTTATGTCCGTTTCTCAATTGAACAAACTTAAATTCCAAACATTTTATCATGCTCATGTTGACGATTTCATCAAAACGCTCAGTCTTGAAGGAATCAGTGGGCTTTTAAACAGGGAAAAACAGATCACATCTGACAGCATAAATTTTGATACAACCTACTCTCCAAACAAAAATTCAAGTGATAATGTCAGCTTTCTTGATCCATTTCCACCCACTATTCTATTCCCCCCAACTAATGTACTGGATTTTGACTTTAAAGGCGCCTATGCGCAATACAACTGGGAGCTGTTCTTCCATATTCCTCTCTATATCGCGACAAAACTCAGCAGCAACCAGCAGTTTGAAGAAGCGCGGCGCTGGTTTCACTATATCTTTGACCCCACAACCGGCGATACCAAAAGCACCGGCAAAGAAAGATTCT
>Ga0123357_10008992_pt1 | contig 12555 bp, 10 predicted proteins | sample TergutEmb28metaG_FD_89873 | JGI IMG/M metagenome (GOLD analysis project Ga0123357, IMG submission 89873) | Embiratermes neotenicus P4 segment gut microbial communities from Petit-Saut dam, French Guiana - Emb289 P4 | ecosystem: Host-associated > Arthropoda: Insects > Digestive system > Gut ... | reverse complement strand
TGCTGCGCCGGGTTGACGAGCGTCTGGAACTCGCCCTTGGCTTCGCCGCCCTGCGTCAGCACCGCCCCGATCTCGGTGATCGCGGCGTCCGTCCCCGTGCCCGTGGTTTCGAGATCGACGACGCAGAACAGCACGTCCCGAAGCGGCTCACCCAAGTCGAGCAGGCTGGGTTGCGCCGCGATTTCCATGAAAGAGAGCCTAGACACCCCGTCCGACAAATTGTCGCGAAATGTCTAGCGTTCCAGTGACGGACGGCAGGCAACTCGTCCCGGACGGGGACCACCAACAAAGGACGGATCGTCGCCGCGCTATGGCGTAAGGCAAACGATGGCGGCGCCCATGTTCTGTTCGCTTGGAATGGCCAGCATGCCGTCGGTCGCCAAAGAGATGCCTACGGCTACGACATTACCGTCAGGCAGTGGCGCGATTGAGCTTAGCCGAATGTTGCTGTTCCCAGTGATGATTCCCGTGGACAGAAGATCGCCTGACGTGTTGAGTTTGGCGACAAGACCGCGACTACCGCCATACGGTATGTCTGACGAAAAGTCTCCATCCAGCGACGAGGTGTAGCCGACCGCGACGACGCTGCCGGTCGTGTCCAGAGAAAGTGAGGTAAAGAAATCTGGCCCGCTTCCCCCGAATGCACCACTCCATATCGGCTGGCCGTCTTGTGTGAATATCACGATATCCGCGTCGGTCGAATCGACACCAACAGTTGGCTGGCGCGAGAAACCATCTGGCGCCGCGCACCCATAACCGGAAGTCACAATCTGGTCATCAGCAGACACCACCACGCCGGTGAACTGACAGCCACCAAATCCGTTGCCTTCATCTGAACCCCACGTCGTCCCCCAAACCACACTGCCGGATCTATCGAACTTCGCCAGTAACCCTTTACGCGAGTTACCAGATCCGACTAGTCCAGCCGCGATGACATTGCCAGACTGATCCACCGCCATAGATACGAAGAAGCTACTTGGGTCCGCGCGGTACACAGTGTGCCAGACAATATCGCCGTCCAATGTGAGTTTCGCCACAATGCGGGCATTGTACGGGCCAGTTGACGTCGACAACCCGAGTGTGAAAATGCCCTGCGAAGTCACCAAAGCTGGACTAAGAAATTTGATGTCCCCCGCAGCATAGGATCTCACCCACACAATGTTGCCTGCCGCGTCAAGGCGAACCATCACATTTCCCGGCGCCGAGGTGCTGCCCGGCGGCTGAAGATCACCGCCAGTCGAAGCCGAAGTGCCACCCACAACCAAACCGCCGCCAGGATCGGCAACCACGTCACTGAAAACATCATCCCCGGTGCCGCCGTAGATTCTCGTCCACAACTTTGTGCCGTCAGGGGCAAACGCGACCGCCAAGGCATCCAAGGGACCACCACAGTCATTCGGTGAAGTAGGGTCGGCTTCGGACGTCGAACCAACCGCCACAATGTCGCCGTCTGAAGCTACCGCAACCGAATTGAAATCGTCACAAATACCATCGTCCACGACCTGAGCCCATGCGACCGTGGCCTGCCCCACGGTATCGACATCCTGATCGGCAGATGGCACCTCAGTTGCGGTCGGTGACGCCAACTCTGGCCCAACCCCAGGCTGAGCGACGCATCCAGACGCACCCCCGAAAACCAATGTGCCAATCATCCCTGCCAACGAGATGAACCGAAAGCCACGCTTCGTATTCATATGATTTCCCTCCAGAACCGCGGCGTCCCCCCAACTACCAACGCTGGTACCGTTCGACAACAAATCTACACCACGGACTAGGTAAAATCCCCGCGGCCAGATCCTAGCCGCCCATCATGCACATGAGCGCCACATGGGCGGCGGTTAACGTGTTCAAGTCGAATCCAGGCATGCCAGGAGTCGCGCTGTCGGGGTCAACCTTGGCGACGTTGAACGGTATTCCCCACCAGTTGTCGGTGTCGAGATCGCCAACCGTGGCCACGTACACGAAAATCGGGCTTGAGTAAGTAGTCTCGCCGTTCCTGGCGATGAATGAAAAAGCGATTGCTTGTCTGCCGTCGCCGGCGTAAACAACTGATGGACGCTCAAGCTCGGTGCTTGGCGACGGGTAATACTGGTTCGCCAGTTTTATGATCGTGGCCGTCAGAGCGTCATCGGGGGCGCTACATGTAAATGACAGTGGCGACTGGGCTTCGGACGGTGTTGGCTGCGTCGACGAATTGCCTGAAGCACCACTGGCGCACCCACCAAGCAGCACACCGACCAGCACCGTCAATGGGATGAAGCTGCGTCTGAAAAACACATTCATCTGAGATCCTTTCGGCTACGCGGCGTCCCCCCAACGACCAACGCTGGTGCCGCTTTCCCACGAGTTTAGCAACTTTCAGCGAAGCGCGTACTCAATCCTCGACGCCGCTTTGCTGGCTCCGCGGCAGCAGGACGACGGGGTCGAGCATGACGAAATCACTTTGTCGGTGGCGACTGGTTATGTGTTGTTTATGAAAACTATCAAGATTGATTGCAAGCAATGCCTTGCACCCAAGGCAAGTTGTGACGACTGCATCGTCGGGTTTTTGCTCGGCACTGAGCCGATTCCCACGCTGAATGCCGAAGAACAGGCCGCATTGGCGGTGTTTTCGCGGTCACGGATGGTGCCGCCGCTGCGGTTGGTCGAAGTCGGCGACGCGCCCATGCGACACGCCGCTTAAGCCGTCAGCGCACCCGTGTTGCCTTGAAACCATCCTGAGAATCAACTAAACTTTTCTCAGCTTCCCCCCTTGAGGTTGACGTTGCGCCCCGAGGATGCGCGGCACCGGCCGCTGACAGAATTGACGGACGAACGAGGATTGAATGAGATTGACCAAGGTGCTGCGACCGATTGTGGCAGCGGCATGTGGTGCGGCGGTTATCTTCACCGGCCTGGTGGTAGGTGGCCCGACGGCATCAGCCGATCCGATCTCCGACGCCAAGGCCAAGCTCACTGATCTTGAGCAGCAGTCGTCGCAGATCGAGCAGTCGTACAACGATTCGCAGGCCCGTCTGGCCGCCGCCCAGGACCAGCAGTCCCAACTGACCACCCAGATTCAGGCCCAGCAAGCCCAGATCGACGCCATGAAGCCGACGATCGCGTGGATCGTCACGACGCAGCGTCAGGGCGCCGGCATCGACATGACGACCAGCTTCCTGCTGAACGACTCGCCCGATACCTTCTTGAACAACATGGCCACCGCCGCTTCGGTCAACAGTCTGATCGACGATCAGGTGGCCAAATATGTCTCCGAGCAGCAGCGCTTGGACGACTTGAACGCGACGCTGCAGACAACCATCCAGACGATCAGCAGTGAGACCGATCAGCAGAAGCAACTGCTCGACCAGGCGAAGGCCGCCGAAGCGTCCCAGCAGAAGATCGTCGACCAATTGACGGCCGCGCAGCAGGCGATGCTGGCCGCGCAGATGAACTTCACGGGCAGCGCGACGGCCGGCCCCGGCGGCAGTGCCGCAGCCCAGACGGTGGTCGCCTGGGCATTGCAGCAGGTCGGCAAGGCTTACGCGTATGGCGGCGTCGGCCCGAATGCGTTCGACTGTTCCGGGTTCACGATGGTGGCATATTCCCAGATCGGCATCGCTCTGCCGCACAGCGCCCGGGCGCAGGCCGACTACGGCACGCCGGTCGACCGTTCGTCCTTGCTGCCAGGTGATCTGGTGTTCTTCTACAGCCCCATCAGCCACGTCGCCATCTACATCGGCAACGGTTTGATCGTCCATGCGGCGACGCCGTCGTCGGGCGTCAAGGTGGCGCCGATATACGCTGCCTACGCGACGGCAAGGCGGCTTGTCTGACATGTGGCGACCGGTTTGGTTTGGCCCTCGCTGCCGCCTAGGATTCAAATAGGGGAGTTGAAGGGGTCCACGATGAGGTTCGCCAAAGGACGCGCGGCACTGAGTGCCGCCTGCGGTCTTGCGGTGCTCGTCGCCGGTTTGATTTTCGGTGCGCCACACGCCACCGCCGATCCGATATCCGACGCCCGGACGCAGTTGCAACAGCTCAACGACGAGTACAACACCGCCGAGGCCAACCTAGCCAGCTCGCAAGAGCGCCTGATGGCCGCCCAAGCCCAGCAGGACCAGTTGGGGACGCAAATCGCCGATCAGCAGGCCAAGCTCGACGCGATGCGTCCGGCGGTCGCGTGGCTTGTGTCGTCCCAGAGCCAAGCCACAAGCATCGACATGGCGACCGCGTTCTTGTTCAACGACTCGCCGGACACGTTCCTGGCCAATCTGTCCGTCGTCTCGTCGGTCAACAGTTTGATGAACGATCAGATCGCCGTCTATGTGTCGGAGCAGCAACGCCTTGACGACCTGCAAAGCAATCTTGCGACCACCATCCAACAGATCCAGTCGGAACGCGACCAACAATTGCAGTTGACGCAGTCGGCCCAAGCCAAGGTGGCGGCGGCGCAGCAACTGTTGAGCACTTTGACGGCCGAGCAGCAGGCCGCCATCGGCGGTTCGACGGGGGACGGCGGTGCCCAGGGCCCGCCGGTGGACGTCCCGGACGGCGCGTTCATCTGGCCGGTCGACAATTACGTGGTGACTTCGCCTTTTGGTTGGCGCACCAACCCGATCTACGGCACGCCCGAATTCCATGCCGGCATCGATTTGGCGAAACCTTGCGACACACCGATCGTCGCGTCCGGTGACGGCTACGTCACATTCGCGGGTTGGAACGACAGCTACGGCAATTACGTCCAGATCGTCCACGCCCAATATGGCTTCAGCACCGGATATGCCCACCAGTCGCGGGTGATGGTGCAGGTCGGCCAGCAAGTCAAGCAGGGCGATGTCATCGGGTATGTCGGCGCCACCGGTGAAGCCACCGGTTGCCATGTGCACTTCCAGGCGATCAACGGGTTGGGCCAGTACTTCGACCCCACCACCCTTATCCATTGATGCGTCATATGTTCATACGCCGCCGTCTCTTGGCGGTTGCCCTGGCGTCCGGCCTGTTTGCCGGGTGCGCGGCGCCGTCACTGCCGCTGCCGGGCGACGAGTCACAGTTGGTGACGAAACTGAACGCCGCCGTGTCCGCGCGCGACCAATCCGGCTTCATGACGTTGACGGACGGCGAAAAAGCGACGGGCATCCGGGGCTGGGTTTGGACGAATTTGGCGCTGCTGGGGCAGGTGACATTCAAAGCCGGCGAGGACGACAGCTTGTGGGCCGATTGGCAGTTGACGGGCGACGCGCAGGCGGTTTCCAGCCGGGTCGGCAGCATCAGTTGTGGGGGCAACGGTTGCCAGGTGGCCGATTTGGAACCCCAGCCGGGTGTGGCGTCACCCATTTGGCTGGTGCAGCCGTTGCAGGTTCTGGGCAGCGACCAGGCGGTCGTGCTGGCGAGCACCAACTCGTCATCGGGCGCGAGTTGGGTCGCGGCGGCCGAGGCGGCGCAGCAGGCGGTGTCCGGCGTCAACCTGGGCGATCTTGACGCGTCCTGGAATGGGGCCCTGGTGGTCGAGCTGCCACAGGACGCGTCGGCGTTCGCCCAATTGTTGGGTATCGCGTCGTCGGCCGATTACGCGTCGACGGGGGCGGTGACACGGGTCGAGGCGGCGTCCGACTCGTCCCAGGACCCGGCGGCGCACATCGTCGTCAACCCGCAGACGACGGGTTCGTTGACGCCCGACCAGCAGACGTTGTTGCTCACCCATGAGGGTGTGCATGTGGCGACGGCCGGCGTGCCGGTGGCTGCGGGGGCGACGTGGGTGTCCGAGGGACTGGCGGAAAATGTGGCGGTGGCAGGTTCGCCGTCGACGGCCACCGACGAGCAGACACTGGCCAAGGCGGCTTGCAGTGACGGGTTGACGCCGCCGGACGACGCCGCCTTCGGCGGGACGGACGCGACCGCCCAGAACGCCGCCTACGCCGTGTCGCAGGTGCTGGTGGGCCTGATTCGCAGCCATCTGGGGCCCGACGCCATGGCGGCGATATCGGGGCTTTGGCAGGGCGTTACACCGTCGAACGTCGACCTGCCGGCGTGGTCGCAGGCCTGGTGTTCCGGCTAGGGTGTTTCGGCCCACATCATGAACTGGCGAGGCGGCGCAGCAGGCGTCCCAAATCGTCGCTGGCAACTATGGGCGGCACTTTCTCTATGGCCACCTGGACCAGTTTGTAGTAGTCCTCGCGGCGTCCGTTGACGGTTATCGAGTCCTTGGCCGATTTGAATGTGGCGCTGCGCGACAACGCCTGGACGCTGACGCCCGTCACCTTCTGCCACGGGATGGCGCGGATGTTGCCGAACGAGTTGTACGAGACGATGCGGTCCTTGTAGGCGATAGTGCGTTTCACAACGCTCATCAACATGATTTCGGCGCCGGCGATCACCAGCACCGCCCCGAAGACGGCGATGAACGGGAACGACGACGCGTCCGTGCCGCCGATCGGCATGCCGAACAGTTTCCCGACAAGCATGAACAGCCCCAGCAGCAGTAGCACCACTCCGAAAGCCACCGTTTCGCGTATTTCGGCGACGATGGCGAGTTCGGTGCCGTCCGGCTTGTGCTGGCGTCTGGTCATCTGATAGATCGCGACCAGAATGGCGACGACCGACAAAACGATAGCGATTATCAGCGCGTTCATTCGTCCTCCTGGGGTTGGCAGATGGTTTGAATCATGTCGTACTGCTGTTTGGCCCGTTGTGGGTTCTTCGCATACAACATGATGACGTCGAAAACGTACGGCGAACAGGGCAGCCCGGTCAATTCTTGCGCGAACGCCATGGCGGCGACCTCGCTCAGGCACATCAATTTGCTGCGGTATTCAAGAGCGCCGACTTTGAAGATCAACACATGCTTTTTATGGATGAACAAATCGGGTGTTCGGTTTTCGACGAAATGGAACAGCTCGTGGGCGAGAAGCAGATCGCGCATGGCTATACCGCCGCTCAGATCTTCCAGGCCTTCACGGGCGATCAGATCATCGGTGGCAGTGGCATTGTCGGCGTAGATCGTCACGCCGTCCCTCGTCGAATACGTCGCGAAAGTCGTGAAAACCCCGTCCGAAACCACCGGGTCCATGGTTATCTTGACGCCCAACGACTCCGCCAATTCCGGCACCGTGGCGTCTTTGCGCGCGCCGCGCATCAAGCGGGCTTGTTCCTGTCCGCAAGCCACCGCACCGAAATACAGATCATGTTTCTGGGTGTTGCTGAGACGGCCGGCCAGCGGCTCGCGTTTCATGTTGTACGCCAACCACTGATCGTCCCCAAAACCCGCCAGATTTCTGGCGAATTCTTGGATCATAGCCGCTCGGCTTTCGAGGCGATCATGACGACGTTCTCGTCAGGCTCTGCCTCTGTGAACTCGCTTCGCATGATCGTCGACAGTTGCGGGAAATCGACGGTGTTCGAGAAGTCCAGCACCTTTCCGCCGATGCACAAATACATGTCGGGGGCCTGCAGCATCTGGTATTCGTAGCCGGCCTTGGCGTCCCAGAGCCGGTGCGCGACGGCCTCCCAGTCCTTGGCCTGGCAGGTTTCGGCGACGGCGTCGCTGCACTGAACCCTGACGAAACCGCGCCTGTCGACCAGACGTATCTGCTGCTTCTCGCCGACCATGCGGCCGAATACGTAGAACGAGTCGGTGGTGGTCAGCGTCTTCACCTCGTCCAGGTTTTCGGTGCGCATCGATTCGGCGGCGATGGCGCGGGCTGCGTCCTCGTCGTAGTGCCTTGTCGTATCCGTGGTTTGCACCTCGCTGGAACCCAGCGCGATGGCGGTGACGCGCGACGCCTGCGGGTCGATTTCGATCTGCACCTCGACGGAATCCGGCACCGCGCCGTTCTTGATGGCCAGCGCCTTCGCTTCGCGCTTCAGGCGGCTGATGTCCTCGGTGGACGGGTGGGGCAGCACCCGCTCCACGACGTCACGGATAAGCGCGAGGGCAACACCGATGGACGAGATGATCTCGGCGTTTTCGGGAATGCTGTAATCAAGATCCATCTGCTTGGCCGAATACGGCAGCAGCGCGGCGGCCCCGCCGCCGACACCGACCAGCGTCATCTGGTCCCTGTCGAGACGGTATTTCAGCGCCAGCGCGTCTATGACGGGCTTGATCTTGCTGAACGCTTTGTCGAGAATCTGACGGGCGCATTCCTCGACCGAAACACCCAGATAGTCGGCCAGCGGTTTCATGCAGGCGCGAGCGGAATCGATATTGCCGTACGAATAATCTTCTGGCCGTACCATTCCGAAAACATTGGCCGCGCAACTGTTCGTGATCGTCACCCGCTTGCCGCTCTTCAGCTTGATGCGGACGTAGTCGGCCGGGTCGCCGGGCTTTGGCGAGAAGAATTCCAATTCGGGATCTTCGATCTCGTCCATCGGCGTGTAGACCGAATACTTGAGCCCGGCGATATGCGCCGAACGCGGTCCGACGTCGACCAGCTGGCCGCCGGCGGCACGCACCATCGAACCGCCGGCGACGCCGAGCACCCGCACGTCCAGCGAATTGATATAGGTGCTGTGACCGCCAACCACCGAATAGTCGACGGTGGGGCGTCCGTTCTTGATGACGCCGATATTCGTCGATGTGCCGCCGACCTCGAAATAGATGCCGTTGGACGCGCGCAAATACATGAGCGCGCCGACGACGCTGGCCGCCGGGCCGGAAAGCATGGTGAGGACGGGACGTTTCTTCATCTCGTCGATGCCCATGACGCCGCCGTCGCCGCGCATGATCATCAGCGGCACGGTGATGCCGGCCGAACGCACAGCGCTCTCGGTCGAATCGGCCGTGTTCATCATCTTCGGCAGGATCGACCCATTGATGGCGGCCGTCCGCGTCCGCCTCGTCAGACCGTACAGTTTGGAAATGTCGGACGCGACGCTGACAAGCATGCCGTGTTCGTCGGCCACTTTTTGCACCAGGAGTTCCTCGTCGATGCTGTCGACGCCGAAAGCTTTCGACGCGACGATGACCTGCGCGCCCTGGTCTTTGAGGCTGCTGATGGCCTTTTCGACGTTCGCCTCGTTCACGTCCTTCAGCCGCAGGAACGTGTGCAGCGTGTGAATGCTGCGGCCGGTGCCCAGATCGATGTCGGGGATCTTCGTCTGCCCCTTGGCGAGCAGCGACTCGAGCCCGCCCTGCGCCATGCCGATGACGCCGACGGTGGCGACATCGCCCTCGAGCAGCGCGTTGGTGGCCTGCGTGGTGCTGTGGGCGATGAACACCACGTCGTCAGGGGAAATGTTGTTGGCAACAAGACAGTTTTTGAAGCATTCGATGACGCCGGCCGCCACCCCCATCTCGTCGTCGTGAGTCGTCATGACGACGGATTCGCCGACGATCTCGTGCGTGACGTTGTCCAGCGCGACCGCCTTCGTGTGCGTCCCGCCGACGTCGATGCCAACCCTGATGGCTCTCTTCTGCTCCATTTTCATGTCCTTCTTTTCGTGATTTGACGGCCCCCGGCGCGAGGGAAGCGTACTTCCCCCGCGCCGGGCGACCTATTCGATTTTCGGTAGCCTTATGCGGCGGCCTTGCCGAAGAACCCGAATGCGACCATTTCGAGGATCAGGCAGGTTGGCAGCGCATACGGCAACACTTTGATCAAGTGGTCCTTGATGCTGACCGAGTTATAGCCGATGGCCCACGAAACCCACGACTGGGTCGGGCACACAGAGGTGTTGACTGACGTCGACGCGACATAGAACAGCGGGAACAGGACGGCCAGCGGGTACAACCCGGTGCCGGCCAGGATGGCGAACGTCGCCGTGCCGGCGCCCCAGATCGTCATCGGGCCACGGAACAGGGCCATGAAGCCCAAGATGCCGACGATCAGGAACAGCAACAGATAGTTGTGCGGCAAGATCGGCTCGACGATCGGCGTCAGCAGCGACTTGCAAGCGCCGGCTGCCTTGGCGAACATCTGCATGAACAGCAAGAAAGCCAGCACCAGGCCGACGTCGGTGGTGCCGTCGAGGAACGTCTTCTCGATGATCTCGCCGGTCTTCTGCCAGCCCGTCAGGCTCTTCGTGAACAGCAACGCCCAGAAGACGCCACAGATGATTGCCAGGATGGCCGAGAAACCGAACGCGATGGCCAGCGCTACCGGGATGAGCGGGGCGAGGCAGGCAATAAGGCTGACGTTCTTCTGGTCGGCAGAGGTGTCGACCTGCGGCGGCTCCCAGGCCTGAACCTTGGCCTTGCGCGTGTTGAAGATCACCAACAAGATCACCGCGACCAGCGATATCGCCATGGCGATACCGGCGAAGGTGTACCACGTCGGGTTCTGGAAGGTGTACTTCGCGCCAGAGCTGTCAAGCATGGTGCCTTGCGCCTGGCTGAGCAGCGCGCTGTTGAAGTACAGGCCGGCGCTGACCGCCATGACGAACGACCCGGTGGCCAGCGTCTTGTTGACGCCCAGCGAGAGCATGATCGGGAAGACGATGACGCCGATGGCGACAACTGCGCCCGCGCCGTACGACGTGGTGAAGATGATCGACACGACGATGCAGAGCAGAACCGTCGTCAATGACGGCTTGTCGCCGCCCAATTCGACGGCTTTGCGGATAATCGTCCGGGCAATGCCCGTTTGGATCAATATTCGGCCGAACCAGCTACCAAATAAGATATTGACGGCTGTCGGGCCGAAGCCCTCCGGGCCACCTTGAATAATCCCTGTGTTGAAGGTGCTCCAGTTGATGGCGCCACCGATGGCGCCCAACGCTGACCAAATCAGCGCCATGGCGAACAAACCCAACAACATGTTCCCGCCGCGCATCGCATAGAAGATGAAGGCGAAGAACGTGATGAGCAAAATGATGCCTATTGCCAATTGCATGGCGGTTCTCCTTCTCGGACGGTTGTCCGAAAGATGTGTAGGACGAAGAGTCGTTGCTATTCCCGGGCGGCGCGGGAGACGTCGCCTGTGACTGCGCTCCCCTCTTCACCGGAAACAGTACGCCAACCCCCGGGGGCTTGTCTACGGTTTGTGCCGCCAGGATTATGCTGTCTTTCAGGGCCACTTGGGGGCCGCGAAAAACAGAGGAAAGGTCATCATGCGAAGCTGGATGCCACGCGTCGTCGTGGGTATGGCGCACAACACCGGCGCCGCCGATCGGGCGCTGCCGCCGCAGGCGTTTTTCAAGCCGCCGTCGACGGTCGTCGGCGCGGGGGACGCGATCGTCCTGCCGGCGAATTCGACCCACGTCGAGCCCGAGGCGGAGATCGCGCTGGTCATCGGTGCCACCTGCCGAAATCTCGACGCGTCAACCGCGGCGGCGGCTGTCCGCGGGTGGACGGTCGGCAACGACGTGACGGCCCGCGACCTGCAAAAGACGGACCCGCTGTGGGTGCTGGCGAAGGCGTACGACACGTTCACCCCGCTCGGCGACGACGTCGTCCCCGGCCTGCCCGGCCCCGATACGCAGGTGCGGCTGCTGGCGGACGGCAAGCTGATCTCGGCCGGTCGCATATCGGACCTGGCGCGCAACCCCATCGAAATCTTGTGCTACATCACGTCGTTCATGACGCTCGAACCAGGTGACGTGATACTGACCGGCGCGCCCGGCAAGGCGCTGCCGCTGACCCCCGGCATGCACGTCACGATTGCCGCCGACGGCCTGCCCGAACTGACAAACCCCGTTGTCGCGCAGTGATTGGCGCGACCAGAAAGAGGAGCCATCATGTTGAAGATCAAACCGGCAAGTGACTGCCGCTACGATGAGGTGAGCCTCGGCGAGGTGATGCTGCGGCTCGACCCGGGGGACGTCCGCATCCACACCGCCCGCAACTTCCGCGTCTGGGAAGGCGGCGGCGAATACAACGTGGCGCGCGGGTTGCGGCGCTGCTTCGGGCTGAGGACGGCCGTCGTCACCGCTCTCGTCGACAACGCCGTCGGGCGGCTCGTCGAAGACTTCATGTTGCAGGGCGGCGTCGACATTTCGTGGGTCAAGTGGGCGGCGTCGGACGGTGTGGGCCGGACGGCCCGCAACGGGCTCAACTTCACCGAGGCGGGCTTCGGTGTCCGCGGCGCGGTCGGCGTGTCGGACCGCGGCCACACCGCGATCTCGCAGATGCGCGCGGACGACGTCGATTGGGCGTCCTTGTTCGGCGGCGGCGTCCGCTGGCTTCACACCGGCGGTATTTTCGCGGCGCTCAGCGAAACCAGCGCCGAAACATGCGTCGCGGCGATCCAGGCCGCGAAGAAGGCCGGCGTCGTCGTGTCGTACGACCTCAACTACCGCCCGTCCCTCTGGAAATCCATCGGCGGCATCGCCCGCGCGCAAGAGGTCAACAGGGCGATCGCGCCGCTGGTCGACGTCATGATCGGCAACGAAGAGGACTTCACCGCCTGCCTCGGCTTCGAGGTCGACTCGGCGCTCAGCGGCATCTCCGTCGACGCGTTCGCCGCCATGGTTCACAAGGTGGCCGAGACGTACCCGAACCTGTCCGTCATCGCGACGACGCTGCGCGACGTGATATCGGCGTCCCGCAACGGCTGGTCGGCTATCGCCTGGAGCCCGGAAACCGGCGTCCTGCAGTCGTCCCACCGCGAACTGGACGTGCTCGACCGCGTCGGT
>Ga0123357_10008990_pt1 | contig 12556 bp, 6 predicted proteins | sample TergutEmb28metaG_FD_89873 | JGI IMG/M metagenome (GOLD analysis project Ga0123357, IMG submission 89873) | Embiratermes neotenicus P4 segment gut microbial communities from Petit-Saut dam, French Guiana - Emb289 P4 | ecosystem: Host-associated > Arthropoda: Insects > Digestive system > Gut ... | reverse complement strand
CGGGTTCCGTGAAATGCGGGGAATTTCCTGACTAGCTGCAAACCAGTTAGCTTCTCAAGAAGGACTCTGCTCCATGGAGTAAGTAAGTAAGTAAGTAAGTAGTAAAATAAGTCGTCACTGTGCACGATATTACGGCATATGCAGGGCAGAAGGTATAGCTCCTCATTCTTAACCTCGGCATTTGATACAGGTAAGTGAACAGATCCAGGCACCGGCCACATTACTCCATAAAAAGCGACTCAGGTACCCACTGAAGGAACAGCAGCAGTATCATTCATAACAACAATAATAATGATGATAAGCACCAGCAAACGTGCGGTACAGGTGGTGGCGCTGGCCGCGGCGGTGACAGAGATGTAGTGACGACAAACCAGCAACGAGGGAAACAAACTCGGTCTTGACATAAACGAAGCTATCAGAATTTCCGTTATGTAACTAACAGATGAAATATTACTTACACTCATGCCAGTTCACAGCACTTTCATAAAGTAAAAGGACAGAAGACAGAAAAAGGTAAAAAAGGAATGAAGACAAGAAAAAGCGAAAAAAAATTACTCTTCCAGTGTGAACAACTGCATAACTAATTCGGCGGGCATGTCTGTCTGTCTCCTACACACACGCACACCCATAATACACTAGGCAACCCGCGGTACATTTTCAACGTACGCCGTAGCAATGATAGCGGGCGGTGAGATAAGTGCTTTCAGATGATAACGATCACACAGAGTCATACCAGTGTTTATCCGAGGCTATACAACCACGTGAATCCCCTTACACTCTGACACAGCATGACCATCCTGACCATGCTGTTGACAGCAGCGTGGGCATCGCCCTTTGTCAATATGTTGACGGGCACCGGGTAAGAACGACGTTGTTCTCCGGCTTGCCGGATGGAAGTGGGGCTCAAATTCCCACACTGTAAACAAAAATAATTTTTACGAATATACCAATAGGTCCCAGAAACACAAATTACATACACAACTGCATAAGTACATCAATCCCCCCCTATCTAGGTCAAATTAACGACACGTCATCAACTGCGTAAGTTCACAGCGTCAGTTTAAATTCGTGAAGAAATGGAATTAATATGAGTTATTGTAAGTTACTACCCAAGTATCTACTTGGAGACATTGAACAAAACGACGACTTCGTTCTAGAGCGATCTTCGATGATTAAATTCAGCTGTATGTAACAATAAGAACTTCCTCTTTTATCAACTGCTTACAGTTTCTGCTGTACTGGTGTGTTAACGTGAACTTCCTTTAAGCGGCTCTCGAGGTTGTGATAGCACCTTTCGGAGACTGAAGAGAATTTCATGTAGAATGTGTACCAAAGCATTTCGAAACCCTCATTCGTTGTGTGGTTGTTTACAAGCATACCTCATCTCCCCAAGACTGCAAACTAGTATTCCAGTCACACATAAAGAAGAATGCTGTTGTTGGATTCAGGTCCATTTACACACGTGTATACTACCTACAAAGGCAATCCAATAGATCCGACCTTGTAAAATCCACCTTATTTCTTCTGAACAGCTGAACTGTTTTACTTCAACATAAATCAGCTGTTGACTGGAGACATAAACACGGAATCCTGTTAATCAGTATTGCATTGTTTAATTCCACGAGCTGCTGACACAGCAGTGATTGTGTGCCTCTGGACCGATCCCTGTATGCCTGCGCAGCTTTGCTTGGAAATCTAAAGGAAGGGTCCGTAATGTGAGCACAGCTGAAAAGATAGTGCTGCAGCAAGGACTTAGACATAGTAAGGGGGAAGTTGAAAAAATCAGTCCCATTACAGGCCCGAGGTGACCATAGGGTTCCAGGAATTTAAGGTTCCCAGAATACGTGACAATGGCCCAGGATGGTGGTAAGGTTGTCAGCCTTATGCACCGGCCACGTTTACCCCCAGGAAATGCTCTTGGTACTCATTTCTGTTAGAGACTGAGTCGACCCCAGGACCATAGTGCAATCGGAAGGATTATGTCAATGAAAAATTCCAATGACACTATCTGGAATCGAACCAGCGACCTTCCGATTTGTAGCACAGCACCTTAACCGCTGTGCTACCGCGGAAGGGGAAAGTTGAGGGAGGCAGGTAATTGCATACTGAGAAACTTAGTAACTTAGTCCACACTTCTTATTACTAGGGTGAGTTGATTAAGGAGCATTAGACTAAATGGGCAGTACACGTAGCACGGTAAATTAAAATTCATACGAAGCTTCAGATGAAAAGCCTGAAGGGAAAAGACTATTTTGGGAGACGTATATATGTGCATGGAAAACAAGAGTATATGAAATGGGTTTACGGTACACAAAAATATGGAAAGAAGAAGTGGATAGATCTAATGGTTGAGGACGCATTACAATGACTGGTTGGTTGTTTTAAAAGACGTACTTAAATTTCTGATTCCATAATTGACAAAGAATTTATATATCGGCTTGGTTACTATCAGCGTTCAAGAAATACCCCGCACCATGGTGTCAGGTAATGGAAGTGTGGGCTGAAGTCAAAGATCGACTGGAATTGAAGCGTCACTTTATATATATTTGTGTTCTGTAAGTTTATGTGTGGATATATGTACTTATTTATACATAAACGTACATGTTTGTGCAGGAGAAAGATAGAAAGAAAGGGAAAAAAGCAAGAACATGAAAGAAAATCAGCGTTATAAACATCCGCATTACAATAGAGGGTATAAGAAATACTCGTAAGACGTAATATGATTTCTGAAGACCCGGATTTATAAAGGAGCACAGCCGTTCTCCTTTCGTACGGGCAGAAGCCGACTGCGGTCTCAGTAGGTCACGTAGTTGGCTGCTGTAGGAGGGAGAGAGGGTGGGAACTTTTCAGCACAATCTAAAACAACGAGAAATTAAGAAAATGGTACGTATTTTCTCTAGCCTAGATCTAATTTCATGTATGTTCCTAATATTATTCTCCCATTTGCTTCTGACCTAAAAAATAACGAATTGTTTGTAGTGTGACTTGGTGTTTTGCTAACTCTATAAAACATTTTACTTGAAGAGATTTGGTATGCGTTTAACAGTTCAGTTACCAGCAGTCCCCCTCCTCCCAAGTGCTTTCAGGCCGCGATTTCGCTGCCAGGGTTCCTGCAACCGAGTATTTAATTCTCGAATACGCGGCTGAAGATAAAATTATACTGACAAGAATACTACAGTCTTAATTGTTTATTCCCGATTTAATACGAAAGTGCGCGAAACTAGCACATTAGTTACATTTCGTAATGTACAGTACGTTCGCGCCAATATGCCTCTCTTCATAATTCGCAAGACAAGAAGTCTGCTGAATTTATGATATCTATGCGAACGAAAAAGACAGTTTAATTGAAATTTAACAGCGCTTCGTTGTGTAACAGCGTTTAAACGTTTAATTCAATTGTTTTTATGAACATTGAAACTGGTGCAAATAAACAAGCCAGCATCACTCTTCGGGGGGGGGGAAAGTGGAATCGTGTATATGGTTTTTGCAATGAAACGCGTGTACTACGAGGTAGAAGCACATTTATTTTCCTCTCTATTCCCATTGGAAAGATAAAATTCAGGTCTACTGTCCCATAAACCCTACGAGTAAAGTCACTTTTCCGCCATTTAACATATCTAATGGACTGCTACCAAGACATATTCTTAATTAAAAATCTCTACTAAAATATTCCACTAAATTCACAATAATCAAAATGGGAGGGGGGGGGGGACCTTTACCGTCAATCTGAACAACATTGAAGATAATAAAGTTCAAAATAACATCTGTGACAATTCTTCACGTAAAACGTTTCATGCCTTAAAAGGTTCCGTGTCAGTGCTAGGGAAACCCCCGACTGCAACAACCAGGACGTTCAAAATATTATTAAGCTGTACGTTTCTGATGTTTGTATTTAGTTGTCTCTGTGTTATTAACGTTCCTAGACACTTGCAAAGATGTGTCAAACAACTCGTTGAATATACGAGTAATTACAAACTCCTTCATTCCACTGACGAATCTCAGAACTCGCCCTTGGCTGACAGTTAGGCCTCTCACTGTGGCACTTAGCGAGCACAGTCTATTTAAATACTGACACGAAACAAAAGGAACGAGAATGTAAGGAGAGACGAGGAGACAGTCTTGTCTATTTCTGGCTTCTGGGCGCCTCGCGGCGCGACGTCGTACTCTTCAGTCAGTCCGTTGCTGATGCGTTACAGTCTGCTGTACTATCGATCAACACTTCTGCTGGTTCGTAACCTCAGCGGCCGTAAAGGTCATGCTGATAATGGCGTACGAGATGCTTTGATGCTAACAGTGAACCACATCACAAGTGCGTAACACGTGCGGCGAGCGCAGTTCCTGTCCGTGTTTCCGGACACTGTACATGTTTACTGTCATGCTGTCGATGTCTACACCACTCGGCCACCTGCCAAAGTAGTCGCTGTTACAGCCAACTACGCTGATCGAATGTGCGGTAGTGACTAAACCCACGGTTAACGCAACTCCTTGCACACTTGACAGTCATGTAAATCAACTTGTCAAGATTTTACTAGTCAGGGTTTTCACTAATATTCACAAAAGACAAGACACTTCCAAGATACTTGGAAGACCCAGACTTTGATGGGGATATTAAAATGTATCTGCAAGAAGTGGGAGAGGGGACATGGACTAGACTGATATGGCTCAGGATAGGGACATGTGGCGGTCTCTTGTGAATGCGCTAATGAATCTTCGGCTTCCACAAAATGCGAGGAATTTCTAGACTAGCTGAGGACCCGATAGTTTCACACGAAAGACTCCACTCCATGGCATTAGTTGGTTACTCTTGGTTGCTCAAAAAAGACCCCATTCCAAGCCACTAGAATTCACACAATATACCCATGCCCACTTTCACTAATAGTTATTTCTTCCACCACTGTCGATATCCCTGAAGTCGGGTCTTGCCTTGACATTTACCGACAAAAGTTTTGTGCATTTCTCATCTTATTTAAACGTGTTACATTTCCCATTCACCTCACACTTCTATTTTAAGAAAAAGGGAGACAGATCTCAACTGTAGAATCAGCCAATTTCCATAAGTCGAGGCTAAAGAACACGCAACTAGACTTTCTCGGTAAAAAGCCTGATACCTGAAAATTCATAAACCGTTTTTTTCTTCCGCTTAAATTATAAAGTACTGTAAGAAAGCAGAAGTAAATAAGTTTTTGTTAACTGAAGAATAAAAAACCAACTAGATGCCACTTGTTATTTTATTGTACTGCTCATAGGCTCAACATGTTTCGGGCATTACTATGCTCATCATCAGGAGCTCACGACTATGATATTGATTACCACATTGGTCGTTTCGTTCTTGGTTTGCTGTATGTTGGAGGTTAGGTGTGGTTAGGCTGGAGTATTGTCCGGGCTGCAGACCGGACAATACTCCAGCCTAACTACACCTCACCTCCAACATACAGCAAACCAAGAACGAAACGACCAATGTGGTAATCAATATCATAGGCGTGAGCTCCTGATGATGGGCATAGTAATGCCCGAAATATGTTGAGCCTATAAGAAGTACAATAAAATAACAAGTGGCATCTAGTTGGTTTATTTATTCTTCAGTTATCACAAGATGCACGGTCCAATAAACATGAAATAAGTTTTTGTGCCTAGGCAGGTGGATATGAGGAGGTTGGTAAAATTTCCGAGGTTACTGACGAATCGACTCACCTCCTTCTAGTGCCGCGGTCCTGGAAGAGTAGAGCTAAACCTCTACCCACCCTCTGGGCCACACCGGGCCTGTAACGGGATCACTTTACCTTTACCTTTCTCTGACGAATCGTGGCACAAGGGAGTTGCAGAAATGTAAACAAAGTAACGTAATTCAATTGTTACAGAAAAAATATAACTAAATAAGGTCTCAGGTACAGCATGCAATCTTCAGATTCTCCGTTTCCTATCGCCATGTCTCCTTTCAAAACACAATAAATAATATATAATTTTATTCATTAGTAATAAATATGGCGCATGTGCACTGGCAGGAAAAAAACTGGTGATACAAGTCACAACAAAAGAAATGTATTTGAAAGCCAACTAATAAATTTGCCTTAATGTGATTTGAAATCATCACTCCCGAAAAATGTGAAGTGGCAGGTTATTGCACGGACAAAGCAACGTCTTTGTACGCCCTGCCTACTGACAGTGATTGGCTTTGCCTACCAGTCATAAGAGAAGTCTTCTGCCTGTTTTCTACCATAGGAAGTAGTGTAATACTTACATACGCCTATATGTTAATCAGCCAATGCAAGGCGTCCAAATATAGCGTCACAACAAGCCATATTTCACGGAGACAGAAGTTCTTTGTCGTATCTTGCAATGACTTCTGCTACACAAGTGAAGATTACTTTTTTTACAAAAATGACCACGATTTTTTTAAAAAGTGTATGTGTCTTGTTATCCCCCATACGACATACTCCTCGTTTCTCAATTCAGAATTTTATTTATTTTTCTCCACTCCACTGTCCTAAAAACTGTTAGTGTACAAAGTGTCAAACAACTAAGGTAAAGCAAAGTTTTCACTGCGCTTAATGAAGCATCAAACCACGAGGGCACGTGGGGGAATGGAACTATGTAACTAACCATTTTTAGCTAGCACTGTTGGGAAGTGAGCGATTAGCTTCAGGCTCCGGTCATTTTAACTAAAGAGAAAGAGGTCACGGTATCCATCGAATAGGAGGCAGGCTGGCTTCCACAGGCGATTCGGACACTGAATATAACAAAAATGTTGTGTCCTGCTGGCAGTTAAAGGCCAATTCGCCAATTCTCGTCAGTCGTCATCACTAAACCATCTAAGATATCCCCGGACCCTTCCAATGAAAGTATGGCCAAATTAATTTTTTTAGTGCAAATGTTCAGTGTTGGTTATTTTCTATGCCTCCGCGTTTGTCTAACCTGTAATTACTCTGCCAGACCTCCGTGGCGCGATGAGTCACACTTCATACAAATTACTCGTGGGATACACGACACTTGGCTTAAGGGAACATGAAAGGTGCTTTCTGCTGTCGAGAGATGAGTGCTATGCTGATCGAAGTTCAGTGCTGTCTAGTAGACAGAATCGCATACAACAGCTCATTTAAACAATCAAATCGGCTGGGGCGTGGAAGGTGAAGGCTACGTCTAAAGGTATAGGGATAAATCACTCCTTGATCTTTAGTAACTTAGGCATACGCATAACATGTTACATGAAAGTGATCCCCTGTTTACAGCAACTTTGATCACAAATTATGTATACAAGGCACCAGTCAGACGGACAAATTAGATGGGATATTTTAATTTGTTTCATTCGTCTGTTTCGTTCTGAGCCTCTCTCATTCGTCACAGCTACGAGATATACTGCGTTAACACACCCTAAAGCATCAGTCCTGCAGTGTTGGAAATAACGGTAGAGGTCTGGGTGCTGACGACCCGACTGTGGACAGCAAAAAGGAATGAATGAAAATAGGAAATAAAACAGATAATGGAGGTAGAAATTTGTTTTACATTTACGTAAAGTTAGTCTCTCCAACTAAGAAAAGAATACAGGCTAAATGCGTTCGGGAATAGGGTGCTGAGGGAGACACTTAGACCTAATAAGGAGGAATAAAGAGAAAGATTGAGAGACATGGAGCTTCGCGGTTTTACTCATCACCAAATATCATTTAGATGACCGAATAAAGTCAGATTAGAAGGGCGGGCATGTGACACTTATGGAGAAGAAAAGAAATACATACAGGGTTGTGGAGAGGAAAAGTGAAGGAATAATACCACTTGGAAGACCTAGGCTTAGATAGGAGGACAAAAGGCTGTCCTTAACGAAATAGGATGGGAGAGCTTGGACTGGACTATTCTGGTCCACGACAAAAAAGAAAAAAATGGTGGGTTTTGTGAGCACGGGAATGAACTTCGGGTTTCATAAAATATGGAAAATGCCTTGAGTGGCTGCGGAGTTGCTCAAGAATGACTACGCTCTATTTAGTTCGTAATTAGTGGATGGAATTAGAAAGGAAACACGTTAGAAAATGAAAGCATAGTGCAATAATTCTGGTGCTTCCTCTCTCTCTCTCTCTCTCTCTCTCTCTCTCTCTCACCGAAAGACAGAACGCGTTATTTTTATTAAAGCAACGGTTACAACAGGACAGGCAATTAAATTCTAACCGAACAGTACCTCATATGCATGTAAACCTATAAATTCAAGTGGAGAGACCCTTTATTTAATTATTAACAATGTGAGACTTCGATGATAATCGTGTATTTTCGGCAGATTACTGTTAATTCAGATTAACACATCCTGCGATTTTTGAGGGTTACACTAAAGATGGAGGCAACAAGCTTCTTCGAAACTTTCGAGACTGTACACCAGTTCACGCGGCTCCAAATACCAGGAAATATGAATCTTTATCAAAATTGCTGTGAGAAGCTGAAATCTCCCACTCGTGTCAAAAATTAAACACACAACTCGAAATGCACACACGTCTTTTTATTTAACACCTGCACGAAAATAGAACTTGTGGGAAACGTGATCTGAAACGAAAGTTTGTAGTTCATGTTTATGTACAACTTTCACTAAACAAATTTTCCTTTCTGGTAAATACTTAAGTATTTAGTGAGTTTTGCTCAAGATGCACGCTGAAACACGTGTTAGTTTTTGTTTAATCTTACTTGTCCGTAACAGTCTACGGTCTAAATACAAACTCACATGTCTCGACGAATTTGAGTGAAATTTCCCAGTGTTAAATTTCACGAAATTCCTTCAGAGCTTCATGATTTGCATCATGCGTCAAGACAGACAGACAGTCAGACAGTCAGACAGCCAGACGACCGGTCGGGCAGACAAGTAGCAGTTTCAACAGGCACTCCACAGCGCAGAGAATGCTTCCGTGATCAAGTTCTGAGGCTACATAATTCAATCGAAGATTGCGTGGATATCCTGGGGCTCAGCGTACATTTCAAACAACTGCCCAGTTGTTGTTTAGTCCGAATACCGAAAACAAATGTCCATTCGAATATGATTTACTGCTTCGACAATTCTCAAATAAGCCTGTTTTTAAACACGTTTATCTTAGAAGATTTGAAGGTGTTACAACAAAACATGGCGTCGACAGGAAATTTTATGCGGGAAAATGTGTAACACAAAATTGGGGCACCTCTTGAAATCAGGAAGTCTTTTTATAATGTCTGTCATATCTGTTTCCTATTACATCACTTCGGAATCTCCAGAGAACCTACCTCTTAATTTCTCAGTAACGTCGTAACAGAAAAACTTGTTCTTTGTGGTCTGATCGCATTTAGGAAAAGATCTAAGAACATTGCTTCATAACAAACAGGTGTAAGACTTGGAAGTCTAGACACAACTTTTGCCATCGCTGATTCAGTATTTCATTCAGCTATGCTTGTCAGAGAAGTAATGAGTGACACGGCAAAGTTTCAAAATGCAGCCAGAACAGCTTACGGAAGAGCCACATGAGACAAGATGAAGAGTGACATAATAAGATAATTAAAAAAAAAAAAAGTTAACGCTAAGTACGGTGCTCGCCACCTCACTTCTATGATTTTGGTGCAAGGTGAAGTCCCTTTATTAATTCTGTGAAAGCTGTAGTTGTTCATGACAGTGAGCGTCGAACTGAGGATGTGTAAACAAGACGTGGGAAAAAGCTCTAGGCCTCGGGAAGAAACCACACCAAATAAGTCAGCTTTACCCTCCGGCTGAGGCTGGAAATTTCGAATGTTAATTCATGGCGTCTAGCCTGCAGCCAACCGCCCTGTTAAGCCATCCGCTCCGGGCTACTGGCTGGGGAGGTACAATCTTCCCATTGAATGCAAAGACTGCATCCTCAAGCTGGTCATAGCAGCCTCTGTACAATCCATATTAACTCGCCATTCACGACCTCTTCTCCTATCACTTTACGCTACGTAACAGGGCCATTAAACAATTTATATCAACACTGTTGAACACTATACCCAAGCGGCCCTAAGGAAGGCTTTTCACGCTACAGCTCATAGGAAGGCATGTTTTTTCGGTGATGCAACGAAGAATAGCTGGGCAGTAAAGGAGCACGGATTTTGGAAACGAAGACGTTTTGTCTGAAAAACCAAAGGGGAGGTACCATTTTGGAGGTCTAGCGGTAAATGAAAGAATGTATGAAAAAAAGGGTCTTACAGAAAGAGGGTCTGAAGAGTGGATGGCATTCAGCTGGTTCACCGGCGGGCTGTATTGAAAGCCGTTATGAGTGTTCACATAAAATTTAGTGAGTTTATTGAGCCGCTCAGCGACTATCAACTTCTCAAGAAAGACTGTTCCATTGGGTTACCAAACATCCAGGTTGAATGGGTAGCATCCGTACACTGTACTTGGGTAGTCCTGGGTTTGAGCCTTGACAGTCACATCGGCTATCCTACTAAAGGTTTTCGTGGTTTTCCTCCGTTCTTCCCGACAATGAACGGATAGTGCCTCAGATTAGGCCACGGCCGCTTCCTTTTATGTACTTTCTACTTTATCAATCACTGATCATCTTATCATTCCATGCTAGATAGTGCTACTGAATGTGCCATCGAAAAAAAAGAAGAATAAACAGGTCCAAGTAATGTCCATGAAGTTAGGAAAATGGTATTTAGTCAAACACAACTGTGTCCCAATATGTGTATTTAGTGACTATAATAGGCAACTACATGTTTCGGTCTGTACTGGCCATCTTCAGGTTGTCTTAGGAGAACTTGACTTAAGATCTTACTATAAGCATAGCGCGCGCACGTGGTGTAGAGATCTCTACATACGGGCCTTATTTGCAAAACGTAAAGCTACTTTGTGGAGGTGTGCTCGGTAGGTATGATGGTTCAGTAGTCGTGCGGAGGCTGTTCTCCCCACGACTACAGAACCATCATACCTGCCGAGCACACCTTCACAAAGTAGCTTTACGTTTTGCAAGTAAGGCCCGTATGTAGAGATCTCTACACCACGTGCGTGCGCTATGCTTATAATAAGATCTTAAGCCAAGTTCTCCTAAGACAAACCGAAGACGGCCAATACAGGCCGAAACATGTAGCTGCCCATTCATTCATTCATTAGTATTCAGCCTTAAAGGTCGGGCTTGGCAGGAACCAGAGCTCAGTCATGTGACCGGTATGGCTCTGGCACACTGCATCCTGGTAAAATTCTTGGGGGTAGTTTGCCATTGCTTTCCCCCGCCTTTAGACGTTCCCACTTTAGCCGCCAGGTGCCTCCGTCCGCAACAACGCGAGAGATCCTAGCAGGGAAACAGTCACTAAATACACCTATTGGGACACAGTTGTGTTTGACTAAATACCATTTTCCTAGTTTCATACACACAACGGGGATGACACACTTCCTAGATCCATGAAGTTAGTTATTTTCCGTCGAAAGTTGCATTTAATATTCACTGCGAATGAAAGAAACGGCGGATTGACAAACACTACAAAATGCACCCCATGTGAGTTCGAAATTCAAGTGACTACAGAAAAACCAACGGCACGTAAATTTAGAGTCAGACGTAAATTCCCTCGACTACGTGAAAATCAAACCGCCAACCGTGGGTTTTAAATATCGGCGGTTTTCTTTACGCATGCAACTTTCCTAACTGCAGTATTACCTGAGGTGTTTATGTTGTACAAACGGACAAGTCCGTGAGACAGGAAGAGGATGAGAAAAACCATCGCCATTTCCACTGCTGTCATCGTGATTCCTGTGCTTACTGTAGCGGAGCTCAGCTCTCAGTAATCTAACACCTTAAAGGATACACCCGTATCAGAAAATCGATATATTTCTTTGTTTAGACACTTGTCTACTACATATGTTGCACGAATATGTATTATGTCTTTGCTTCATAAAAAGGAAAGAACAGTCTTGTGATTTAATTGTGTCTGAGTATGGATGCGTCTCTTTTAATCTTTGAACCATCGCACCGATTTCCACGAGATGTGCTAAGAACGTCACCCTATTCGAAGTTACCAAATTGCGGGACTTCATTATTCTACAGTCCGTAATAACATAAATGATACCACGAAATTGTGAAGCGGGAAAGACACTAGCGACACTTACTGCAGGGTCCGAAAGAGACGAATCATAATTTATACTGAACGAATATACAACGTCTGTTAGGGTAATATTTCCGTACAATTACATCATCATCATCATCATCACCACCACCATCAGGTTCCTGAAGGGTTAGGCATGTTTCCTGTTCCTTGATCCTCAAGATGAAGTTGGTCCCTCCATCTCTTTCTCGGTCGTCCAATGCTCCTTCGTCCTTTTGGTTTATATTGTAGTGCTTGTTTTGGTAGACTGTTTGTGTCCATCCTCTGTACATGTTGTAGCCACTTTTTCTGGTACTGTTTCATTTCCTTTGTTATGTTCTGTGCTCCCTTTTTTTTTGCCTAATACATTGATTCTTTTCTTTATCTAGTTTTGTTATTCCAAGTGAGTGTCTCAAAAATTTCATCTGTGCTGCTTCTAAACGTTGTTCCTCTCTTTTCTTCAGTACCCAAGCTTCACTTTCAAATTTCAATGCTGCTTTAGCTGTAATGTTGTGAATTCTTAACTTTG
>Ga0123357_10008989_pt1 | contig 12556 bp, 7 predicted proteins | sample TergutEmb28metaG_FD_89873 | JGI IMG/M metagenome (GOLD analysis project Ga0123357, IMG submission 89873) | Embiratermes neotenicus P4 segment gut microbial communities from Petit-Saut dam, French Guiana - Emb289 P4 | ecosystem: Host-associated > Arthropoda: Insects > Digestive system > Gut ... | reverse complement strand
CTCCTCTTCCCTTCCTTTTTTTTTTTTCTTTCCTTCACCCCCCTTCCCCCACCCCCCTTTCCCTCACTTTTCCCTTTTTTTTTTTTTTTTTTTTGTGTGTGGCGCAAGAGCCAAACTCGCGCTTGGGCCCCTTCAGTGCTGAGGTTTCTAGATTACATACAATAAGACACACACATGCGTAGGACTCCCCTAAATGAGTGATGAGCCCGTCGCAGAAGCTGTTATCCTCACGTCACACAGCAGACAAGAGGAGACATTCATGCCCTCAGCAGGATTCGAACCAGCGATCAGAGCAATCAGGAGGCTTTAAACTTACGCCTTAAACCGTACGGCCTCAGGGATCAGCTTTTGCTCTTCCTTAGGTGAAAACATTCTTCTCAGACACGCTAACTCTATTATTTATTATTTCAAGTGCTTCTATTAAAACACCTGAAATCGCTTATTAACTAGGCCGCGTCTTTTTGTCTAGCTGCCCCTCTGTCCTATCCTACGTAGGCCCTCAAGTAATAACCTCCACTGTCAGACCGATTTCAAGGGAATTAAAAAATACCCTTTTTGATTTAATTTAATCCCGCCTGTTTCAGCTTAGTTCAGTCCGTTCTTGCGGACTCTTGTACTTAACGGCCTAAGTTAACGTTTTACTACTACGGACTTCTTTTCAAATCTTTGACAGATTTAATTAAACTCCATGCAAGACATTTTATTATTTAGTAATTACTGTGTCTTTTACTCACTTTAATTTCACTATAAACATATAAGATTTCAATTTACATCTCTGAACGCTTCTTTAAAATATTCACCCGAGAGCGAGAGTTTTGCTTTAAGGTTATGGAAATCTATCAAATTTGTACGTTTAACTGCACAGAGTATTTTCGTCAATGTTTTCAAAGAAATCGCAATTTTATAACCATGTAAAGCCCTTTGGTTAAGTGTATGTCATCAAAAGCCTTTTCGAGATGCATTCATCGCTCTGCTATCTAACTGAAGTACAATACATATAGCATTTCTTTCACTCAGCTCGCCACGTGCCTTGTGGCTTACGTCGATTTAACGACGTCCGTAGTAACTGAATATAAGCGTTACTTGTAGAGTCTTATATTTTGGTGAGAGTAGTAAATTCCAAAGGATTTAAAAGAAAGCCCTCATGGCTTAATTTCATCTACCTTGGAAGCGTTTTCCTGGATTTATTGAACTAAACCACGATAAACGTCAAATAGTATACTCGGAGTTCGGGTCGAGTTTTGAAAGGGGTCCCTCCAAAATACAATACGATGTTACAGCCTTTTTTTTCGTGGCGCTGCGGCCCAACGCGGGCCATGGTCTCCTCATTCTTGAGGTTTCTAGATCACACACAACGACGCATCACAGTCGGTAGGACTCCTCTGGACGAGTGATTAGCCCGCCGCAGAGACCTCTTCCTGACAACACACATTACACTTACAACAGACAGATATCGATGCCCCCGGTTGGATTCGAATCCACAATCTCAGCAGGCGAGCGGCCACAGACCTACGCCTTAGACCGCGCGACTACCGGGACCGACACTCATTTGTGTTTGCTTTGATTTAATCTTTACGCAATACAATTAAATGGAACACTCGTACACAAATTGTGCTCGGTTAATGGCAGTAAACATTTAGTATGAACCAGGCTTACTTTATTAATTTGCTGAGTTATAGTTTTCCCCAAGCACTATGTTCTCTCTGTAAACATGTGCGTGGGACGCCACACCACACACGCAGACAGAACAGCTTTGTTTTTGCGACGATATGATTTTGTTCCGCATCATACGACTTCCGTCTTTATCCAATTTCAAACGCGAAGATAATGAGGGGGCACGAGTAAACCAAACTGACAAGACTCCTCCCCAAAATAAAATTCTGAAAGAACAAGTAGCCTTCAACTTGCTGACACTACAGTTTACACCCAGCTAATGGAATTGCCCCCGGCGTCACGTTCTAATGCCTTTAATATTGCGTTGTATAATTTAAAACGCATGCTATTAAGATGTGCGTACAGTTTCTCATCCACGTTAAGTCTTTGACAAGCGCCCCTTCCAGCAGTACCGTTGCATGTGTCCTACCACTTCAAACAAAACCGCATGAGCACTAAAAATATCCTGCATGCAACAAGGTGTTAACTACAAGTTTCCTATATTTGAAAAAAATTCTTAATTCTGTCTCGTAAAAAATCATAGATATCTAGAACCCAATACAGAAAAAGGAAAGAAAATGTCTTGTACCTTCTGCTGTAGTTATGAATATATATCTGTAAATGTTCTGGGGCAAATCTAAAGCGCTAGAGCTCTGTAATCGTATTAATTAAGAGTTGAAAGTTCAGGCAGTTACGCCTAATCATTAGAATGTTGTGAGGTCCTTAAAATTTAGAGTATTCGAAGCGTGAAGCAAGGACTATTGTACATATATCTTCACGCAGAAATTAATAGGAGATTATTTCTAGGATTGTTTGTTACCATTGGTTTAAAATATTTTGTCTTTCTTCAACGACTAAACCTGTAAAACTAATATATATATATATATATATATATATATATATATTAAAAGTAATTTTGTAGCTGTGCCCAGTTAAACACTTCGCCACAAATACTGGAAGTACGACTCAACTAATTCTTAATGTCTACACTGTGAAGACGTGAGTGATCAAGCATGTGCTCCGGCCGCTTTACCACCGGGTAAAGTCAAATGTACCATGTAAATTGGATGCTCTGTGCACACCAGTTCCGATGTGAACGATGTGGAAAGCAGAGGGATTTACTGGGCCTATCGCGAATGGAATTACTATTACTATGTCGTCCAAGCTGTAGCTTTATTCACTTACCGACTGAGCTGTTCAAGCTTCAGTGATAAGAAGCAGAGGAGTAAGAAATTACGTCTTGTTTTGTAGGAATATGGACTGAAAATGCATGGCAAATTGGTTTGTCTCATTAAGAGAATGACACACATTTAGAGCGTTTGGGACTAGTGTTCTAAAGAGAATGTATGGCAGGCAGGCAGATCAAATAAGAGTAGGATTCAGAAAATGGCATTAGGCTAAACAGAATATTTATAGTCTCCATCCTTTGCAAAATGATGCTTGTAAAAAATGGCGGGCTGTTGAGTTAACGAAACTTCGGTTTCCACAAAATGCTAGCAATTTCTTGACTTGCTGAGAGACAATTAGCTTCTCAAGGTGAACACGACTCGTTGGAATTAATTACTTACCAGACTTATAAGGAAGAATTCACAACAGAAAATAGTTTGTTCTACATTTTATTCATCCGGTTTCCTTATGTTATAAGGACAGATCATGTGTGTGTGTGTTTGTGTGTGTGTAAATATGTGTGGAGAGGGAGGAATATGTTTATTTACCCAGAAATGGCAAGACTCTTTTTTTTTATAAAAAAGTTCATATAATTATTGTGCAATTTGAGGTTACCTCCAAGTTTGTATCTTTCATTCCCTACTATCCACAATACCTACATTACGAACATGTGAACGTCTGAGCCGAGAGCAGCACCAGCAGTACGTAAGTCTAAAGATTAATGCTGAATCTCTTTATGGTGCATGCGAAAATTACACACAGCTTTCGATTTTTTATCGAATGCTATCAAAAACGAAACCTAAATGTATGAAACTTGACATGCCGTAGATTTAAGGCCACATATGTTATATGGCATGAAAATAAAGCTTTATATTAGAAAATTCACACACGGGGACGCCACGAAACTTATAGGATAGGTCTCACAACTACCGGGTAGCAAAAAGTAAGTAGTCAGAGAAGTAATTTAAAATTTCTGAGCTTCGTAGATTCTGTACAGCAGTTCGGGAAGGTTTTCTTGTGCAGCAGTGAAGCTAGATGGTTTTGCCTCGTACAAAGTTGAGCTACTTTGTGTCACAAGGAGAGTGCCGCCTGCAGCATCATTACGACCATACCCTTAGGTTTATCAGAAGAAGATTAATAACATTAATGCCGTCTACCAACTTAGAGAAGCCTTATAAACTTGCTGAGAGTGAGTTAACACCATACCTACGCATTTCAGAAACATCAATATTTCGGCTTGGCAAATCCCTTCAGCTGAGGCAAGCATAAAGTATTCCTGAAGGTTGTGAGTTGGACTTTGAGATTCTTTTAAAAATTTGCAATATTTTTTCTTAGCTTTTGTTTAAGTGGAACATTCTTGAAAACGATCCAATTCTTTCGCAATATATATTGCAGCAGCTTTCTTTTTTCATGTTCCAAAAGCAAAACGACTGGAATGTTTATTATAAATTAAATCTCATTATAGGCACAGCATTGAACTTTGAAATAAAGACGCGTCAAACGTGGAATTCCTTAGTAGAATGGCCTGCATTCATATCGGTAGGCCGATAATGCGATTTCGTATTTTGGCTAGTGCAAATAACAAGGCAAATATTTCGAACTCGGTAATATTCCAAATCCATCATTAGGCCTGTAAGTCTATAAAGTATACTATGAAACTAAATTAATTTAATGGTGTCTACTTCAATAACAAAGTGCTCATGTTCGCTTCTGAAACACGCGTGGAAAGGAAAATTACCCGCTGTGCTAATGACAAGCGACCACGCGGTCTAAGGCGTGGGTCTGCGGTCGCTCGCCTGCTGAGATTGTGGGTTCGAATCCCACCGGGGGCATGGACGTTTTTTGTTGTGAGTATTGTGTGTGTTGTCAGTTAGAGGTCTCTGCAACAAGCTGATCGCTCATCCAGAGGAGTAATGCCAACTGTGACACGTCGTTGTGTGTGATCTAGAAACCTCGATAATGAGGAGGTCCCGGTCCACTGGGGGCTGTCGCGCCAAAAACAAACAAACAAAACTAATGACAAGCAGCAGGAAACATACCAAAATATCTAGAGACAAGAAGCATGAACTGATCTATAGCCTAGGGATTAGTAAATCCAAAGCAGGTTTGAAAGAGGGATTAACTCTTTGGAGAATTAAAAGTGTCTATATTGCACTCAGATTTTTATTTCGTACCTCATGGAGTCAGAGAGTGCTTGCATTAGGAAGACTTTTCAGGGAAAGCTGTCTGGGGAAATAATCGCCCTTTATTGTGAGAATTATAGTCAGGGCCGCCGACAGCTTGTTCGGTACCCTGTGAAAGGAAAGTTTTTCGGACCTTCAGGAGAGGGCGGACCAGCTAAATATCTTTACACTAAACCTGGAAGACTGTCTCTCAGCTGTAGGGTGATCTGGGCTTAGTCGGAAAGAGTTAATTTGTACAACTGACAAGTAGTAATACTACGGAGAAAGACAAAATTTTATACATCGTATTAGAGGCCCGGCCGGACCGCAGTAATTTGTACCAGCTTCCCCCATGTCTCGTTGGCATTGCACGTAGTAAGCGCATTGTGTGGGCAAATACAGAGTTGCGTCTTGCATCTGGCAAGGGTTATGCTGTGGTAATCGCCAGCGACAGGTTTGATCTCAGGAATGGTAATCTGATATCGCCGATTTCGTCATGCTGGTATACCGCGTAATTTCTTGATAGCGTGAAATTACTCATGTTTGAGGTACTGAAAGACTTGGTACTCCTTTCATTAGAGAAAATTTCAACAGATGTTTCACTTTGTTATTAGGATTACTGGAATATATGAATAGCAGAGACGATTGTGTAATGCAAACAAAAGTAATACAGTAATAATGTTTGAAACTGAATAGGTGTAGTTGTACAAAGAATATCAGAAGTTGTAATAAGAAGTGCAATTTCCCGTTGTAATTGCTATTTAAAAGGGCTACAATAATTTTCATTAAAATGAAGTTAATGTGCATGAATTTAATTGGAATATTCGGCCAGATAAAAAATTGGATATCAGCATTAAAGTCTCCGATGTTGATACGTAATTATGTACCGATTGAAATCTAAGCTTAAACGAGTACCGTGTAAGTAACGCGTTAAGTTAATTAATAATTTGCACAAATCTGGTTTTAATGGGTTTATCTGGATTTTTCTTACTGCAGCACACAGCAAAATCTGAACTCTGAACCGAACCTGGGGGAGTGCGTGTAGGTGGAGTATTGTACATGTTGCAGCATTACAAAAGAACCGAGTGTCATAGCACACTAATAGCGCCGGTATATTGCTGCATGTGGTTCTTGTAGGACTCCTGACTTTCGCCCATCGCCGCAAGCTGGAATCTGAAATCTTCTTCTCAAATAGTTTATTATTTCTTGTTGGTAGCTTGGGGCTACTGGCAGCGTCTGGCCTGGATCTGCCCGCCATTTGTCACACAGCTAGACAAGGACAACGGCAGTCATGATGAAAGACGCCCCTTGCCACGGCTACAGAACCCCGAGGCGATAGCGTTCAAAGATAGAACAGAGTGCACACATCATGTAAACTTGTTTCCGTCTCAGCATTTCAGCCATGCACGCAGCAGAGAGCCTTTCTGTATTTGACACCAGTCGAGGCAAACAATTAGCGAATACCCCGGTTGCGAGGGAGTGGCTGACGTGATTACAATAATTCATGGTGGTCACAATGAACGTTCTTACAAAAATTTAGTTCTTGACAGAAACAACAAAAATATTAAATCCATACAAAGTTTACACAACTAGCTGAAAGCAACTGAGGATTAAAACATTGGTTTTAGGAAAGCTTGGTTGAGATGAATGATAATTTTCCAGTTTTCCAGTGACCTGCGTTTCGTAAGTGGCCCTACATGCCCTTATACTGCTACCGGTTCGATCACATCAAAATAAAATTTGGAGATACAAGTCATGAAACTGACTTCATTTCCTAGCAGAGATTTTAGTAGCGTGACATTATTAGGGCCTTTGTAAGGTGCAGAGAGGCCTAGCCGTTTCCCTTCTGCCTTTAAACAGTCCAAATGTAAATATTACTCTATTAATTTTGTGAATATAGCATATAATTTTATTTCTTCAATAAACGCGTCTCTCTGTAAAGGCTGGTGTTTTAAAATTGCCTCACAATCTCATTATCAGCTTATATACGCATTATTTATAATGTCTTTGCATTATATTAGTTGTGTATATTTCGCATTTTCATGGATTGTTCCGAATCCTGTTTTCATCTTGACTATGTTGTGGATCCATGGAAAGTGTGATATACGTCAGTACGTATGCACGTTTGTATGTAATGACGTCGTAATGGCATTAACTGAGATTGTTCTAACGTCAGCGCGGTTACAAATGAGGTAATCTGTGGTCACAAAGTACACTTCGCGCTGGTTAAAATTAGTACCCATTTCTGCCGGTAGGTTGATCTGCCAACATTTGCCTCGCTCGTTCGTTCAGTTCCTCCAAACACGAGCTGATAAAATAGAGAAAAGTAACGGGGAGGAAATGAAACAGAAATGTAGGAACGATGGTGGTCCCACATAAGGGGATCCAGTGGGGTGAAGCGCCCCGACAGGATTGAAGAGCGAAGCGAGGAACTGAATATATAAATCTGCGTAAGTCAACCATTGATGAATTATATATACATATATATACACACGAGTTTATAACACGTAATTCTCGCATAGTAGTTGGCAGAAAGGCTAAAACAGAGCCTGTAATATAAACAGGGGAGCCTGGAAAGGTAAGGAATAAACATATGATAACTCGGCAATGGAAATGAGAATATGGTGGTTCAATAAAGTTAAGTTAATACCGTTGATAATACCAGCCAATAGTTGTAACCCAGTCCTAAATCAACATTACAGAAATAAACTATCATAAATATTTGAACTGAATAAAAAATATGTAATCTTCCAGACATGTCACGTTACAGACTGGAAGCAACACTTGAAGCCTTGTGGTACTTTCTACCAAGTTTTTGACTAAATGAAATTAAAATGACAATGAGAATTATCTGCTTTATAAATAAGATAACTTTCTCTGTGTACAGTGGTTCTTTTATCTCATTATTGTGTGCAATGGCATGGGGGGGGGGGAGTTGTGCGACCGCCCCAGGTAGCATAGTCTAAGGGGTGGAAAAGTGGGCCACAAAATTAACATTTTAAATAAAAAAAATTGAAAGTCTGCACTGAAAAGATATTATATTATCGAGAAAAGGTAATTCAGTAAATATTTGGGATTTGTTAAAGTTCGTGATTTCTGTAAGGGGCAGCCACTGTTATTGTTCGTCTTTGGCGTCAGAAAAATAGCCACGCCGCTGAAAGCGTGCATATGTTTGCAAGGGTGACTATTGAAATTAATTCTCTTACATTAATACTGCCTTTAAAAAATAGGACAATGATAAAACTTTTATCGGACTCATTACAGTTTGTTCACACACATAAAATTTGCTCGGCGAATACGAACTGCACAAGTCAAAATTTCAAAAACGCCGTCAGTTGGCAGAACGGCGATTGTGTTTAGAAGGCTGTAGTCATCATGGAGGAGATTCTCACCAAGTTGTTGGTAGCAGACACTGTTATCATTCAACAGGTATGTGAAAAGGGTGGTTCTTATATGTAACATTTAAATATGTTTCGCTGTAGTCCATAATATTGGGGCCACTTATTATTTTCCTCCCATATAACCTTAACGACGTCTAACCTAAATGTCCAGAATTCCACGTGCTGTTGGTCTGTTCGAAGTGTGACAGTAATGCTTGTCTATGGAAGTGAACTGGGGTGAAGTAACGTATTTGAATCTGAATAATCACCAGTTTACTCTGCCAAACTGTGAACGAACACAATTACGCGACCTGACATGCGACGCCATGTAACGTGTCTTGATACCATGTACAAAGAAACGTTGCGGCTTGCTGTTGGATGTGTTGCACCGTCTTAATTACTTTTCCAGTGTGGCAGTGATCATTTCTGTTGCCATGTTTAAAGATCATAACAGTCGGCATTTCAGATTGGTTGACAGAAATTTCAGTAAAATACCGCCAATTGTCACGAAACCTACAATGACGTGTAGTAAAGTGCATCCGGGGCGTGCTGCAGACCACTCACCCCCTTCTAGTGCCGCGGTCATGGAAGAGTAGAGCTACACCTTTACCCACCCTCTGGGCCACACCGGGCCTGTAACGGGATCACTTTACCTTATTAATGAACTGTATTGTAAATAATCTACAGCAGTTTAAAGAACTTAATATGTTTTTAGTATTAATACAAGACATGAATAACCATCCTCATAGACCAGAGGCCAACATTTCACATTTTCAGAAAATATGTGCCATGCAAGTGCCAGAATATCACACAGTTTACCATTTAGACTCAGAAGTCTGGGTCATGAAGAGGCGCAATTTAATTCAGCATTAATAAGATATGTAAATACACACTCCTTTTGTTCTTTTCGTGAATTTATGACGTTTAAAAGTAACTCATAAACTTATTATCAGCTGTATGTAGTGAATATGATGTAACACGTGAATATTGTATGTGAAATACTGCAAATATCTTTGTATTGTATTTTTTTTAATGACTTATACCACACCCTGTTAACTTTGACAAAATTTTGTATCTGTGGACTTTACGATGAATGTATGTATACATGCAAGAATGGTTTAAATTCAACATTTTATTGTAATAGAATCACAAAACTGGTGGTACGCTTGACTAAATGAATTAAAAATTAGGGCGGTTGTGTTGAAAAACAGAATATTTATCTACTGTGTAATTATTTTATCAAAACTTAATAAAATTGCCTTTAATTTTTGACTTGCCTCTGTATATTTTGAAGATAAATGCATCCACAGTGGGCATTCGGCAAGTTGCACAACTGTTGTACAAAAGTGGGTACATATGTTTTGAATGCTCTGGCTTGTAAAAGTGTGTTGTGTGACCAAATCGCCACTGTACCAGCTTGCTGGTTGAACTGTGTTCAGACTGACAACATATTCTTTTTAGCTTTAGTGACACGTGACTATTGATCGGTGATAACATGTCATGAAATCTGACAAAACTGACAAGGATGTTTGGGATTTTATGCCCACCATTTATGGGAAATTATCACATACTGACAACACAGTAAAATAGTGGAGCTAGAGAGGATGATCCTGAGATCTTTGCACACCATTGAAGCTCAAGGTCAGGAAATTTGTGACATAATGGGGGATGGGGATTGGAATGATATTTGTCATCATAGTCTGTGATTTTGCTGTGAACTTGTTTAAACAAGTGCCTTTTTACCACATTCATGAAAATTTGTGCATGTTGAAAGTATGTTTGGTGTCTGCACCCAGAATGCTGATGCCACATTAATACAGGATAGATATGAAAGCTGAAGCAACAATTTGGAGCACAGATAAAGGTAAAGCAGTCCCGTTACAGGCCTGGAGTGGCCCAGAGGATTCCAGGAAGTTAAGGTTCCCAGATTTCGTGACAACGGCACAGGATAGTGGTAAGGTTGTTGGCCTTACGCACCAGCCGCCTTTACCCCTTCTCCTGGTACTCATTTCTGTTAGAGGCTGAGTTGACCCCAGGGCCATAGCGCGATCGGAAGGATTATGTCAATGAAAAACTCCATGACACCATCTGGAATCGAACCAGCGTCCTTCTGATTTGTAGCACAGCACCTTAACCACTGTGCTACCGCGGTCCCGTTTTGGAGCACAGATACTCTATTTTAATTGTACTGATAGCTGATGAAATGTGAGTTTACTGTTGGGGTGTAGAAACTAGAAAGACTGCAGTGGCAGCACAAGTGATCCTCAGTGTGATGCCAATTTTGTGCCCAGTTATTTGCTAGGCCCATAACTGGCATTATACACATGATCAGACAAGATAGCGATACTGGCATATGTGAGAAATTTAAGGTGTGTAATTCAGTGGAAGAAATAATATGCTTCTAGGACAGATGCAAAAGCAGTCACAGTAGAATGCATGAAGACAGGTGGCCAAGGATAGAGAATTATAACCCCAGAAGGAAGACCAAAGCAAATATTGGAAAGAGGATTGTAAGAGCCATGGAGGAATGTAATTGGCTAATCTTTGATTGCAAGAAGGTAGAATATCTGCTGGCAAGTTTATGGTTATTGTGCATACAGCTAACAGAGCTCATGCCACACAGATCTTCAGTCATTGCTGAATTTTTTGCAGTAACTGAAGGTGATGCACATCACTGTCCCAAACAGTATTCTGTTAAAACTTAAGAACAGGATCCATATTACTGTTTTCTGGGTTATGGTACTATGTAGCCTGTCTGGTAGATGGGTACCAACATATTAGGGGCATATACAGCCTTCATTTCAGGTCAGATGTTCTCTTGAGAGCTATCCTGTTCATACCCCTGAATGAATTTATTCAGGGAAAGAGAGTGTTCAGTAATACTGAACTGCAAGAAGAAATTATTTATTTATTTATTTATTTTTTGTGTTGGAGAAACTTCGTTGTTTGAGGTAGCAAATTCTATATAACTTAAGTGGAACTCTGTGTTAAAACAAAAGCGGCAGTTTTAAAAACATAATGTAAGTTTGTCCATTATTGGTCAGTTAATAATCAGAAGTGACTGAAGTACCATGATATTACTTGTTTCAAGTATACTATCATATCATATATCATATTTATTTACCTTCCGTTGGATCTCTACAGATATGGAAACAGTCACAATAGTACATAATACTTAAAAGTGTGCAGTGCATTTGTCATAACACAATTAATAAGTAAAATACAAGTAAGACAGACAAAAAGGTAATGAATGGTAATAATAAGTTAAGTTACACATTAAATGAGATCTTATAGCTATCAATAGTCAAGTTACAATCAAAGAACCATAATCATTAGGATGCTGACTGATAAAATTCATCTAGATTATAGAACATATGTTCAATAAATTTGATGTGTGGTTGACCGTGCATCGTAGTTCAATGTGGAACAAGAAACCAACTAGATGTCACTTAGTATGATATTTATTTCTCCTTTATAAGTTGCTCAACATGTTTCAGGCCACCTATGTTCAATAAGGTAACTCTTTAATGTGGATTTGAAAAGCTTAGTATCATTTGACAAAACTTTAATATTTGATGGCAAGTGATTATATATCTTACTTCCAGAACACAGTACTCCTTTCTGAACTAATGTTAAGTTTGTAGAAGGTAAATGCAAGTTGTAGTTGAAACGTATATTCAAATCATGAATTTCAGAATTGGATTGGAATAGATCTGTATTCTTGTTAACAAAAACAAGTAAGGAGAAAATGTATTGAGATGGAAGTGAAAGTATTTGTAACTGTTTGAATAGTTGACAGCATGGATCATGACTGCTGGTATTTGTAATGATTCTTATTATTCTTTTTTTAATTTTAAAATTGCTGTTGCTAGGATGTGCATTACCCCCAAGAATACCATATGTCATGACTGAGTGTACATAGGAAAAACAGATCATTCTCAATATATCCACAGACAAAAAAGGTTTTATTGACCTAATAGCATAACAAGCCTTATTCAATTTTGATGTTAATGCAGCAATGTGATCCTTCCATGACAGTGAATTATCGATGATCAAACCGAGAAATTTAGTGCTATTGATATTAGTGTTTATTGAATTGGGAGCAATTATTTGAATTTTTCTTTCATTTTGTTTTTTAGTCAAGAATTGCATAAAGTGTGTTTTATTACAGTTCAGTGTTAAAAGATTACTCTG
>Ga0123357_10008988_pt1 | contig 12556 bp, 9 predicted proteins | sample TergutEmb28metaG_FD_89873 | JGI IMG/M metagenome (GOLD analysis project Ga0123357, IMG submission 89873) | Embiratermes neotenicus P4 segment gut microbial communities from Petit-Saut dam, French Guiana - Emb289 P4 | ecosystem: Host-associated > Arthropoda: Insects > Digestive system > Gut ... | reverse complement strand
TTCGAACATTTGTTATAAACTGTACCAACTCTGTCACTTGAACAATAAATACCGGTATTAGAAACAGTACGTACACGTAATATCTCTTTCTTATCAACAATTTTGCGGTTGTACATTCAATTAGCTCTATCTCGGAAACCGTTCGGAATAGGACACATGTTCATATAAACATTTTTGCTTAGAATGACCGATAATATGACCTCCCCGAATATTGAACTTTCCTCCTGGGACATTCTGTGTGTATATATATATATAGTTTTTGCAAACAGTAAGAAAAGAGAGGCAATATCGTTTGAAATGTGTAGAGTTATAATCCATTTGTTGCTTGTTCTTTCAGTGAATCTCCTTGTTCCAGACTCTTTATCACATAGATTAATTAACATTAAGGCAAATTCATCGGAATTTCTTAGAACCGCCTCATCGTGACATAAAACGTTTCGTTCTGATATAGAACTGCTTCAAAAACATTCATACTGACATACAGACTGTCACATTTTACGGTGTTGGGTACAGCGGAATGGAAGGGGATTTGCAACCTTAAAAATGCAAGTAGTTCAAGAAAAAGTACAAACGCAACCCAATCAGCAGTACGATAGGTCAGCGGATCTATAAATTGAATGAAAGATGGAAATACACAGCCGGACGGTCAATGCACGTATAGCGTAACAACGAGGCGCTTTCGTGAAACCGTTGCTGCCGTGGAAAAGTAATAAGTATTGCATATTCTGACTCTGTGTGTTTGTAGCCTTAGTTACCCAGCATGCAATTTGCATGCGCCATATTGTAATCTGTGGTCTGCCTCCCTCTACAAAATTTTTCCACATTATCTCATAGCTGGCACGATTTTCTAAAACAAATTACTGAACCCAAAAGGTGTGTTTTGATTTTCTCTACCATTTTTGTCTACAACATTTCTAATTCTAAAAAGAACTGAGCGAGATATTATCAAAAATCTATAGATCTTCGTATAAAGTACCTGTCATTCTTATCCTATTTCGATGGAAGTTAAATTTTCTCGACAGTTTTCCGAAAACTCAAATACCAAATTTCATGAAAATTCGTCCATTGGGAGCCGAATTGTTATATACGGACAGACGGACGGGCGGGCGGACGGCAATGACGAAGCTAAAAGTCGCTGTTCGCAATTTTGTGAAAGGGCCTAAAAACCATTAAAATATTTCAGCGGACAGAAATACTAGCAATTTGTGGCTGAGGGACGGTTGTTAGAACAGGACAGGTAGAGGTGACCTCTAAGACGTTAAAGTTTGTCTGTTCACGCAAAGAGCCTAGCAATATTAAGACTCAAAAGCAATACTGTCGCATTTCTTGTTATAAATTATTCGACTTCACTAAAAGGCAATTTACGACCAGAATCGGTACCTAATCGTAGTTAGAAGAAATAGCCCGAATTTAACAAACCCCAGAATTAATCACCTCATTCACAAAAAAAAACAGCCACTTCAACACACCTTCTATCCCCAATTTCTATCCGAACTCTAATTTAATATTTCCATCCCATCGACATACTGCTGCACATGTGACTCCTTATCATGAGGTTACGAAAAAACTCTCACAGTATTAAGGTCTAATTATCTTGCAGTGATGATTGCACAGTTGTGTTCTTGGCTCACATATCGCGTAGTCTTGTCAGTGGGTAAGAGCGTTAGAGAGAAAACGTTAATTTCCACATGCAGTAACAGATGGTGTCAGAATCCGCAACACCACAACAGAAGCCTTCAACTGTCCCAACCGTCAAACAAGCATTGAAACTGTGAAGATGTAGAAATGTGAATTTAAAATCTTTGGCTGTCATTTTTGGAGAGGAAGGCGCTCAGCCTGATGGCTGTTCCTTACAATTCTAAATTGACGGGTAGACAGACAGATTCCTGCTGACGTAAGCTGGACGTCTAGGAGGTTGATGGTGCAGATCGGGGACAAACGACGTTCCAGCCCCTAACGCAAGGACAAACAAGTGAATGTCGAAATGCGGCACGTGAGACATCAGCCGGAAAATGAAGACCAAGCACACAACAAATTACACGTACAGAGAGAGTCTCCAGTACCGCGTAGTAGCGCCTTGAGAGAGTCTCCAGTACCGTGTAGTAGCGCCCAGAGAGAGTCTCCAGTACTGTGTAGTAGCGCCCAGAGAGAGTCTCCAGTACAGTGTAGTAGCGCACAGAGAGAGTCTCCAGTACCGTGTAGTAGCGCACAGAGAGAGTCTCCAGTACCGCGTAGTAGCGCACAGGGGGATTCTCCAGTAGCGTGTAGTAGCGCACAGAGAGTCTCCAATATCGTGTAGTGGTGCACAGACAATCTTCAGTACCGTGTAGTAGCGCACAGAGAGTCTCCAATATCGTGTAGTGGTGCACAGACAATCTTCATTACCGTGTAGTAGCGCATAGAGAAAGTCTCAAGCGCCGTGTAGTAGCGCCCAGAGAGAGTATCCAGTACAGCGTAGTAGCGCACAGAGAGAGTCTCCAATACCGTGTAGTAGCGCATAGGGAGATTCTCCAGTACCGTGTAGTAGTGCACAGAGAGAGTCTCCAGTACCGTGTAGTGGCGCACAGACAGTCTCCAGTAGAGTGCAGTAATTCACAGTCTCCAGTACTTTGCAGTAACTCACAACCTCCAGTACCGTGCAGTACAGCACAGACAATTTCCAGTACCGTGCAGTACAGCACAGACAGTCTCCAGTACCGTGCAGTAACTCGCAGTCTCCAGTATCGTGCAGTAACTGACAGTCTCCAGTACCGTGCATTAACTCACAGCCTCAAGTACCGTGCAGTAACTCACAGTCTCCAGTGCCGTGCAGTAATTCACAGTCTCCAGTACCGTGCAGTAACTCACAGTCTCCAGTACCGTGCAGTAACTCACAGTCTCCAGTACCGTGCAGTAACTCACAGTCTCCAGTACCGTGCAGTAACTCACAGTCTCCAGTGCCGTGCAGTAACTCACAGTCTCCAGTACCGTGCAGTAAGTCACAGTCTCCAGTACCGTGCAGTAACTCACAGTCTCCAGTACCGTGCAGTAACTCAGTCTCCAGTACCGTGCAGTAACTCACAGTCTCCAGTGCCGTGCAGTAACTCACAGTCTCCAGTACCGTGCAGTAACTCAGTCTCCAGCACCGTGCAGTAGCGCACAGAGTTGTAGCAACATAAGATAAAGAATTAGCCTAAGTTACAGCATGAGAGCCAGCGGCCTCTACTGACGAACTGCTCATCCTTAGCGTCTGTCAACTGGATGCCAACAGCAGCCGGTGCGGGCGGAATCGTCAGGCACTGCAGTACGACAGAAATTTCAGCACGACCGCTTCAACGATAGAGGAAAATTTTTCCCAAGCCCCCAGTGGCCCCTAAAGTTTATATATAACTTTAATGACTCTTTTAGTCTACCAAATGGAGGTTCTTATTAATAGTAACACACGGTTTTAGCTTTAAAATTTCTAAAATTCACCGTAACAAATAACTACGTTTTAGTTAAAGTTTCATTGTTAACTTTACAAAGCATGGTGGTCAGTGTATGAACCACTTGTTGTGATATTGTAAGGACCTCTAAAATGTGCCTGGGCAAAATAATGCCGTGTTTCATTCGAGTTTCATTATTACTTCCCTATGTTACCTTAACCCTGTTACATTTGAAATGTAAACGCAGTGTGATATCAGTGGGATATGAACCAGTGGCACACAGCAAAGTTGCTGAGGGGATTTGAGTTCAGCCTTTGCGAGGCAGCGGTAAAAACAGCAACATTAGCTACCAGGCAAAAAAGCAGAAAAATGCGAAGTGTCTTTAGAGCCGTTGACAGTTGCTACTGACGCGTCGCTAGTAGGTAAGTGTAATTGGCGTTGGAAGCATCGGTGTGAGGGTAATGATGGAAATCCGAAGAATTCAGAATAATGTCCCCGTACGAATGTTTTCACCACAAATCCAAAATATGCTGGACTAGCATCTAATTCGGACCTCCTCTATGTCAGGGCAGCGACTAACCGTCTGAGCAACGACGCGTTCATACTCGCTGGTAAGAATCATTCGGATTGTTCGAAGTGAAAAGCAAATTGTCAGATAGTGCCCAGTGTCAATAACTTTGTGTGTTACAGAATGGCAGCCACAGAGTAACAGACTTGCCTGCAGCCTACCAACATGCACTAAGCAGCGCTGCTACGTACAGACGTTCGTAGACATTGTAACGCCGGCCTCTTCATATATAGTACACCCCAGCCATCTTCTGCTCCTATTTATAACCACTTGCAAAAAATTTATAACGGCACAAGAATGACAGAAGAGTACAGTCTGAGTCTTTGAAACTAAACAAATGTGTGTTGCACAATTTTAAGTGCTCCTGTCACAATTTTGGTGACGTCACTCGTGTCTATGAAATGAGACACTTTCAGGTAAGTCTACCGGTTCAAGATCATTTTAAAACAAGCACAGAGACAAGACTGGAGATTCATAAAATGTGCCGCACATCACTTGGTAGATCCAAAGTGACGCCCAATGAATACTTACGTCCACAGAACAACACTAAACTGAATCCAGTACATCAAACAAGCAGTTTGGGTTTATTTGTCACACTTTTTCCAAACACCATCGTGCTTTTTAAACTATCCGATTTTGGAAGACATACAACCATGCAGTCTGAACACAGTAATTGTCATACAAAATCAGCTGCATGTTTTGACTAAAATATAATCACCATCACGCTGGCTACAAAAGCAAAATGGAAATATTCACAGTTTTATGGGTTTGAGACCTGGAAATATAAACGTTTATTGTTGTATAGAAATGCATAACATGGATATGCAGCCTTAGGAAGGAAATTTAAGAAATTTGTAATTATATGAATGTATGGGATTTTAAAATGACTGAAAAAATGAAAATATGCAATAATAATAATAATAATAATAATAATAGTTTAAAACATTAGAAATAGGGAAGGTGTAGGCTTTTTTTGGGGAGAGAGTCTGTGTGTATTTGTACCTTGTTTCTGCAGTCAGCCTCGTGATGGCTATACATTAGCCGAACTATGCAGTTGATATATCGTGATAAGTAAATTGTTGTGTTCAAAATGACTATATATAGTACTTTTTATTATACTAAGAGCACTCCGGGGATGGACTGCCTTAAAATGACTGGGGTTCGCTTTAACTGTTGCTTTCTGATATGTTATCTGAAGTATATATGTAATATATACTTCAGATAACAGTATATATGTACCATATAAAATTCAGTATTCTTCATAGCACACCTGATTTATTTAAAACTCTAAAAAATTGTTTGCAAAATGCCTTATTAGGCCGGAACACGTAGTCACATTTATAACATTTTTGTGCAAACAGTTTGAAAGAAATCAGCTGTGTTAAGGTTTTCTAATTCCGTTTAATTTTTATTACATTTTATAAGTTTAGCGGTACTGCAGTGTTTGAGAGTAGCTGGCTTGAGGGAGAGAAGAGGGCAGATTTTGTTAGCGTTGCAGTGGATGCAGACAATCTCTGAACTGCAGACAATCACTGAACTGCAGACAATCACTGAAAAGCAGAAAATCTCTGAACTGCAGACAATCACTGAACCGTCGTGTTTACAGAAACTGAAACTGCATACACGACAAACGGTGTTTTACTGGGTCCCTAAGACGTTCAGCTTCATTTAAAAGCAGCAGTTAGAAATGTCCGTGAGCTTCTATCTACATTCGTCACGATATTTCACCTTAACTTCCAATCTAGCGTTTTCAAACCCTCAGGCCTCACGGGGCTCAAATCCCACAGTTTGCGCACCCTCCATCCCCCATGCTGTCAGCAGTGATAATGAACAAGATGATGTGGCTATTGTTGCAGGTCGAGTAGGTAGCAATGGAGCATGGCTAAATGCTTCCATTACGTCGTGAAAGGACACATTAATACGGACATGTGTTCCCGTCCTAAGAGATCAGACCAAGTGAGATGTAAGGAACGAGAGACAAGCAGGACGGCGTCGCGATGCTGGCGCCACGTACCAACAGCTACAAAAATTAGTGTGCTTAACGACATCAACAGTCAGGAGCAGAAGTTCAACCGGTAGTACCGGCATGTTCGTCACATCCGGTCAATAGTGGAGCTGCGAAGGACAGTGCCACAGTGCTGGTTGATAGTATGGCACTGAAATAACACTGCTGGTTGATAACGTGGCACTCAAATGTTACTGCTGGTTGATGTGGCACTGAAATAACATTGATGGTTGATAATGTGGTACTGAAATGATACTGCTGGTTGATAATGTGGCACTGAAATAATACTGCTGGTAGATAATGTGGCACTGAAATAATACTGCTAGTTGATAATGTGGCACTCAAATAATACAAAATCGTGCCCGATTGGTTAATTTGTCACTGTCAGTCTGTTGGAGTAGTGTTTTCTTTGATTTAGTTTGGTGTCGTTCATGTGGTTGGACCATCTGTTTCAATGATCCGGTTTCTGTGACTAATGTCGTGTGATAAGGCTCAAAGTTTCGGCTGCGTAGTTGATTATTGGGTGAGACGTCAAGGAGTTCTGTAGTTAGTTCGTCGGAGGTCAATCTGTTGGTTTATTGGTTTACTGGTTGGTACACCAAACAAATGGTTAGCGTGTTGGTCGCTCGGCGAGTCTTTCGATCGCATGTCAAAACGGTCGACTTGTTGATCGGTCGGTCGAAGTCAAATGGTTGGTTAGCCCGCACGATGTATCCGAGGAAAGACCGCCTTTCAATCCGACCGATAAAAACCACGTAACACCACGCCCAAACACAGAGATCAGAGTCGTGTTCGGCAAAGGGTTAACATTCCACGGAAGTTCTCCATCTCCTTATATTCGACCATAGCCGTGTTGGTGAAACTGCCTTTGATGTCAGCAAATTTTATCTTGTTCATATCCTTGCACCAGTATCACCATATTAGCATATCACCATGTGAACCGACACTCCATCAACACTGTACGTAACTGCAGTATGAGGGTCATCTGCAGGGAGAACAAATGATACGTTCTAGCAGCGTGGGTCAACAACATGAATCACCAGCTGTACAATTCAACTTGCTACACACTCAGTTGAATTTTACAACTGGTGAGTCATGTCGTTGAACCACGCTGGTAGAATGTATCAATTATAGTCCCTTAAAACGAGCCTCTAAGTGTTGAAACATGTTGGGTTGAATGTACAGTGTTGATAAAGTGTGATTTAATAATATACGATTGCATTTGTCTGTGTTAGTTGATATGGTGTCAGAAAATAGAACATCAGCTGACGTCGAAATTTTTCCAATGGCAGAAACCTCCTCACTAATCAAACTCAGTATCTGGCGATCTGTTCTGAACTTCATCCAAACAGTACAAAACAGCGACATCAAACGGTCACACCATAAAAGTCGCAGAACGCATGCCGTAATGCAACAGCCTGTTCAAACTGTAATGCTGAGGTGCATATCTGCAGAGTACAGTCAGTTGCAAAACAGAACTGCAGAACTGCGCTCACGATTCAGCTTGCAGAACAACTTAAAGTTCCTTAGACACAAAACTCAGCTGGGGAGTAGTGAGCACCTCTGGGCGGACATAAATTGCTGCTGCTGGAAGTGCCAAGGAGGACGGTTAAAGCTGCTACCTTGCTACTTGTTTCTTCTTAGCCTCTGGGGAGTCGTTCTATTGAAATCGGCACACGGTGGAAAGACGGTGCGGTTTCTTGTGAAATCAATAAGAAACCGCCGAATTCAGGAAACTGACTTCCTATAGGTCCTACCGTAGTCCGCACCGCTAGCCGTTAGGGAGACTTGTTCACTGCTGTTTCAACTATTAATGTCTGGCATTAAAAGCTGGTGCAGACAGCCGCGATGTGTCAGCCTCCAGTCTGGTGGACGATCACACGGCGCCACAGCTTCTCGAGCGTCGCTGCCGTCAGAGCGTACAGCCTCACAGGAGACGGTTGAATCTGACGATTGCCAGCGGGTTCTGAGTTCACACCCGGCGAAGGAAAATCACGGCTTCGTAAACACTGGTGCGAAAGTCAAATATGGATAGAATACTCAGAAACGTGTGGCAGCAAATTTGAATGTCAAGCAACGTACATTGGCCTCAAACATGATTAAAGACAAAGACGTGTACACAGAATAAGAACAACCAATACTTTGCACCTGCTGTGGAACAAGTTCTGTGACAGCAGACTGTGAAACTATGTTGTATAGTGGTCATATGATTAATATGTGTTGTGTTTTTTTTTGGGGGGGGGGGATTAATTGCTTTTGTATGTACATTACTGTATAGTTGCTATATATTATTCTTTACAGAATTACTGCTTACTTCAAGCTAAGGGTGACATGCTTAATTTAATGATTGACTGATGTAATCTGCACTGTGCCCGTGGCAAAGTACACCCTGTGACTGGGTACTGTGCTGAGGCATGATCACGCGCGGCACAATGTCCAGAAGCCCGAGAACTCTGAACAGTCATTACTCCCAAAACTTTCCGTAATTTCTGGATGCTTTAACATAACTACGAGAGAACTAAAAACACTTCTTCACGAGACGTCGAGCAACACAGACCACTAAGCACTCGCTAGCGGTACATTACTGTCCTCCAGTTCTCGCCTTGTTGCAGTACACTTACTAGTATACAATAAACCTCCCATATATTCAGCACGGTCAGTTATTACTAGAGCAAGGAACCTTCACCTCCGAGCCCTGACCGAGGTTCGAGCTTCGCCGCCTTCAGAGAGCAACATCCACGATACGTTCTGTACTGGGACACAACAAAACTACGGAAGACGTAAATGCATTCTGCCGCAAAATGCATAATTTATTTAACATTAAAGCAGGTTGTACGTATAGCAAGCACTGTGCTTTATGGATTTCGTGGGTTGTGTTGAGCTACACCGAGGTCGGTGGAAACTCACGGAATGTTCCAACATCAGTACACGAAACGATTCAATACAATATGGGTGGATGGAATTTGGTTCCTTGGAAATAGTTAATCTTGCTTTGTGAGATTAGAGACTCTCAGGGCCGTGAAAATAAGGAGCACTGTTGTTTGATGTGACCCCGTGTAGTCTGGTTGAATCTATCGACGTTTTGCACGAATCTGCTTCCTCTTCTGCCTTGAAGACGGCGATGGTAGATTTTCGAAACGTCAGTAAGATCGTGCTCGAACTCATCTGTACATTCCAGCGAACGGAATCCTCAAACAGACCAGCTGGTATCGTCTGTCCCTGGTGTTAAATTTATTGTTATGTTGGCTACAGTAACATCATCGACTCAAGTGTCTTGGAGGTGGCGAGTTATAAATCTCGGTGTTAACATGCTGAATGCCGCCATCACTGCTTCGTTCCAAACCCTTTTTGTTACAATTTCTGTACGATCTTATTCGGCGCTGTGTACAGCAGGCTGAGATGTTACGTCATCACTGTCGCCATGTGCGGGATTATCAAGCAATGAGGTACGACTTTTGGAAACGGTTCCCGCGCAATGATTGCGCAATCGATATCCGCCGGCACACAGACGGAGCAGCGTCGTATCAATGGCGCATCGCACACACAGCGCACTGACCCCGCATAATGCTGGCCATCTGCGACACGCGGCAAGGTGGGTGGGATCACGTGGCACAAGACAGAGCATGGCTGTTTCCCTGTCATATGTTACCTCAATTCGTCGCATACTAGCGCCAAATATATATATCATAACAAGCTTGACCTGATTCGGAGAGCGTAGCTCAGATGCTGCGGATTGTGTCAGCGTCTGGAGTGGTGGGAAATACCGGTACTCAATTGCTACGTAGGTCCGTTAGTGCTGATGTTTCTACCTTGCGAGCTACGTTTGTCATGGCCCACAGCACGACACATTGGTTGTTTGTTGTAAATAGGCATGTTTGAATGGCAGCTGTAAAATGTACAACGATGCTGTCGTGGAAACACGTTAACACTTTGCTTTCATATGCGTGCGAAATTTAGTTCCTGATAATTGGTAGTTATCCGGACAGGTACCGAGCATCGGTTTTACGGACGTGTGAAATATGACTTGTTGTATGGTAGACGCGTAGCAATATCTCAGACGAACGCACTGCCTGAGCGCCGTGACGACAGAGCAGTAATGAACAACGAAACATTTAACGAGGCTGCGTTGTTTGCTGCTGGGATGTAACAGCAGCGTCTGAATGTGTACGGTGTGTGTCGGGAACAGACGGAATGCACTGAATTCGACTGAAACATTATTATTGTGTTACTTCCACCGGACGAAACATGTGGGTGACAATATGACAATAAAGATACGTCTGTGGAATTCAGTGCATTTTGCTGGTTCTTGGCACACTTTTTGCTTTGAAGGCACTTCGATGTTTGTAAGTTCTGCTGTCAGTCACAGTACTCTGACAAGGACAACACAGCTTCAGACAAAGACAACGTGGCATTTCCTATATTCGCCTCATATTTGTGGAGCTTGCTGCACCCGCTCTGTGCCGGTACATTTGATAGGTCAATGATATATATAGGCTGAACTGACTGTTACAAACTGCGGACAGCAGGCACTTCTGTATTGATGGCATTGTTACCTATCAACTGCTCCAAGGTCATTAGGAGCATTTCAGGTTTCCTTACATTGTTCAGCAACTTTACCAGCTTATCTTTGCTTGGTTTGGCATGCAGATGGGTTGAGCAAATGTGTCGTAAAGTATTTGTACAAATGCAGGAATCTGCATGTTTGAAGCCCCAAGTCTGATTGATAACAATGATGGTGAAAAATATTCCCTGCAAGTCAAGTTGCTAGGGAAGAAATTTTTAAAATTTAATTACGCAGGGTATTGCTCGGTCGTAGCGAATTGCTGTACGGCTGCTTCCGTGTTATAGTTAAACGACGTAAACCCAGTAGGCCTGGCTTCAAAGCCGGACCACACGCACATGTGGGCACCACCAATAAATGCCTATACCAGAACACGTCTGCTTCGGACGCGGAGAACAATAAATGGTATCATGTTGACATCACAGCTGTGCTAACAGAGAGCGCACTGTCCAGAAGATGCACAACTGCAAACCATTTCTGTCTTTGGATAGCAAACGTTCCTCGTCCCACCGAACCTGCGTGTCCACCTACCAAGCTGTACGGTGTCACAAATAATGTCATTATCTGGCCAAGGGTTTCAAACCGCAGTCCTGTCGAACACGTCATTTCATTGTACGTTAGTTGGTAGGGATCACAAGTCGAAACGTCGTATCCCAGTATTGGCCTTGTTAAAGTTGGAAAATCATTTCGGGACAGGAACTGACAGGCTCCAGGAAGTACAACATGTGACACTGCGTGGAACAGCCAGCTTGCGTCTCCGACTTTTCGCAAACGAGAAGGAAGAAAGACTGGCTTCGCGTCTCCATGGTTACAGAGATAGGCCAGGCCGAGAAGAGGAGAAACTTGTTTGGTGAGCAAACCTCAGTGCAGGCACTGTGAGTGAGTGTGCGTGCGTGCGTGTGTGTGTGTGTGTACCAGCGCCATGGTTGTCAGATCTTCCCACGTTCGAGTCGTTCCACTTGCAGAAGAAACTGGCAGACATTACGGAGTACATGAAGTGTGGCCCCCTGAGTGATATCACAATTTTGACGCCGAATGACGATTCCTCAAACTGGAGGACCGGACTCGCTGAACCAGCACAGTGATTAGGTTACTGGTTTGAGGGCAGGGCAGTCGGGGTTCGATAGCCCGCAGAGGCAGGGATTGGTCACTGCCTTCCGCTTCCACACTGACTGTGGGGTCAACCCAGCCTGCTATCCAACGGGTACCCGAGGTTCCTTTCCCGAAGATGAAGCTGATCTCTTACCTCCATCCGCTGTGGACGTTATGATTGCATGGAACTGTATACGCCATTATGGTGTGGTACCCAAATTGAGTGCAGCAATGACTTATCTTTACCTCTAAACTTCGAGGCGTTGTTCCAGGCATAATTCCAGTTTCAAGACACACAAAGTGGCCTGTGGGGTTTCGTATCTTGTCGGCCGCACACGGTTGGCTTACTTGTGAGATCACATCTTATTTTGGTGCTGGATTTGGTTAGCTTTTCACAGTAAAATCGATCCAGCTGTCTTCAGCTTGATCTCAGTGTGGACGGTTCTCGCAGTAACAGTTACTATGGGGTGCAACATTTCCCCTTATTGCTCACGCCCATGTGACAATCAGTCCTTCGTTACAGGCCCGTTATGAATACCGGCTGTTAGCTTCATCCTGCCTGTCCGTCCATCCGTAAGCATGGAACAACTCGGCTCCCGCTGGACCGATTTTCGTAACATTCTATATTGCGGGGTTTACTGAAATCTGTCGAGCAAATTCAAGTGCGGTTAAAATCGGACAAAAATAACAGTAAATTTACACGTAGAACTACGTGCAGTTGTGACGTGACGAGGGCTGCCTCTGTACGGACGGTAGAGTCCAGTTGAAATGTGATGGCACAAAGTGACGCATGGGAGGGGAAGTGAAGGGGAAACTGGCAAATGGAGTGGGTAGCCAGTACTCTTCACACTACCTCGAAACATGGTGTATCCAGCATTACTACCGCTGATGCGCACACCTCGGCTGCCAGTAGTCGACTGAACTGA
>Ga0123357_10008987_pt1 | contig 12557 bp, 5 predicted proteins | sample TergutEmb28metaG_FD_89873 | JGI IMG/M metagenome (GOLD analysis project Ga0123357, IMG submission 89873) | Embiratermes neotenicus P4 segment gut microbial communities from Petit-Saut dam, French Guiana - Emb289 P4 | ecosystem: Host-associated > Arthropoda: Insects > Digestive system > Gut ... | reverse complement strand
GTTAGTCGCAGGCTCCTGAGGATGGTCGTATTAACGGCCGAAACATGTTGAGCATTCAATGAGTATTGAATATATAATAAAATAAGTGGCATCAAGTTGGTTTCTCTTTACTCAACGATATATACTAGTATATATAAAGCAATATTGGTTTCTTTGTATGCCGGCAAATGAGAGACATATAACACTATCGCTTTATGTCTCATAAATTTGTTATTGATAGTTTCAACTTACCGCGAAAAAAATGAAATTTTATATTGATAAAATGTTCTTATTTCGTTTCGCCATTGTAATGAATAAAAAAATTTCCTAATATTTTAACAATTATTCCGATTTTTAATATCAAATATCACCTAATTCAAGCTAACTAACTGTTGGAATTTCTGGTTATGCAAATTCGCCAAAACACTAGTGTCACAACAATCTTATTTTTCTTATCGGTGTGTGATAGTTTGCATTATATATATATATATATAATGGTTATGTTTCCTACCGAATTTTAAGTATTTCTCATATCCATAATTTGCAAATTCATTCGAAAAAATCTCACAACACAGAAAAGTGTGAGAGCAAATTAAATTGTTCTGCACCAAATCCACAACTCACAATACAAGCAGACGTGCTTATTATTCAGTTGCCCCTTTTGATAGCTATTCTTATTGAGTTACGGGAAACATATTATATTAAGTTATAAAAACAGAGGAACAGGCAACACAATAACTAGACAACAAATAAATGAGTTTAACCCTTATCCTGCTAACGTGGATAATATGGTGAATTCCTAATAATGTTAGCAAATGGCAGATGGGATTTAACTCGGCGTTTAAAGGGTTAAAAAGAATGTCTACTTGGATGACAAATTCACGTATACGGCTCAGGGAAAAGCAATAAGTGTTATTTCTGAAGAGTAATTCGTTCAGGACTGAAGTGAATTTCGCGGTATACAAAAACGTTAACCCGCGAAAATTGTGCTGTCTGCACGGACATGTTGATAATCAGTCTCGAGACTTTTTCACGTGAGCTGCAGGAGCCAATTATAAATTTCACAAGTTAGAAGGAATACGTTTTATCCACTCTACAGGCAGACACCGAAAATTCAACATAAATTAATTTTGCTTAATAAAAGTTACTTTAATTGTTTTCTAATTTAAAATAAACCTGTTACTCCTTATCACTTTCTCATGTTTATGTTGATAAATACTAAGTTACGCAATGATGAAATCACAGCTTGGTGAATCAGAATTTCGTACGATGTGTGTCTGTATACCATAATATTTTTGTTGTCTGTTATCAACTGAATCATAAGATATATATTCATACTTGAGTAAATACCACTCTAAATATTACCGAAAATTTCACGCTAATGAGGTACACAAGAAAACCATGAATCAGAGACTTGTAAATTAATTTAATGGTAAGTAGTTAGAGCTGCACATAAAGTACAGCAGAAGACGGGAAGCACTGGAAGAAGAAAATTTAGATAAAAATCGGAATTCCTTGGAACGAATTCCAAAAATATCACATAAAACTTCATCTGAACAATCTGATGTGTTATTTCGAACTGGACACACCGCCACCAACATTCTTAATTCTGTTCAGCTAAGATAAATATTTCTCACGGGCTCACTACTTCTGACGTTGAAGATTTACAAAGATTGATGAATAGATTTGCAGAATAAGTGGTTTCATGAGGGGCAGAACAGTGTCAGCCTGACACTGTGAAATGGTGACGCGGTTACGGACAGCGTACTTTCGAAATGCAATAGGGTCTTAATTCACAACAAAGAATAAGGTCTGATATTGCATTTTTACCTGATTAAAATTCATTTGGTGTGGCGGAAATGTTGGAAATTGTCGAAATTTTGTGATCGGTAATTAATTCGTTACTTTCCTGAATCTTAATACTAGGCGCCATAAGGATATTAGCGAAATAACTGATGGGATATCAATAGTTATGAATGGTACAATTGGGAGTGAGAGCGTGACAGAAATAACAGCCGAAGTCTCGTGTTCCCATTGTTCATAGCAGTAGAACTGCATGTAGGCTACTGGGATAGAGAAAAGAAACATTTAAGTGATCGGACTTCAGAACAATAAATGATGTTAACTGCGAGCTAAAATGTGTTCTGTATTTTCAATTTATGTAGACAAACATAAGAACGCAGAAACCTAATACAATTGTAGAAAAGAAGAAATTAAGTTTGGAATTTCTTAAAAGGTAATTTGCGAAGGAAAGAAAATGTAAAAATTCGTCACGATTAATCCACGAAATTCAGATTAATACACTAATTCCATTCAGAGCTTCGGTGAATGACTACTGAATACTATATTGACGGATGACATTTACTAGGCGAAGTGCAGAAACTTAGAATTTTTATATATATTTAACATTCAAAAACTCTAACATGAATAACGGGTAAAGGACATGAAGTCTTAGGTTCATTTATAATATGTCCCTCAATTCTTCTTACAATACGAAATGTTGTAGACAAACATGTAGGGAAAAAAACAAAACATATTTTCCGATTTTTTCCGAAAGCCTTACTCTTTATGACATAAAGCGGAATAAATGTTACTGGCACACAAGCCATAGATGAGAATATAATACGCCACATACGATTGTGTAAAGGATAATTAAGATACATATAATGAACTCGTAATATGAAATTCTGCATTTGAAGCTGCTCCACAATCCTAGCACGTAAAACGATTCGTCAGTAACGAATATTCTTTAGGAACTCAATTAATTTAAAAGTAAAATTCACATTGTAATATGTCTCTGCAGGCAATTTTGTGACAGTACAATTATAGAACTAAACGTAAACGGTGCTAGAAGAGACAACGCCATACCCGGACGGACTTATGCCCTGGGAAAGGGACGCGGTACATATTGTACAGAAGGCTGGGTGGCATCCAGTAAAGGGACGCACGGGAAAAGAAAACCCCAACAAGTGTTCAACTAGCTCGTAGCGTGTGGCTGTTTGGACTTTCGTACCCTGTTAATCACATCTATAAAACAAGATATAACTGTAAAGAGTTAGCGGAAGCAGCGCTCAATACAGCAAGGAAAATATTTCTAGTGACGAAGCATGACAGTTTTTAGGCGGATATATCAACACTCAGAGGAATGCAAACTGGAGTTCACAAATTCCACATCATTAACATGTAAATTTTTCTAAAAAATTCAGGTTCGATTTAGTTTGGAAGTTACGTGTAAAATAATGATCGTGCCACTTTTTCTTAAACAATGCTAGCATATCAAGGGAAAATTTGATATTGGGCACATTTTCATATAACTGGCACATAAAAACGTAATTTCATACACGAAAACCTTACGGCTCACACGGCCTGTCTGTAGCTGCAAGCAATATTTTTTGGAAAGTCACAAAACACGCTGACCTCAGCCTTACCCACATTTAAAAAATGTCGTTTTTCTTTGTGATGTATCCTTGAAGACCAAGTTAATGTCAAGTATCTGAGAGTCTATTCGAAAATTTTGAACAGAAAAACTTCGTTGAGTAAGTGGCAATGAATCGAAAATATAGGACCTGTCAGCAATCAGAAAGACGTCATTCGAAAGTACTTTGATTTAAGGAAACAACAGACCAAGTGTAACACGAATTGACGATAAAGTATTTGTTGTGCTTAGAAACCTAGATGAAAAGCAGCATCACATTCACAGGCTACTAGGATTTCGCGTGCGAAAATACCACCGCTAACAAAGCGACAGGTAACATAAAAGAGCACAAAATATGAATTTGCAAATTTTATTATATATAATGGCTTATGTTTTCAATAGCCTAGTTAAGACATTCTATTGTTGTCTTGTACGTCTTATATAATAAAATCTTCTTTACAGAACTGGGAAGATTTTGCAGATGTGACTCAAGGTGTGGTGATTTATTTAGTATTCTCCAGTGACGTGCTTTTAATCTGCTGGTTTGGAACTCAGTTGACACAATACGTAAGACAAAAGAATGGTTGTTGATCTTTTTGACTTGGCTAATAAGAATATTGTGTGGATGAACCCAACATAATTTAAGGAATTATACCACACTCGGAGTAGTAATTATTTGTCTGCAGTAGGTTTCATTTGACACAAAACGAAAATAGAAATTGAATTATTTTCCGATTGCCTAGGTGCTAGTCCTTCACGATATTAAAATTCCTTTCAATTTCTTGTGTATCCAAGCTTCATTTTTTAAAAGTTTTGAACTTTTTGTCAGAAATTGGAAACGTCGTTTCAAACAGTCTATGATTTCCCAACAGTTCGTCACGGAAAGAACTAAGTTTCAAATAAATTTCAAATCGAATGTATTTAAATATTTGGACAAGAAATGGTATTCTAATTTCGTTTACACTAATAATATCCCTAGAGATCTTTTTAACAATCACTTTCATTAATTCAAATATCTGTAATGATGATATTAATCCACAGGATTCTTACGACTTGTTGCCAAATTCGGATAGGGTGCAGGCCTCAAAAATCAAGTTTTTATTCTTATGTCACAAAAACTACAGACGTAAAAGAAAAGTCACACAAAGTAGGTGGTCTTGCGTCACCACGAACCTAACTGAAATAACCAGATGTTAGTTTCCCAAACCGTCACATTCCACAGCAAGAGCACACTCTTTGCCTGCACAACACAACACAACACAGCACAACACAACACAATGGAAGGATGGTTCATAAATGTCTGACATGTAATAATTTTCTTTGTGTACTACGAAGTGTTAAAAAAAAAGGAAATCACAAACAAGTTAAACGAAGGTCACTCAAATTCAAACTCTTTCATTCATTTAGATTTCTGAAATTTCTAATTCGTACTTTGACAACAAAGAATGTAAAACCCTGAAACAAATATTTGTATGTAGTGAGTGATAGAAAACTAATATACACATTATTCATGAATAGCAACTTCATATTACAAAACTAATAAACTTGTAATTTTTAATTTGAGGGGAAAAAATATACGGTTTCAACAAAAACGAATGTCTTCAGCAACGAAAATATAAATACACAAACATTTGCTTACTAACAATTCGTATATAATAAAATGATTAGAAACTTACATAGGCGGAAACTACGCACAGAATGAACGTAGTTCCATATGCCAAGCAAAATGTAGAGAATACAGTGGTACAAGAAAAACAGTAATATCACAAATGTATGTTTATTCAGTTATCGATCATAAACAATAAGCCATCTGAAGATGTTTTTTTCTGGCGAATAGTTTCGACTGTAAGTTCGAGCCAAAATAAAGACAGTAAACAAGAACACAGGAAATTGGAACATTGTAAATCAGTAGAATGGAGATCATGAATGCATGTGTAAATAATCTTTACATTATGTATGTAATGTAAAGGTTACTTATACATGCAAATTGGCAAAATAATACGTAGTGTAGGATTGTGAGATAAATATTAAAAAAATTACCTAATATATTTCCGAGGCTTCATGTATGGATAAAGTTTACACATTTGATATAAATTTACAATGTATCATTCAACGTAAAGCTGGAGATATCCGTCCTAATCATTTACAGAATTTTAATTTCCTGTTTTTAATTTCGTGATTTGCCTGAGTGGTGGAAGGAGTTGATCAATCTACCTGTTTATAAGTAGGTTGATAAAATAGGTTGCAGTAATTATAGAGGCATAACACATTTGTGAACTACTCTACAAAATTGTTACAACATTCTTTTTCAATTTAAACTCCACATGCAGAAGAAGCTACTGGGGATCGTTAGTGTGTATTTCGATACAGAAGTCAAGTATTGATCATATATACTGCATTCATCAAATAATAGCGAAAACATGGCAATAAAATTAAGCAATAAATCAAGCTTTTATAGACTTCAAAAATGCCTATGGTTCAGTTAGGAGGGAGTTCTTGTATAATATTCTCATTGAGTTTAGTATCACCATGAAATTGTTAACGATAATAAAAATGTTTATGAATGAAAGCTATAGAAGTGTCCGAGTAGACAAATATTTGTCTGACGTCATGTTTATTAATAAGAATAATTTCAAATAAACAGATTATTTATAACAATTGTTTAAACTTTGCTTTACAGTATGAAATCAGGGGGTTCAGGTAAATCGTGATGGCTATAAATTAAATGGTACATATCAGCTACTGGCTTTTGCTGACTATGTTAATATACTGGTCGAAAGACTACATAGCGTAAAGAAAATCACCGAAGCTCTAGTAGTTGCCTCTAAAGAGACTGGACTAGTAGTAAATGCTGATAAACCTGAGTACATGTTCATGGCAAAATAACAGAATGGAAGACGAAGATGTAATATAAAGTTTCATAATACTTCTTTGAAAGGGGGAAGATCTTAATTATTTGGGAACGACGTTAAGGAAAGGAAATTCTATTCAAGAAAAATGATCGAAGTCATTTGGTGCGGAATATTTTGTCGTCGAGATTGCTACCAAACAATATAAAGATCAAGAAAAACAGAACTATAATTTTGTCTGTTATTTGTATGAGTGTCATTCTTGGACGCTTACAGTGAGGGACAAAAGTAAATTATGGTTCTTGAGAAAAGGGTGTCCAGGAGAATATATGGACCTAAGAAGGACGAGGTAAAAAGGGTGTGGGGAACACGACATAATGAGGAGCTTAATCAGCTGTACTCCTCACCAAACACTATTCGGTTGGTCAAATTGAGAATAATGAGAAGGCGATGTATATAGCACGGTATCATCGGAAAACAGAGGTACATATGTGTTTTTAGTGGGGAATCATAATGGAAAGAAACCACATAAAAGACACAGGTGTAGATAGGACGATAGTATTAAGATGAATAATCAGGATGTTCACTGAGGGCTATAGATCGGACTGATTTGGCTTATGGTAGGAACAGTTGGGTGGCTCTTGTAAAACATGTAATGAAATTTCGGGTTCCATAAAAATTGGGGAATTTGACTAGCTGAAAAAGGATAGTTTCTCGAGCAGGGCTATGTTCCATGAAGTAAGACAGTAATTCCGTAATCATATGTAGTGACCCGACGATGGTTCGTATTGAGTCGAAATTCTTTGCCAGGAAAACGATTAGAAGTAGCATGTTGCATGTTATTGGTAATGTAATAGACACATGTATTTCTGATCTGATATGCATTCATGAATATTCTATATAAAGAACAACATACTTTGAAAACATCATAGATCAGATGAATAATTCAAACAAGTAAAGAAACATGGCACAGGATTTAAAATGTTCCAGGCGGAGAGTGTGAGAGACGCGGCATTCGGGTGCGACTGGGTGGGAACTCCTATTCCTTTTCAGCGATGTCTTAAATTCATCATTGCTACGGCTAACAAGGAGTTCCGTCTGACGGCGGGGAAGTTTGTTCCGGTATCAAATGTGACCATGATGAATGTACGTATTTAAAACTGTGACCAAGTAACAGAATAAGTAAAGAAAGTTCGGATTTTATATAATTCTATATATGGAAGAAATGAAATTGTAGCGACGATATAGTCTAGTCTAACTGAAGCTATACGTCGCTGAGTGGCACTTAATGTAACCGACAATCAGGAGACAATTTGTCATGGTTTAGATATTATTTTTTTAAACCAACGCAGATCCCCCTGGACGAATTAGGTCCTTCACAAATCTAGAATTCCTGAAACGTTTCAAGAACACCAGGTGAATTTCCAGTTTCACAATACAATCTCTCTGTACTCTAATTCATTTTTTGTATTGTGAAGTGCTATCCTGATGATTGTGTCAAAGCTACTGCGTCGGCAAGAATATTCCAGCGGTTTGCTATTGCTTCCTTAGATAAGCAAATTCAAGTTTTACGTACAACCGATTGCTCAATAATAGGTAACTCAAAAATTGGTTTCTTGGCGACATGAAGAATTTTTATGGAACTTCCACCGAAATTCACAAATTACAGAGTGGTCACAAATTTCATTTAATGTAATTCAAGCACACGATTTTTTTTGAGTCTCAATTTTTCTGCCACGCCTGCTGTTCAGCAGCTGCGTTTTGATTAGCAGGTTGATGTGTTACCTGCGTGACTTCTCTCACAGACTAGAAATGAGTTTCTGTAGTCTCCCTCAAAACATGAAATTTTCATTTACATATACAAGCAGGGTAATTATGTTTTCAGTTTAGGAACACATGATCAAAATTAATGTTTGACTGTACATTAATATTTCTGTTGATTAAAGCGGATAAAAGAGGCTGGTAGGGAAAAGAAATCAGTCCATGTTCAGGCCTATTAAAACCTCTAGTGTTCTAGGAGCATAAGATTTCCAGATTTCAAGACACTCAGCTTATTAACATAGTAGGTTTGTCAGCCCTACGCAATGGCCACATCCAACCTCCCCTCCCCAATACACATAAAAGTATTAACCAGATAATCAATTTTGTTAGAGGCTGTATCGATCGTGGGGTCAAAGCCCTTTAGGAAGGATTATGTCAATGAAAAATTGCAAGGAATCAATCGGGACTCACACCCGCTTCTATAAAGAGTGTATTGCACAACCTCAACAAATGCGCCACAGATTTTGCAAATTTTATTGCCCTCTAAAATTTCTGTAACCATTGTTTGGAGTTAAATGAAATTTACTTTGCCAAAAGACTTCAGATCAAACATTAGAAATAACGTATTACTAAAGGAAGTAAAGTCCTTCAAATTCCACACGTCCTTAAATAGTATCTACAAACACCCTTCGTAATGAGGAGGGCAGATTTATTTAATGGTGGTGGAGGCCTGTATGTCCAACATAAACCTACTTTACGAGAATTGGGAACTAAATATCTCAAATACATTAATTTAACCTTAAGAAATAAACTAAAATCAAATACATAAAATTAAGACCGTACTGGCATGAACAACAAACGTAAGTTTCAAGCACATTTTATTCAAGGCATCTTATTAGTGAAATAATGAATATAAAATTACGATAATCTAAGGACCTAAAAACACGAACCACAGTTAATGTTCAGATTCAAACAATATCAGCATTCATTTCCACGATACATTTTCAATTTACAAATTCAAGGTGACACCACACACCAACACAGAACGGATATGACAGCACAATAAACAGAGCTTTCCTTACTTGATGATGACAGTGTGGTTAGTGTATTATGAGAAACTTTACACAATCGAATATCAATCTCATCCTATATAACCATGTGTACAAGGACAGCCACACTTACACGGATCAGTCACACAATTACCCACTCTGAAGGTTTACAAATTACATCATAACACGGAGATATTCACTTAACAATAAGGATTGCAGATTTTTAATTTCAGCCACCTAAGTCCATTCATTTCTAACACTTTACATCTGTACGTCACTAAACTATATACTTGTCTGTTGCAGATAATGCAAAAAACGCTGTCCTTTTTCATGTTTCTGCTTCAAGTGAAAGACAAGGATATGGAAACCAAACAAGTGCATTGAAATAGACAACAGTGCGCAATATTATTGATTTAAAACTTTCGCCTTGCTCCGAATGCTGTATGCTTTTTTTCTGAGCAATTGCCCGGCGTCTGAGTTTTATATGCAGAGATTTCGGATCACTCTGTCTGTTCCATCTTCATAGGCATGTAGGTATGAAGAATGACTAAGTTACAGAAATTTTTAGGTATTTATAAGGAAAAAGGTTTGGCTCGAATATAGCCCTGTCATCCTTTCTCCTATTGGTTCAGGCTATTTTCGAGACAAAACTTTTCCCTACAAATAACCCAACATTTTTCAAACTTAGTCTTCTTCATACCTACCTGCTACTGAAGGTGGAACAGAGTGTTCCGAAACGTTGCCATATAAAATTCTGACGCCGGAGAATTACCCTGAAGAAAACATACAAGAGTACAATATATTAAAATTACGACGCCTGAGACTCCAATTTCTCATAGATTTCTGAATGAGTATTTGACAATGCACGTTAAATAACATATTACGTCACACAAATTAATAGTATAATATAACAGTCACATCTTCGTTTGTGGCAGATTGTCATAACAAAATTATAACTTTCAAATACTAAGCTCAATTTCTCTGCTTTTATTCCACACAAATGTATAAGTTTGGCATAATTGTACAATAAAATCCTGTGTTAAAAATGTAAATCTATTCATAATGCTGTTTGAGGTTGGTAGACTACCGCTATATAAGAAATACAAGACACTCGTAACACTTTAAGGAATGCATTTATGTAAGAGAGTAGCGCTAGATGAGGTTATAAACTTTATCACTTGTAAAAACGTAACAAAATCTGAAGGAAATGTCACTCAGAATTTGTGATACAATACATTTAGTCAATAATACTTGCAGAGTAAAACGTAATTGTACCTGGTATACAAAAGGAAATACATTCTGAAATATCTGTATACATTTACTACATACAGACTGCTTAACCCTTTAAACGCCGAATTAAACCCATCTGCCATCTGCTGGCATTATTAGGAGCTCACCACATTCTCCACGGTTGCAGGATAAAGGTTAATTCCAGGTTATATAATGCCATGTTTCATACGGTGGCTGGATATCATGAGGCTTGATTGTACCTGCAGTTTATTAACAATTTTGAACTGTCATGTAAAAGCCCTGATATGACTCAAGTTCAGACACGCCGATTGACATTTGTAATGTTTGGTGTCAGATCGGCCTACTTGAAAGACATTTGATTAAAAAGATTTTAACAAGACAAAGAGGATAGAACATTAACAATAATTCTCCTTTTAGGAAAGCAGTAAAACAAATGTTAAAATAATACAGTGTGTCCCACTCGCTACCGAATCCGGCATTTCTTTAATAATTTAACCACTAATGAGGATATTGCAGAGAAATTTGGAACAGACTACAGACACATTCCTCTTCATTTCTCACACAACGGACCTACTCCTGTTCAAATTTCGTTGCAATATCTTCATTGGTGTTAGAATTATTAAATAAATGCCGGGTTCGGTAGCGAGTGGGACACACTGTAAATATTTCAGTTCTTTTAATAAAATAACCATAAATACATAGCCAATACGCATTCAATTAAATATGAAACATAACAAATATCTATACAATGAAATTTCGACTTACTGTAATGCAAGTATCACACATGTGCACACCAACAAAAAATAATATTTCAGCTTGTAACTAGAGTTGAAAATATAGAGTAAGAACATGTCACAAATATTCAACAATTTATGTATCGAAACAGTAGTGAAATACCGAATCCCCAGATATTCCAACACCACAAGAAACATCATTTCAAGTGACCGACAAGCTTCCAAACAAAACGACAAGTTAAAACTAATATAACTGTAGCGGTTTACTGACACAACCTTACAGGAAACTTATACCAACCAAAACAGTAGACATTAATTTTCTACCCCGTAAACATAAAGTAATATTTCATGAACGTGAAATTTCTGATCGATTAATCGCAATATTGTACTGTGAAACGTACAGATATATATGCGCTATTCAGGAACTTTAATGTTGTTGTGTGTACGTGTTCTAATGTAACTTAATGCTTTTGGCATGTGTCATGTTCATATAAATCTGCATACAAATAAAATATCATATGATATAAATCCCAAATTCATGTCGCTACCGAAGGACGTTACGTCCGACGTTTTGTGATGCCTACAATTACATTTCCAAACAAACAACAAGATCCCACTCACGTTCATTCCTGTTCGGGCATTCTAATACACATCAACACATTCCATCTCAAAACATTCTTAAAGTCCATGTCTACATTACTGTATTATAGCTTACGTACTCTACGCCAAGAAACAGCATGCAGGCTGGCAGCAAGAGACAATTACGAATTTAGAACTTTCATTTGCCGTACAGTAAGGTAGTTTACAATATTTATTCCAATAATTACACACAATAAGAGGAAAATTTTTCATAAATATACACTATTCCATTTTCGGGCTACAATGGCCGTCTACTGGGAGGTGGTTAACAAAAAAAGATTAGTGGTTAATTTCTTTACAGATATGCAGTTAAATTTTTGCTTTTTGAAATAAATATTTTGAATATTGCCAATTTTATTCATGGTAAATATAAACTGAAAACATGTTGTGGGCGCAAAGTAAAGTACAAGTTGCCACAAGGCTCACACGAAAGTGGTGGATGTCCTTAGGCACTCTGATCCATGGTCATCATTTATAATGAAAATCGTAAGACAAGAATTTTAACGTGTTTGAAAGAACTCATTCTCCATTGAAAAGGACGTGGAAATAAAAATATACTATATTTTCATCGCAGCACTTAATATTAATTGCTATATGTATTCTAAAGGAACCAAACAATGGAAACGCCTTCGGCTATATTACGGTTAGTGCATATAAAACCATACACACACACAGACACACAGGCACACAGGCACACACGCACACACACACACACACACACACACAAACACACATATACAGGGTGTAACAGGAGGAAAGGAACAGACTTCGGGAGGGTGTTCCTTATGTTAAACTATACCGAAAAACCCCAAAACACCTATATTCAAAGTTGAACGGTTTGGGAGATAATGGCCAGTGAAGTTTGAAACGTTGACAGCTG
>Ga0123357_10008986_pt1 | contig 12557 bp, 8 predicted proteins | sample TergutEmb28metaG_FD_89873 | JGI IMG/M metagenome (GOLD analysis project Ga0123357, IMG submission 89873) | Embiratermes neotenicus P4 segment gut microbial communities from Petit-Saut dam, French Guiana - Emb289 P4 | ecosystem: Host-associated > Arthropoda: Insects > Digestive system > Gut ... | reverse complement strand
CGGATTTCGTGGCTCATCCGGGCGAGGAAATTCGACTTGAGGCGGGAAGACTGCTCGGCCATGTCCCGCGCGTGTTCGGCGTTCTGGCGGGCGAGAATGGATTCTGTCATGTCGTTGAGAAACATAATTATGCCGGCGCTCTTGTTTTCCGCGTCAAGCATCGGTGTTATCTGTATCTTGAACTGGCAGCCTGATTCGGCATTTTCAAAATTTATTTCCTGTTCCGTCTCGAACAGGATTTCGTTGTCAATCGCGTTTTTGTAAAGCTTTCTGATCTCCTCCAGGGCCTTTTGTGAGGCATAGGGTTCAAATAGTTCGTCGATGTATCTCCCCGGAATTTCTTCCTTGCTGAATTTTTTGCAGTACCTGAAAAATGAATCGCTTACATACATAACCCTGCCGTTGTTGTCAAACAGCAGTATGGGGTTGGGACAGTTGACCAGGATCAGGTTGACGTACATTTCCAGCCTGGACTTTTCGCCCAGTATCATCTTCTGCTTCTGCGAAAGCTGCTCGACCATGTTGTTGAACGCCAGCGAAAAATCTCCCATAAAGCTGACCTGCTGGTTGTAGTCGCCCTTTGCGACCTGCTGGGTCTGCCATGTAAGATGCTTGAGCGATGCGTGAAGGGTCTTTAGGGGCGAAGCGATTTCGTTTGTGGGCAGCGGGAGCTGACAGTTAAGGTTTCCGGCTGCCAGTTCCCCGGCCAGCTCCCTGGTCTCGGAGATCATGTTGCCGAAGTACTGCAGCCCCTTGCCGAAGATTGTAAATTCCTCCGGAAGCTCGCTTATGTCCAGCGATGCAGCTGCCGGTTTGTAAATCAGGTCATGCAGGTATGTGAATAAAATATCGGCCACAGGTTTTAACGGATCCTGAATTCTGGCCTGAGTTTCCCGGGAATTTGGCATTTATGAATCTGTTTTACGCTGCTGTGCATTTAAAGCGGCATACCCTGTCGCCGCTGGCCCAGCAGTCAATTTCTTTTACTTTATATGGTTTACCTGTATATTTTTCCACGATTCCTCCAATAAAACCTTCGTCATAATCGCAGACGCTTTCGTTTGTGATGGGCAATCCGCTGCAATCGAGATCTTCCCCTACTGTAAGTACAATTTCACCGGTATTTTGATCGAATGTTTCCAGCCTAAGTATGCCGATTTTTAAATCAATAAGTGTTTTTGCAAGATTTGCCACAAACGTGTCAAAATCTACTTTGAGGTCAAGTACATGGGACGCGAATTCTGTCCCGGCCAGATGACCTGCGCTGCGGATATAATCGTTGGCTTTTTCCCTGCCGAATTCTTTGGTCAGCACATCAAGCATTGTATACTGCATCAGTCTGTATACCATGACAGGCATATTTTCTCCCAGACTCCCGCGGCCTTCCCTGATGTTTTCAAGATCTGACCATGAAAAAATACCGTGATCCCTTTTTGGTGCAAATACGTTTTCCATGACTATCTCCCCCTTATTAAATGAATTATTAATGATTTTTTAAATAGATTTGAAACAGGGAGAAATTGCTTCTCCCTGTGTGCATATTATCACTTCTTATTAAAATATTGCAAGAGTTTTTTTCGCCGTGCAGGAGTTTTTTTAAATATCTTTGGGACGGTTATCCTGCACCCGTTTTGCCTTGCCTTCCGAAATCGGAAGCGAACCGCTTTCGTGGAGTTCTACCCGCGGATTGACAGTAATTGTAGTCTGCAGTGTTTTGCGGATTTTTTCCTTGAGCGCGTTCATGGGCCGGGAGTCGTCTACAAAAATATCTGGTCCTACTTCGACTTTGACAATAAGCCTGTCAAGAACACCCTCTTTTTCCAGAACGATCAGGTAGTTGTTGCCGACTTCCTTCATGCCCATAACTACTTCTTCAATCTGGGTCGGGAATACATTTACCCCGTTGATAATAAGCATATCGTCGGTGCGGCCGGTCATCCTGCGCAGTCTGCGGTGGGTTCTTCCGCATTTGCAGGGTTCCGTATAAAAACCGGTAAGGTCCCTGGTCCGGTAGCGCAGAATCGGCGTCGCCTCCCGGCACAGGCAGGTCAGAATAAGTTCGCCGGTCTCGCCGTCCTTTACCGGCTCCATTGTTTTTGGATCGACTATTTCGCCGATATAACCGTCTTCCCACAGGTGCATACCGTCTTTGGCCTGACATTCAAACGCGACGCCGGGGCCGTTCATCTCCGAGATACCGTATGAATTGTAGACATCAATTTGAAGCAGTTTTTCTATGCGGCGGCGGGTATCTTCCGAATACGGTTCGGCGCCCGCAAAGGCTTTTTTGAGTTTTATGCTGTCCCTGGAAACTCCTTCTTCCCGCATTTTTGCTTCCACATGCAGCAGGAAACTGGGTGTCGAGTGCACGACTGTGGTGCCGTAGTCCTGCATTAATTTGAACTGGCGGGATGTGTTCCCTGCGGCTGACGGTATTACCATGAGGCCGGCTTCCTCGCCGCCGGAGTGCATTCCCAGTCCGCCGGTAAAAAGCCCGTAACTTATCATGTTCTGCAATACATCGCTTTTGGTGCAGCCGGCCCCTGTGATGCAGCGTGCCATATAATCGGCCCATCTTTTAAGATCGGCGCTGTTGTAATAAATCGTAGTTGGTGTTCCGGTCGTGCCGCTTGACGCGTGCAGGCGTACAACATCTTCCAGAGGGACGCTTACAAAACCATAGGGGAATCCTTTTCTTAAGTCTTCCTTGGTTGTAAAAGGAATTTTCCTGATGTCGGCAAGGCTCCTGATGTCATCCGGACTTTTGATTCCGGCGGCCGGTAAAACCCTGCCGTAGTGGGGTGTGCGAAGGGCCCAGCCAACCGCTGTTTTAAGCTTTGAAAGCTGAAGCGCTTCCAGTTCGTTTCTGGGCATTTTTTCGATTTCGGGGCTGCGGTATTGAAATTGGATTGATTTGTCAGCTTCGGTCATTTTACGGCGTTCCTCCCCAGATTAAAAGCTTTTACGTTTGCGTTTATTGTAGCGGCGTCCCTGCGGCTGAACATTTTCTGGATGGCCGTTTCCAGCACGGACGCTTTAATCGGCAGGAAAGCGGAAGCCGCTCCCACCATTACCATGTTAACCGATCTGAGCATGCCGGCTTCCTTTGCCAGGTCCGCCGCTTTTAAAATTTTTGAAACCGGGAATTTTTTTAAAGCGTCCAGAATTTCTGTAATGTCCGGATAATCGGGAATATTGGTCATTGGTTCTGCCGCGCTGACCAGGGCTCCGCCCGGAGCAAGCCAGGAAGCGTAACGCAGACTTTCCAGCGGTTCCATTGAAAGGATTAGATCGGCGCTGCCGCGCGGGACCAGGTCCGAGGCTATGTGTTTGTTTGCAATGCGTAAATGGGCCAGCACTGCGCCTCCGCGCTGGGCCATGCCGTGAACCTCAGACTGGCGCACCTGCAGGTTTTCTTCAACAGCGGCCAGGGCAATAATTGCGGCGACTGACAGAACTCCCTGTCCGCCGACGCCGGCCAGGATTACATCGTATTTCATTTTTGCGCTCCGGTTTTTGAATCCGCGGCGGTTCTTTGCTTTCTGAATAATTCAACGCATTCCCTGCGGAAAATTATTACCGATAAACCCCGGTATTCCATTTCTTTTTTTAGTTTTGCGGTGTTGTCTTCCAGACATGTCGGTTTTGCTTCCAGTTCCAGCAAATGTTCCGGTTTGAGGCCGGCGCCCAAAATAATATTTTTTAACTGGTTAAACGGAGCAATGGTCGGCTGGCAACCTGTCATTGCGACGCAGGAATTGTCCAGGATTATTATGTTCATCGGAACATCGGAGGTCACCGCGTCAATTAACCCGGTAATTCCGGAGTGTAAAAAAGTTGAATCTCCGATTACGGCCAGGGCATATTTAATGCCGGAATCCGCGGCTCCCCTTGCCATACCGACTGAGGCGCCCATGCAGACAATGCTCTCGATTGCCGAATACGGAGGGCTGGCGCCCAGCGAATAACAGCCTATATCCGAACAAACAGCCGTGTTTGCGTGTTCTTTGCCGATTGCCGGATCCAGTTCCGCGACAGCCCTGTTGATGCATCTGTAACTGTCCGCGTGCGGGCAGCCCTGACAAAGCTGGGGAGGCCGGCCGGGCAGATTTGGAAAGGTAATTCCGCTGTCAATTATGCCCGGTCTGGCGGGGAGCCCCAGGCTTTTGCGCACGTTATCCGGGTCCAGTTCCCCGGTCCTTACAACGGTATTATCGAGCTTTCCGGAGATACTTATGCCGAGCGGAAGGATTCCCTTTATACGTTCTTCGATAAATGGCTGGCCTTCTTCTATTATTAATAATTTCTTTTTGTTTTCGCAGAGCTTCTGAATTGATTTTACCGGCAGGGGGTAAGATGAAATGTGCATTCGTGCGGGAAGTTTACCGCCCCTGGCGGCAGCCAGGTCGTCCAGGTTTTCTTCGTAATAATTTCCCCCAAGCCCAGCTGTAATTACAGCCAAATCATCGCCGCAGTTTTCTGTTTCCGGATTTTTTGAATTATAATCCTGCGACCATTGTTCTATCTGTTTTTGTTTTTCCACAAGGTCGGCGTAATTGCGTCTTGCGTATGCCGGGAGCAGCATCCAGCGCGTTTTGTCCGCTGCCTTTAACAGCGGGTTTTGTCCGCTGCGGGCGGCAACTGCGACCGCGGCCCTGGCGTGCGACAGTCTTGTTGCCAGACGCAGCATTACCGGTAAATGGAATAATTCTGAAATCCTGTAAGCCTCTGCGGCCATATCATAGGCTTCCTGCTGATTCCGCGGTTCCAAACAGGGAATCATCGCGAAAGACGCGTAAAACCTGGAATCCTGCTCGCCCTGCGAACTGTGCATTCCCGGATCATCGGCGACCGCGACTACCAGGCCCCCGTGTATTTCCAGAAGCGCGCTGTTAATAAACGGGTCGGAGGCGACATTGAGCCCCACATGTTTCATGGTTACAAGCGATCGTTTGCCGGCAAATGATACGCCCAGAGCGGCTTCCATCGCGGTTTTTTCGTTTGTACACCATTGGGCGGTGAGGCTGCCCTTCTCGGCGGTTTGGGACTGTTCAATAAGGTATTCCATTATTTCGGTGGAAGGAGTACCGGGGTATCCGTAAGCCGCAGAAAGACCGGAATGTATGGCCCCCAGAGCGACAGCCTCGTCGCCCAGCAGAGCTTTGGTTTCATTATTGTTCATTATTATAATAGAATAACAAAAAGGATTATTTTATACCAGCTGCCGGAATTTACCGGAAAAACCTGTTGGCTACTCTTTTGCTTTTTTTATTAAAATACTATATTTTATAAATAGTATCCTGCCTGGAGGACATAATATGAAAAAAATATTATTAATAATATGTCTGTTGTTTGGTGTTATTTTGGTTTTTAACTCATGTAATAAAAACAATTCTGTAAAAACCGATTCAGGATCGATTTTGATTGGACTTGTAATGCCGGAGACCCATGTTGACCGCTGGGTAAAAGACGGCGCTTCGCTTAAAAGATTTGCCGAATCCCGCGGTTACAGGGCGGAGGAGACTTTTGCCGGGACAGATCAGAATGTCCAGAACGGACAAATCAGAACTTTTATCAAAGAAGGCGCCAAACTCCTTATTATCGGTTCCCTAAGCGAAGGCATTATACCGGCAGTCGCGGATGCGGCTAAAGCCAAAATACCGGTAATTGCCTATGACAGAATAATTCCGAATTCTGCCGATTATGATTACTATATTACTTTTAATAATTACGAAGTCGGTACTTTCCAGGGAAAAAGTATTGAAGATGGTCTTGATTTAAAAAACGCGACAACGGCCAATCCCAAAACCATCGCGTTTTTTGCGGGCGCGGCCACCGACGGCAACGCGTTTTTCTTTTATGACGGTGCGGTCGATGTACTCAATCCCTATATAGATAAGGGTGTATTAAAAGTTATTGGGCCGTATCCCCGAACTTCAAAAGACTCCGCTGCCTTTAAGTCAATTGCAACGGAAAACTGGCAGGCCGCTGTCGCAGAGGCCAGGATGAAGGATCTGCTCGCAAACGAAGCCAGGGATGTCAGGCTCGACGCCGTACTTGCGCCCAACGATACCCTTGCCAGAGCCATAATAAAAGCATGCCTGGATGATCCAAAATATTCCGGCGGTAACCTTCCCCTTATTACCGGACAGGACGCGGAAGCCGATTCCATTCTTGCCATAAAAAACGGCCAGCAAAGTATGACCGTTTTTAAAGATACTACCAAACTCGCGGAAGCCGCGATAATACTGGCGGATCAAATTTTAAAGGGTGAGGCAAATCCGGTTGTTCCCGGCGCTACCCTTGCGGCCGGAGATCTTGCGGTAATAGGCGATACCGGTAAAAAAATTGTTAAAGCTTTTTTGCTGCAGCCCATCTTTATTAACAAAGATAACTGGAATATTCCGGTACAGGCAGGATATTTTACACCGGAGGAAGAAATAAGATTAAAATAAAGACTTCCCGGATATCATGGCTTATCAATAAAATTTTCTCTTTTAAATTTAAAAGCATAGGTTCCAGAATTACTTTATCTGTTGTTCCGGTTCTTATTATTTCAATTGTTTTATTTGTAATTATTACTTATTACGCGATGGACAGACAGATAAAAGAACAGATTAACAACGCCATGCGTGAGAGCATGAATGTGGCGACTCTGGAAATCCAGCGCGAACTTATTTTATGTTCCGAAGTGGCGCGTACAATTTCGGCATATGCAGAGAGCAACGATCAATCCGTTATTGACAGCGATGCTTTTACGGTTTTTACCAGAAACCTGATAACCCTTAACAGCAAAGCAATTGCCGCGGGGCTTTGGTATGAACCGTTTACTTTTTATCCGGAGAGACGTTATTTCAATTACTACATTTACCAGGAAAACGGAAATTTTTTCTGCGATACCGATTATATTTATTTCCCCGAATATCCGTTTACCGAATGGTACCGTAACGGCCGTTCTTCAAAAGGCCCTCCGGTCTGGTCCGGAGTTTATTTTAATGAAAAAATAAAAGACGATATTATTACAGCTTCTGTGCCGATATTTAACGCCGGTGGAGAGTTCACCGGAGTCGCCACCGCGGACATGAGCTTCCAGTCAATCAGGAAAATAATCAATACCATCTCTGTCGGCAAAACCGGCAAGGCCTGTTTAATCGGTCCGCTGGGGGAGTATATTTCCTACTTTGACGATTCCAGGGACCTGTCCCAAAAAATTCAGTACGATGATGATTACAACCTTGCGGCTTTTGGTTATACCATTCTGCAGGAAAGGGAAGGCGTCGCAGAAATTTTTCTTAACGGAATTTCCCAGACCGCGTATTTTAAATCCATTCCGGAGACCAACTGGACTTTGGTGGTATTTATTGACGACCGCGAAATAAGTTCTTCCAGGTTCCAGCTCGTAAAATCCCTGTCGCTGGTTCCCCTGCTTGGCATTATTCTTGCCGTCATTTTTATTTCCATTGTCGCCGGCCGGCTCCGCAACGTAGCCAACAAGGTTAACGAAGTAGCAGCCAGGGCGGCTTCCGGAGATCTCTCAAAGCGTATCGAAATAAACGAATATGACGAATTCGGGATCATGGAACTGAACCTTAACAAGATGATGGACGATATGAGCGCCCTCATTGCCCATTCTGAAGAAATGCTCAAGCTTGCGCAGGAAGCCAGCCGCGCAAAGAGCGATTTTCTTTCAAACATGAGCCATGAAATGCGGACTCCCATGAATGCCATCATCGGCATGACGTCCATCGGCAAGAAAGCCGGCGATCTGGAAAGAAAAAATTACGCGTTCGGCAAGATTGAAGACGCCTCCATCCACCTGCTCGGCGTTATCAACGATATCCTTGATATGTCGAAAATCGAAGCCAATAAATTTGATATAATTCCTGTTGATTTTAATTTCGAAAAAATGCTGCGCAAGGTCGTAAGTGTTATTAATTTCAAAGTCGAGGAGAAACATCAGAACTTTACCCTGCACATTGATAAAAATATTCCGGATTTTATTAACGGCGACGACCAGCGCCTTTCCCAGGTTATTACCAACCTCCTTAGCAATGCTGTAAAATTTACCCCTCCCGGCGGTCACATTAATCTGACAGCGGAAATGGAAAAGGAAGACGAAAAAACCTGTACCCTGCGCGTTACTGTAAAGGATTCCGGTATAGGAATAAGTCCGGAGCAGCAAGCCAAATTGTTTACTTCCTTCCAGCAGGCGGAAAACAACATTTCAAGGAAATTCGGCGGAACCGGTCTTGGGCTTGCCATTTCAAAACGTATAGTCGAAATGATGAACGGCGAAATCAGCATTGTGTCGGAACTGGGAAAGGGCGCGGAATTTATTTTTACAGCCGTTTTAATCAAAGCAGCCGACGCCGAAGAAAAACCGTTAAAAACCGGAATTAACTGGAAAAATGTAAAAGTTTTGGCTGTTGACGATGAAGATGATGTCAGGGATTTTTTTAGGGAGCTTGCGGACAGAATAGGTTTCACCTGCGACACAGCCGCCGGAGGGGAAGAAGCGCTCCGGATAATAAGAAATAACGGGGCCTATGATATTTATTTTATTGACTGGAAAATGCCGGATATGGACGGCATCGAATTATCGGCCATTATTAAAAAAACCTGGCTGGACAAATCGGTGGTAATTTTGATATCGGCAACAGACTGGAACAGCCTGGAACCGGAAGCCCGCAAAGCCGGCGTGGATAAATATCTTTCAAAGCCGCTTTTTCCGTCCTCGATTACGGATTTAATAACTGAATGTCTGGGGAAAAACAGTATACAGGTATCTGATGAAACGTCTGACATACCATGCTTTAAGGGACACCGCATCCTTATTGCCGAGGATGTTGAAATTAACCGCGAAATCGTTATTACCCTTCTTGAACCAACACAGATAGAAATCGAATGCGCGGTGAACGGTCTGGAAGCGGTTAATATGTTCAAGAAAGATCCCGATCGCTACAGTATGGTTTTTATGGATATGCAGATGCCGGAGATGGACGGTCTGGAAGCCACCAGACATATCCGCGCTTATGAAGACCAGATTGCCAAAGACACCGGAAGCGGCCGCAGGAAAGTTCCCATAATTGCCATGACAGCCAATGTATTTACCGATGACATCGAAAAATGCCTTGACGCCGGGATGAACAGCCATCTTGGCAAACCTCTCAATATTGATGAAGTGTTTTTTAAGCTTAAGGAATTTTTAACTTAACCGGCTGGTTTTTTTTTGTGTTTAATGTTCGATACTAATGGTTTTTACGTAAACTTCCAGGCCGGAGTACTGGGTCGCTTCTGCAGCGTCCTGTGTACTTCTGGCGACTCCCCCAATGAGCACCGGCGTTTCCGCCTGTTCCTTAAATTGGGAGACTTCGCTTCTTAGGCTTAAAACTTCGTTTATTATGGCCCGTTTCTGCACCAAAGACGCGTCGGCCTTGCCGTCGGCCATGCTGCCGGCCTTGCCGTTCGCGTTGGCCGAGGCAATCAGGCGGCTAAGGCTGGTTTGTTCACCGCGGCTGGCAATTATGTACAACGATTCTGAACCGCCCGGCGGCGTTAGTTCGATCACCTGTGAATACCAGGTCTCTCCGCTCTTGATTGGGCCGTTATAAAGGACCACAACATCATTGCCGTCAGGACTCTGGGCAATAACATAAAAGAAACTATCTTTATCCGGTTTGATTAATATCCGGAACTGCTCGCCGTCATAGGATTGAACCGGCGCGGAGAAGGGGACCAAAGTGTTTGTTTTGGTATTCTGCAGACCCATCGACCAGGCAAACGGTCCTGTTTCGGCCTGCTTACCCGAGCCAAATGCCAAAAATATAGAGGCGGTCAAGAAAATGACAAGAAAGAATTTTTTCAAAATAATCCCCCTGCTGCCTGTTGTAATAATAATATTTTTGGCTGCAGGCAGCAAGAGGTTCACTAAAAACGGTTTTACAGACTGTCCGGTCAGCCGATCACTTCCCGGACAATCAGATATTATTCAGCAAGGGCATCCTTGGCCTTAACGCTGACAGTTTCTTCGTAGCAGGAAAAAATACCGTCAATCTGTTTGGAATCAGGCGCCTTTGTTAATATACTTACGATCGGTACGATAATAAATCCCGCCAGCATTGTAAAAGCTCCCGCGTTGATGGGCGACTGCAGAATTACCGGGAACGAATTGCGGAAGAAGATGTTAAGTACCATAACTATTGTCGCGAATCCAAAGTTGCACCAGACGGCAATCCTTGTGGCGCGTTTCCAGAACAACCCGTACAGGAACGGCGCAAGGAAGGATCCTGCCAAAGCGCCCCACGAAACACCCATGAGCTGGGCTATGAACATGACGCCCTGTTTGTACTGCAGCACCGCGATAATGGCAGAAATTACAATGAATACGACAACCAGGGTGCGGATTATAACAAGCTGCTGTTTATCGCTCATTTTTTTTACGACATGGCCCTTGAGGAAGTCCAGGGTTAATGTCGAAGACGAAGTAATTACCAGCGAGGAAAGCGTAGAGATCGAGGCTGAAAGTACAAGCAGTACTACCAGGCCGATAAGCAGGTCGGGGAATCCTTCGATAATCTTTGGAATTATGGAATCATATACAACCGCGCCGTTTGCGCCGACTTCAACGACATTGGCGTAAAGACGTCCAAAGCTGCCCAGGAAGTAACAGCCGCCGGCAACAATAATTGCAAAAATCGTGGAAATGACTGCGCCTTTGGAAATGGCTTTTTCGGATTTTATGGCATAGAATTTGGATACCATCTGCGGCAGCCCCCAAGTTCCCAGTGAAGTAAGAATTACTACACCCAGCAGGCTCAAAGGATCCGGACCAAAGAATGAAGTCAAAACGCCCGGTACTTTAACACCCATTACATTGACTTCTTCAACGCGGGCCATACCTGTCAGAGCGTTAATAAAGCCGCCATTGTTGTTAATTACCGTTGCGATAATTGCGATAATTCCTGCCAGCATGATAATACCCTGGATAAAATCATTTACCGCTGTGGCAAAATAGCCCCCGGCAACTACGTAAATCGCTGTCAGGATAGCCATAGCGACTATGATGTACACAAAATCAATACCAAAAGCCATGGAGAACAGACGGGAAAGTCCGTTATAAAGAGAAGCCGTATACGGTATCAGGAAGATAAAAATAATGATCGCCGCGCCGATTTTTAGTGCGGAAGAGTCAAACCGCGTCCCAAAGAACTCCGGCATGGTCGCGCTCTTGAGATGATGGGTCATTATGCGTGTCCGCCGTCCCAGAATGATCCACGGCATAAGGCAGCCGATAAAAGCGTTGCCCAATCCTACCCAGGTAGCCGCTGTGCCGAATCTCCAGCCGAACTGCCCCGCGTACCCGACAAAAATGACCGCGGAAAAATACGTTGTCCCGTATGCAAAAGCCGTAAGCCACGGCCCTACATCCCGTCCGGCAAGTACAAATCCGCTGACACTGTCCGCTCTCCTGCGGAAGTAGATCCCGATAAAAATCGTGATCGCAAAAAACGCCAGAAGCAATACTACCTTGATTACCATCTGGAAACTCCTTTTTTGGGGGTAAAAAAAAATCGCCCCCGGATTGATAATCCGAGGACGACTGCAATGCAACCGTGATACCACCTCAGTTCCGCGCTGCCTCACGGCCGCGCGCTCGCAGGGTCATTAACCCCTATGCTGTAACGGGCATTCCCGTCGCATCCTACTGAATGTACTGTCTGACCAATCAGACACTGTCCGCACATTGTTCAGCGCGCGGTTCCCGGGATGTATTCGCCGCCTGTCCGTCTGCCGGCTTTCACCAGCCGCCGGCTCTCTCAAGACTGGATCATGGAGGCTACTTGTTCCCGATCTTCACCTTTATATAGTGTATATTTATTCACTGCTTTTGTATATTTGTCAAGTCATAAATTTCAAATTTGTCATATATTTAACATTGTAACTTTCCTGTTAAACGGGTAAGATAACGCCATCATATAAATTTTTCGAGGTTAAAATGAAAACAAGGGCCGTGCGGCTTTACGGAGAAAATGATTTAAGGTTGGATGAATTTGAGCTTCCGGCCATTAAAAATGACGAGATTCTGGCTAAAATAGTTTCTGATTCAATCTGCATGTCCAGCCACAAACTGGCTCTGCAGGGGCAAAAACATAAAAGGGTGCGGTACCCCCTGGCAGAAAAGAAACCGATTATCGGCCATGAATTCTGCGGCGAGCTGCTGGAAGTCGGTCCAAGGTGGAAAGATAAATTTAGGGCAGGGGATAGATTCGTAATGCAGACGGCGTTTAATGTGCCGGGCCCGGACGGGAAGGCCACACTTTGGGCTCCGGGTTACTCCTATGAATTTATCGGCGGGGACGCTACCTATGTGGTAATACCGGCGGAAGCTATGGAAATGAACTGCCTGTTGGAATACAGCGCAGACAGTTTTTATCTGGGTTCCCTTGGAGAACCAATGTCCTGCATAGTCGGAGCTTTCCATGCCCAGTACCATACCCACGGCGGTTCCTATGTCCACCAAATGGGAATTACCCGGGGCGGCAGCCTTGCACTGCTTG
>Ga0123357_10008985_pt1 | contig 12557 bp, 7 predicted proteins | sample TergutEmb28metaG_FD_89873 | JGI IMG/M metagenome (GOLD analysis project Ga0123357, IMG submission 89873) | Embiratermes neotenicus P4 segment gut microbial communities from Petit-Saut dam, French Guiana - Emb289 P4 | ecosystem: Host-associated > Arthropoda: Insects > Digestive system > Gut ... | reverse complement strand
TGGAACGGATGCACCTATGCTCCAGTGGAGATGGAGTTTCGCGAGATGTAAATGGAAAGGATGTAGCTATGCTGCAGTGGAGATGGAGTTCCGTGAGATGTAAATGGAAAGGATGTAGCAGTGCTCCAGTGGAGATGGAGTTTCGCGAGATGTAAGTGGAAAGGATGTAGCTATGCTCCAGTGGAGATGGAGTTTCGTGAGGTGTAAATGGAAAGGATGTAGCTATGCTCCAGTGGAGATGGAGTTCCGTGAGATGTAACGGAAAAGGTTGTAGCTTTGCTTCAGCAGACTTTCGTGAAACAGACACAAGACCGAACTCGCAGTTTCAAATTTGTTTTTGAAGTCTACGTACATATTTCAGTGTGTTCTAAATTTAGTATATAAGGCCTGCATTCAGTTTAGTGGCTTATGCAATTAAGACTGAATGCAAACGCGTTTGTTGTGTGCCCTGTCGCAGTGCCACACCAACATGCCTTGTCGTGGGATTTGAGTATGGGCGGGCCTTCACAGTTGAAAGCTAGCGACTGACCTGTGATCTAGAACGGCCGAAAGTCTGAAAAGTCGTTTAAATTTCGCAAAACGAATGTTTGGATCGATCCCAGGCGCAAAAAGTGTTCGGTCCAGCTTCACTTTCTTTTTCTGAAAGGCCTACCCGAGAAGGGAGCATTTAAATAGGGAGGAGCTGTAGTTGACGCGAGCGCATAGTTAGTTATCCGCAATTCTGAGTAGGTCCTTGAGGAGGAAAGATGTGAATAAGGAAAAGCTGCTTTTGGTGTGAAGTTACCCCGTGAAGTTTCTGAGAAATTTGCGGCCTCCAGCTTCGTACGTAATTCTTTTGCCCCGAAATGTATGCACGTAACTACCGGATTATCAGTGTCACATGTCCAAAGACCGTAGTATTCATATTCATCGCTGCGAGAACGTGAGATCTACAGGAAACAGGAACTTAGTAATTATGATGGTTAGATAGAAGTGTAAGGCTGCAGGCCATAAAGCTGCAAGTTGTATTGCTGCAGCAGGACACTGTGGATCATGCCTCTCCAATCTGCAGCTTGCAGGCAACATGTTCCCAGTGACACACTGTTATATTGCCCGCGGGGACATGGGAGATAAGAAAATGTTCTTTAAACCTTTACCTGCAGCGTCATGATGGAATGTCGGAACACCATTTCCTGGCAAGCTATGAAAGGAAACTTACCACTACTTCCCATATTCACAAGTGACCCTATCATGAATCTTTATTGTTTGCTATAGTTCTTTGCCGTTATTAAAAAAAAAACTGTCGCTGATTGCAGAAGTGTGTTGTTACAGAGATGTTGTCTAGTAACTACTCGCATGTGCAGAACCCGCGCCTTCTTCATCTAGTATTTCCACCATCGGTTGTACTGCGGGTGTTATTGGGCAAAATGTCGCACCCCAGTTACAATCTGCGCAGTGTGAGCAGGTCACATGCTGCAGACCATCCTTAGCTGTTAGTGTTCTAGGATTTTCTAGCCAGGCGCCCGTTTGCAGTGCAGGTCATGACGATTTGTATTGCTCTTTTGTTGTTTTAATGTTAGGCGCAAATGTTTTTTACATTTTAACTTTTGTGGTGGGGGTAGGAGAGAAAATGGCTTCTCAGTCCAGTGGCTGTAGAAATAAGTCGAGACATTGTGTATAATTTTAATGAAAAATGGGAGAATAAAATAGTTGTGTATGACATTTAATAATAAATATGTGTGTTTAATGTCCGTTTCATGCCTAACTGTTGTAAGAAATGTAATGCTGGAAGACTTGTTGACGCTGTGCACAAAGGCTGCATTAAACACCTCATAACAGCTAAATACATAGAAACACATGAGTATCTGAAACATAATTGGATGATATAAATAATACCGTGTGGTCTTATTAATATTAGTATTAATTATATTAATATGACAACAGTACTGACAAAATATTCGTAAATGTGACACCGCTAACATTACGAATGGTTTTTAGAAGACCGAAACTCGTCTGCAGTAGAAGTAGAAAAGCACGATAAATGTCTTAAGTTGGTTTAAAGATATAAATTTGTGTTATTATTGTGTCATCTGCGTTGAGGTATCGGAAGTGGTCTACCCTCTACCGATTCGCCGATTCCGTTTTATCTCCCCCATACGTAGGTTGCTATAACATTCCATGTCATCTCCCCCATTCGTAGGTTGCTATAACATTCCGTTTTATCTCCCCCGTATGTAGGTTGCTATAACATTCCGTTTTATCTCCCCCATACGTAGGTTGCTATAACATTCCATGTCATCTCCCCCATTCGTAGGTTGCTATAACATTCAGTTTTATCTCCCCCATACGTAGGTTGCTATAACATTCCGTGTTATCTCTCCCATACGTTGGCTGCTGTAACATTCCGTGTTATCTCCCCCATACGTTGGCTGCTATAACATCCCATCTCATCTCCCCCATACGTAGGCTGCTATAATGTCCCATATTATCTCTCCTACACTTTGGCTGCTGTAACATTCCATGTTATCTCCCCCATAGGTTGGCTGCTATAACATCCCATCTCATCTCCCCCATACGTAGGCAGCTATAACATACCGTGTTCTCCCATATACGTTGGCTGCTGTAACATTCCTTATCTCTCCCATACGTTGGCTGCTGTAACATTCCGTGTTATAAATGTAGGCTGGTATAACATTCCGAGTTATCTGTCTCATAAGTAGGCTACTATAACATTCCATATCATCTCCCCCTTACGTAGGCTGCTGTAACGTCATTTCTTATCTGTCATAGCTTAACTGTAATATCTGTCCAATTTTGTGACTTCGTGTCTCTTAAGGGGCAACATTTTCATTAGCACATTGTTCTCAAAAGCTCTCAGATTGTCAATTTCACCCCACCATTAAATTAGTGGTATCGTTACAGTGCTGCATAGGGCCTATTGTAACGTCTTGCTTTTTGGAGAGTGGACTGGAGAACAAAGAATTGTGAATGGAATGCCAGCATGTATTTCGCTATACTAAACTGTTCATATGGAGAGAAACATGTCCCAGTTTCAGTTTGTCTTTAGCAATCGTATATGACTTAAGGAGTTTTCGAAATTCTGTCGAAAAAATACAAGTTTTATTAAAATGTGAGAGGAATAACAGTCGTGTACACTTACGATAATATATCGCTGAATGCATTTTAGAATGAGAAATGTTTCATACAAAAGCTGTAGAGAAAATCAAAACACATTTTATGTCCAGTAATTTTTTCCCTCTAAATTCGTGCAGTTTATGAGGTAATGTTGAAAAATATGGTAGAGCCACATAGGCCACAGATGACAGTATAATACGACGCAGAAGGAATGCTGTTTGCTCGCCGGATTACTAAGTCAGGAATACAGACACCCGTTCGTGATATTTAATACTTAGTGCTGTTAAGAGCAGTACGAAAAATTTCGTTCCTCGGCAGCAGTGCGAGGAGAACCCATTGTTGCAGTTGATGGTTACGCTGAACACTTGTATTGCTTACAACTACATCTGATTACGCTAAGAACGATAAAAAGGGAAGTATTGTTGCGTTTTGATGACAACAATGGTTACGCGAACGCGCCACAGTGTAACGTACGTACATTGGTTATCTTTTTTTTTTAGTATTACTGACCAACACGTCGGATGTTCCTTCGTCTGTGCTAGCTTCCTAACGGCCATGTCTATCTGGAGATAATGAACATGGTGTAGAAATGTCGACGACGCCAACAACAGCGATAATGGTGGTGATAATGGCGGTGGCGTTAATACTCGTAAACACAGAGTTCTTTAGACTGTACCAAGAGCGTTTGTTATTCATTGGTTCAAAGAACGGATTGTGAAACTAAGCATTCATCAGTCAACTGGGTTATGTCAGTTCATAGCAACAAGAAGGTATTTCGTAATAACATTATAGTGGACCTGCGTACGATGCGTGTTTGGACTTCAGATTTTCTACGTGCGTAGAAATCACCGTCAGGTTTACGTCGACTGTTTTACTGCCCGTCTTGTCGTATTCGTAGTTTACAGGCAGTTCTGATGAGAACAGACATTGTGTAGCGTCTGTAGGAGTCCCGTAAGTAGAACGGTAGGCAATATTGGAGTTTTGCCCCGGCTGTTACAAAATACGCTCATTGTGTTCACCATTTACGGCAACGCACTGCGTGCAGTGACAGTTCGCTCCCAAAGATGCTGGACGTGGCGTGTTTTCGCAGCAGGTACGGTGTGAGTTTTGTCGGGCGTTCTGTACACTTAGTCCGATTTGTACTGGTGTTCCTTGGCTATGAACGGTTGTATAGTCCTGTGTATGGAGTTGTTATGGTTATTCGAAAGAAAATCTGACACCTTCATCGTGCAGTCGGGTAATTTGTATATTCTTTGTAGAAATTCATTTACCTACTCATTGTTATTGTTCTGTGAGTGTTATAGGTACGAACATTTCATATTTTTATGGTAAGAGAGACTGAAATATTGTGGACTAGTTATTTTACCTACTCACCGTTCTTGTTCTTGAGAGTTTTTGAAACGAACATTTCATATTTTTACGGTTTGTGGGGCTGAAATATTGTGGACCGTTTCCTTTACCAACTCATTGTTATGTCCTTTGCGTTTTGTTGATGCGAACACTTCATATTGTTACGATCTGAGAAACTTCGTTCATATTGCTGATGCCTTTTTTTTTTACAACGGTGTCTTCTGCAGCTACAGAATCTTACATGAAGTTGACCCATTGTCAGTGGGTCGCATGAAACCTGTCAGCTGAGGTTACAAGTCTCCATGCTACCAGTACACACATTTATTTTAAAACGTTATCTGGCATTTCTAGCAGGTCATGTGTAATTATGGATTCAAGCGGGAGAGAATCATTGTAGGCATGTTAGTATTTTAAGCACTGAATACACGGCTAGCTTCGTGGTGAATTTAGTGAATATTACGTCGAAATGCGGGGAGCCGGAATAGCTCAGTCTGTATATTGACCACGCATGGGCTGCACGACAGAAGAATCGGATTTCGATTCCGGGCAGGAGTAAGAGATTTTGTGTTTTTCAAGCCTCTCATAGGGCCTCTAGGGCCTCCGAAGTTTCCTGTCCAGTAGGTACAGGAATCTGTCACCCGGCGACTAAATCCACGAGGGCGTGAATCTTACGCTGACCTCCATGTAGTGCCGGGATTGGAAGTGTGTGGAGGTACTTCCAGTCCCCCTGTTCCTTCATGACGTGGTGCTTAGTTAACGAACAGGGTCAACTCTGACTTTACCACGAAATGGGTAGATTTACCATGTATATGGTGTCCGCTATCGTACTCTGCTTCTGTCCATAGTTCAGACTTAGTTTGCGAGTATTGCGTCACCAGTAAAGGTTCGTGTTTATTCTGCTGTTTTTATTTACAGCATTCTGTTCATTGTTCATCACCACCACCGATATAATCGACACTAACGAACCACAGTAATTGTCAGCGTTCTGACGTAACGTACCAGTCAGAAACATGATCCGTCCGTGCTAACGTATTTCAAGTCCTGGCTAGTGGAATGATACAAACTGAACCGATTCTGAACAATCGTGTTGGATTCAGCCTATTGAGCTATTAACGGGAAATTGCTGTTCGGTGAAACCTACCAGAAAGCACTGGCAGAACATGTGCGCTTTGTCAAAGAAACTATTCCATTTTTAACATTTTTCTTTTGATCCACGCCCCACGAGATAATTTCGTTTAGATTCTGCACGTTTCGGCTTCTGTTTTCCTTTGTCTTTCATCCGCTCACATGATAATATTTGTTTCCGCTATTTGTGACCTCTCTGAGGCGGTCTGCCTATTGGTGTGTGTGACTGTATCAAAAGAATCCTTCTTGGGAAGCCAATAGTTTTGCAGCTGGTCAAAAAAATTGCCCGAATTTTATGGAGCCTGAAGGTTCATTATCGTGTCCACAAGAGACCGCCACTTGTCCCTGTTTTGAGCCAGATGAACCCAGTCCACGGTCTCCCATCCTATGTCTATAAGATCCAGTGTAAGATTATCTTCCCATCTGCGTATAGGTCTTCAAAGTGGTCTCATTTCTTCAGGTTTCCCCACCAAAACTCTGAATTTCTCTTCTCTTATATTTGTGTCACGAGCCTCGCCCATCTCATTTTCCTTGAATTAATGATCCCATTAATATGGCGAGGTGTTCAAACTGAAGCTCCTCATTATGAAATTTTCTTCAGCCACCTGTTGGTACCTGTCTGTTAGGTCTAGATATATCTGTTACTACGTAGCCTACGTGTGTAACAAGGAAGGTAAATCCACAAGATGATGTCTTGCGTTGGAAGAGTTCCAGCTGTGCGTATCGCGAATTATTGAGGCCCACATAGGCCTACTTTTTATATTAAACTTATTCACGGTCATTTTTATGTGTAGGTTGTGGTTCTAAGTATCGCTGAAGAAGACTGCTTAAGCAGTATCGATTGTGACGTGCCCTCCGGAGGTGCCTGGTTCGAATCTCGAACGTGACCCTATATGTAGTGAGGGTTTTCGTAGGTTTGCTCAGTTCAACCCAACGGATGCCGATATTGTGCCCTAAATTAGGACAGGGCCATACTCATTGCCATCCTTTGCATTTGACCATTCAGCTCCATGTTTGTGCAGTGCAAAGTTGCTGACAATGTTCTTATATACTTTTGTGATTCATATAAATGAATAGGACATGTCAGTGGGTACAAACGTTTCGAGGGAAAGTATTTTCTCCGTTTTCACAGTAAAGTTGTCTTTTTTATAATTTTTAAATCTTATATAGTGGATATTCGCTTATTTTAATGGTATTACATCCCACACTGATGTCATATTACGTTGTCTTGGAAGCGTGCCCTCGTATCTAATCGGATGACTTACAGGCGTATGCTCTTTTTTAAATGAAGACAGAATTGTTCCTTTGGCTGATAAACTTGGATTATTCCCGTCGACATGGCAGCATTGAGCGGCACAATGTGGGATGATGCAGCAGTTCATGGTACCAACTTCGAGATACTCTGTGATGTTAATACTCTGATTATGATCTGTGGCGTGAGGGTGTGTCCTTCGGAGGGACCTTTTGCCTCCATCTGCAGAGTAGAAGAGGGAAGCAGCACCTTTCTCTGAAACGTTGTCTCCAATTGAAGAATCTGTATAGCGTCACATCGCAGATAGTGTAATCTTTACGTTATGCTAGCTTCAAGCCTTGCGTAAAACGGTACTTCAGATTAAGATAGTACTAACATGGTTCCTGGTACGAGTATTTGGATCATATCGAACTGGTGGAGCACAGAGTCCTTCTTGAAAAACCGACAGTCACTTTCAAGTTCAAGAAATTCCTCACCGTTTTTTTTACCCAGTTCATCACCGTGTTTACAGTAACATATCGTTGGTTGGTGTCCTTTGTAAAATTTAGTCCATACTTCATATGTTATGGACTTCCATCTATGCATGGTCTACCAGGTGGTATCTTCCTTCGTGTATTGCGAGCTGAGATTTGTTCTTGTCATCTATAACGCAAATGTTTTACACACACACACACAGTTTTTTTTTTTTGTTTAATCATCCCGGTGTTTTTGAGCACTACGAAACTGTCCTTTAAAATTTAGTCCATACTTTCATATGTTATGGACTTCCATCTATGCATGGTCTACCTGGTGGTATCTTCCTTCGTGTATTGCGAGCTGAGTTTTGTTCTTGTCATCTATAACGCAAATGTTTTACACACACACAGTTTTTTTCTTTGTTTAATCATCCCGGTGTTTTTTAGCACTATGAAACTGCGAGCGCCGTGTTATGCGTTAGAGGCCAGTTGAAATGTGATGGCATACGCGCAGAAACCAGATTTCGTCTTTCGGCGAAACGGACGAGTCCATTTAAATCGGCGGGGGCGTCAGTTCAGTCGACTACTGGCAGCCGAGGTGTGCGCGTCAGCGGTAGTAATGCTGGATACACCATGTTCCGAGGTAGTGTGAAGGGTACTGGCTACCCACTCCATTCGCCAGTTTCTCCTTCACTTCCGCTCCCATGCGTCACCGTGTGCCATCACATTTCAACTGGAGTCTACCTCCTTCTTTTGCTGTCTTCCTCGTAGGTCGGTGCATAAATATTTAGACTTTAAGGTGTCTCTAATTGCGGCAGTCCACATACTTCTGTACGGCTCCCACACAAGAAACCTGGAATTACCACAGACTTTTCTCCTGTTAAAAACTTCTCTCTTTCTTCGTTCGTTTGTGTTTATTAAGAACCTGTTTAAAGGATAACGGGCAGAGTACAGTCATGCAACGTTTGCTGCATATGCCGAATTCAGATTTTACATCTTACATGCAGCATGCTTCAGAATTCGTAAAGAGTGTTATTGACATCGTCTTGAAGACTTAATGTACTAACGTTTCCCGTAAATCCTCTCGGTTCATCTCTACAGCAAAGGAGGAGGCCTTTTGGTGGAAACTGTTTCTGGCTCGACAAAAATCGGTTGCTTGATATTTCATATTTAGACGTGACACCTCGAGCAGGAGTTACATCATCTGGGGTACGTGGAGTTAACGTCCGTAGCATTCATTGGAACGGCGCTTGTAATTGAGTTGTCGAGAAGGGCTGTAGGCACCATTTGTCAGAAGGACCCCCCGCGCTCGTTTAGTAAGACGCTGTGTGCATCCAGAAACCTTAATAACATTGTAACTTTTACGTACGCTTTCAGTGTGAGACGAATCCCATCGCCCTGCATTACTAGCAATTCGTATTTTGTTGAAAATTGGGTACTATTGGATTGTGGTTACCATTTAATGAGCAGTTTCTGTCGGATCGTAGGTACCAGTTTAATGAGCACTTTCCCTCTGATCGTGGTTGTCAGTATAATCACCATTTTCTGTTGGATAGTAGTTACCATTATCATCAGCAGTTTCTCTCTTATCGTGGTTACCAGCTTAATTAGCAGTTCCATTTCGTGGTACCAGTTTAATCAGAACTTTTCCTCCGGTATTTATGTAATATACCCATAAAATTACATTAAATTCGGTGTAGTTTGTAGATTGGTTGGGTTTTGTCACCTACGATCACTGAAGTTATCAGTGATTTTTCTCCGTGGTGCAGCAGCCACTAGAGGGCCAGTGTTTCCCCTTTATCGAGGATTCACGATCGCACTCAGACACACACCATTCGGTAGGACGCCTCTGGACGAGAGAGTAGCCCGACGCAGAGGCCTCTACCTGACAACACACAACATTCACAAGACAGACAGTCATACCCCCGACGGGGTTGGAACCCGCAATCCCAGAAGGCCAGTGGCCACCGGGATCAAAAAATTCTTCTTCCATGATAAAATCAGGTCGCTCTGACAGGCTGAGACTGCATATCAACTCTCTCTCTCTCTCTCTCTTTTTTACTGGTATGCAACGGTTTGTGGTCATAAACGGTCCGACTTCTGTCTGCGAAGCCACTACCGATGTCATTTGCTAAACAGCATTACCCGATTCGTTGTTGTAATGGTAACGTGTGTGTTCTCTGTGAAGTACGAATTGAATTTTTCATTCTTATTAAACATACCACCTCTGTGCACCCGAAACAAACTTGTGAACTTTTTATCATAATGCAGCCATCCTTATGCAAGTATCTACATTCCACCCGAATGTAGTAACTGCTTAGCCTCTGCCCTCTGCTGCTGAGAACAGTGCACTTGCTTTCGCCTTTCTTCACTTTCCCACGCTCTACCGTTCTCCAACCTGCCTGTACAGTACCAAAAGGACGAGCGGGTGCTGTCTGTGAACCTTCAGAACCCAATATTTAATGCTTCTCTGCAATACATGTAGTCTGTCCTCTGTCCAGCACCACTGCCGTCGTTCAGTCTTCAGAGAGCTGAGACACCTACTAAAGTGGTCATTGCAGAACTCCGCCACCAGTGCGGTGGTCAATCCATCCGTGCTGTCATCACCATCACTGTCAGGTGTTCCGAGAATAACCACATATCATGCTGTATCCAGTAGTTTCTGTCCTTTTGCACATCACAGACTTCGGTTGCAATACTTTTCCAAACTCGTTGTGTGGGAGTTGGTAAATTGGTGTGACTTCCACCGACAGCGCAGATAGAATTCCACGTCTACCTCGAGGAGCGTCGTAAAACAACGTGCAAGAGAGGGGAGTAATTGTCATGTCATGGTGCCACGAATTGTCAGATGGTTACATTTAAGAGCAGGGACAAGGTAAGGTTCAGAGGTTGGATGACATTTACAGTGCTGCTGCTAGTTTGATTTCAGAAATGGCAGGTCATTAAGCAAGGACGGTCCATGGAAGGGACACCCTGGGGTGGAGAAATGCATACCGAATTTTGGCCGGAATATCTGAAGGGAAGAGCGCGTATGGAAGTCCTAAGCGTAGATTGGAAAGTGATGTTAGAAAGGATCTTAAACATTTAGGGTTGGAGTGGATTTGTCTGCCGTAAAATGGACTCTAGCAGCTAGTTCTTCTGAAGACAGTAAAGAATTTTCGTGTTGCATAAAGTGCGGGTTTTTTCTTTGCTATCTGAGGAGCTGTTAGCTTCTCAAGAGGAACTCCCCACCCCCCACCACCCTTCCAATGATGCTGACGTATGCAGTGAAGTTCCTGAAATTACACATGACGAAACTGTAAGCTGTTTACAAGAATTTTAAAGTAAATATAGCGTTAAGGATAAAATATTAATGTGGCCTCCTAGAATATTTTGTTTTCTCCACGTAGCATCACAGACGTTCTGTGTTAACGCCGGCTTAATAGTCGTTACATCGTGATGACAGTTAACTTATGTACATTTCGCATTAGACTTCGCACGTTACTGCAGGTCCATCTGAAGCACTTGGAGCTCAAATATTGTGTAACGGCGTGGGATTTATAGTGGCTGTAAATCGATTCAAGGACACGTAATTATCTGTCTGTATGCTTGCCTGATAAGCCTCGGTTCCCGTGCGTAACCAACGTTGTACTGCAATACGGAATCAAACTTAGAAATTTTCTGTAGTTAGAACTACATAATTAACCTCTTAAAACACGGTAGTTGCTGTGTGTACCGTCTAATTTAACAGGAAGGAACTTTTTGTTTTACCCACACTGTGTGTATATGCTTGTGATGTGCACATCCAAGCGGTGATTTGGGGGGGGGGGGGCCTGCAATCCCCCCGGCCCCAAATTAAAATTTGAAAACACACATTTTGTAGACATGATGGTATTAAACGTTTTGCGTGATTTTTCCTTCAGCCGAAATCGACAAATGACTAGTACATTAGAATTTTGAAAAGTAAAAAATTAGGTTGTCTTAGATGAATTAAAAAGCCAAGAAAGTTAGACACTGCGATGTGGTTATATGTATATTTGTATGTATGTAAATGCAGTTGCAGACTATTTTGCATACGACATGATTTTTATAATATAACTTTTTTCCAATTATATGTGTGTATATATAGGATCAGTGTCAGCCCCCACCCCGCAATGAGAACTTCTGGGTGCGCACCTGATGCGTGTTGTATGATCCTCACAGTGGACACCGATTACTTTTCTATAGAGCATTAAGCATTTCACTTAGCCTACTGAAAGTATACTGTCCACTCTGGGACCCACCCAGCCTATTCAGTGGATAGTGTGGCTGCTGTCTCCGGGGTACAGCGGCCGGGACGTAAAGTCTACCATTCACCTAGTGCGCAGGTTGCTGAATGGAGGTAATGGAGCAACCCCCCCCCCCCCTTTCCTCCCACGTGCTTTCGTGATTTAGTGCATGGGTATCCAACCTGCGGCCTAACAGGTGACGAGTGTATCTTCCGGCCCGCGGCGACATTTGTGAATTATGCTTGTACCGTAAAAATTACGCAAGAATTTATGCCCCTAATTACACCACTCATTGTGATTTTCACTTGCGGCCCCAAACCAGTTTACATTAATGGTTGTGGCCGTTTGCCAGAAAAGGTTGGACGCCCATGGCGTAGTGCTGAATTGGCACAGGGACGACTACCTGCTATGGCAATAACCACGTGATTTTTTGTACTGGAAATACAATGTGTTTTCTGTCGGTAGGAATTAATTACTCTTACAGTCAGACCTGCTATTACACGCGTTTCAGTAACGCGAATTGGCTATGATAAGATTGAAGAATAGATGAACGCTGGTTGTGGAATGCTTAATTTCGCCTACGCTTGTTGACTGGCACGTGATTCCTGCGACCAGTTTGAAGGTATAAGGGTGAATGACGGGCCAAATGCCTTCTGATCTGACCCTATTTTTATTACGCTATTTCCTATAACGCGAGGTCGTACAAGAACGAAACATTCGCATTTTAGCAGAACTGTGTATTTAGATGACCAGGCTAGTGAGGATTGCTTAGGCCGTGGGTAAATTTCATGTACAAAAGTGACATTGGCCTGGCGTGACCCTTTTTTAGTTTTCAGAGGGTTAGTGCGGTTCAGTAGTACGGAATGTGTTAGTATACGACAGGGTTAGTGAAGTTAAGTAGGAAGTATGTTAGTATACGACAGGGTTAGTGCAGTTAAGTAGGAAGTATGTTAGTATACGACAGGGTTAGTGCAGTTAAGTAGGAAGTATGTTAGTATACGACAGGGTTAGTGC
>Ga0123357_10008984_pt1 | contig 12558 bp, 9 predicted proteins | sample TergutEmb28metaG_FD_89873 | JGI IMG/M metagenome (GOLD analysis project Ga0123357, IMG submission 89873) | Embiratermes neotenicus P4 segment gut microbial communities from Petit-Saut dam, French Guiana - Emb289 P4 | ecosystem: Host-associated > Arthropoda: Insects > Digestive system > Gut ... | reverse complement strand
TTGTTCCATGCTGAAACGGCCCCTTTTGGGGCCGTTTCATTTACGTTCATTTCAAATGAGCTGTATTTGCCTGCTGACCTGCGGCTATGCCGGGATTTCACCCACACAAACTACCGAAGAGCCGAATTATTTGTTTGTCAGCTGGCTTTATTAAGCCGGAATATGTCAATGAAGATAGTAGCACAGCTTAATGACCTCTGTATGTTGTCCTGACACGAAGTTATTGCGAACACTACGCTGTGCTAGCGAAAAACACAGGGGGAACGGTTCTATTGTGTTCGCGCGCGAACACAATAGAACTGTTCCCCTGGATGCCGACAGGCGGGGTGCCGGGTCGGCACCCCCTACGCATGAGTTGCAATCCGTTACCAAGCAGAGCAGAGCAACAAAAGGCGACTCGAACTCATTGCCTGACAAAATTACCCCTGGGGTAATTTTGTCAGCGGGGCGTGCTGGCTCGATGCCAGCTAAGCCCCGTTGGGTTATTTTTTTGTTGGGAGTACGTATGAGAGCGGAGGGAACAGAGGGGGTGTGAATGCGAGTTCCGCAGGCGTCTTTTCTTGGGTCCGCAAGACGCCGAGGACTGTTTGAGCAGGCACACCCCCTCTGTTCCCTCCGCTCGGAGGTGCAGGATGAGTGAGTGGCAAACGCCTCGGAGGCGTTTGCCACGAGCACCGGAGGTGCGAGATTATCCAAAAAATCGGGCGCCCCGCGGGGCGCCCGATTTTCTGACTTTTTGCTTAGCGCTTTTTCTTTTTGGGTTTCTTCTTGGGGCGTTTCTTCTTGGCGCCGAACTTGGGCATATATTGCTTCATGGCTTTCTGGGCGTCCTCGAATTGCTTGACGAGGCGGTTTACGTCGGCGACGGTCATGCCGCAGCCTGCCGCGATGCGGGCGCGCCGCGAGCCGTTGAGCAGCTTGGGGTTGGCGCGCTCGGTCGCGGTCATGGAAAAGATGATCGCTTCACTGCGATTGATCATGTTGTCATCAAGCTTGCTCTCATCAAGCGCAGCGCCGCCGAGGGCCTCTTTGGGCAGGAGCTTTGCGACAGCGCCGAGGCCACCGAGCTTGCGCATCTGCTTGATAGAAGTCAGGAAGTCATCGAAGGTGAACTTGCCGGCTGCCAGGCGCTCGGCGTCCTCTTCAGATATCTCCTCTTCAAGCGCGGCCTCCTGGGCTTGCTCGATGAGGGTGACCATGTCGCCCATCCCCAGGATGCGCTTGGCCATGCGGTCGGGGTGAAACTCCTCTAACGCTGAGGGCTTTTCTCCGGTCGAAGCAAAGAGTATCGGCTTGCCGGCTACAGCGCGGATCGAGAGCGCCGCGCCGCCACGCGCATCCCCGTCGAGCTTGGAAAGCAGCACGCCGTCAAAGTCGAGGCGCCCGGAGAAGGCCTGGGCCACACCCACGGCCTCCTGGCCGGTCATCGCGTCTAGCACCATGATGATCTGGTCGGGGCGGGTCGCCTTCTTGATGGCCTCGGCCTCGGCCATCATAGCCTCGTCGATCTGCAGACGCCCGGCGGTATCGATGATGACCAGGTCGCGCATCTCATCTATCGCCTGGCGCACGCCTGCGCGCGCAATCGCGACCGGGTCGGCAGCGATGTCGCCTTCGCCCACAAACACCGGAATGGAAAGCTCGCGGCCCAGGGTCTGGAGCTGGTCGATGGCCGCCGGACGGTAGACGTCAGCGGCAACCAGCTGCGGCTTCTTGCCCTTCTTGCGCAGGTAGAGCGCCAGTTTGGCCGCAGCGGTTGTCTTGCCCGAGCCCTGCAGGCCGACCAGCATGATGATGTTCGGGATCCGGTTTGAGAGCACAAGGCGCGTAGCCTTGCCCCCCAGAAGCTCCGTAAGCTGGTCTAAGACCAGTTTGATGACCATCTGTCCCGGCGTAAGCGAGGACAGGACGTCTGCGCCTATCGCGCGCTCACGCAGCCGCGCGATGAAATCTTTGGCAACCTGGTAGTTGACGTCGGCCTCAAGCAGCGCAAGGCGTATCTGGCGCAGCGCGCCGTCAACGTCGTCTTCGCTTAAGCGTCCCTTACTGGAAAGCCCGGCAAACACCTCCTGCAGGCGGCTGGCAAGATTATCAAACATCGCTCACTTCCCCTTGCCTGCGCTGGCGGCAGCGGCGGCCTCGGCCCCCGTCTCAGCCTCGGCCCCAGCAGCAGCCTCGGCCTCGCCGCCGGAAATCAGCGCGCGCGCAAACTCCGCGGCGTCAAAGGCGCGCAGGTCATCAATGGACTCCCCCACGCCAATGCGCACCAGCGGGATCTGGAGCTCGCGGGCGATAGCCACGGCAATGCCGCCTTTGGCCGTGCCGTCCAGCTTGGTCAGTATCAGCGCGTCAAGCGCCAGAATCTTGTTAAATTCGCGGGCCTGCGTCAGACCGTTTTGCCCCGTCGTCGCATCAAGCACGAGCACCGTAAACACGGGGCCTGCGGCGCGCTCGCGCGTCACCCGCTGCACCTTTTCCAGCTCGCGCATCAGGTCCGGAGAGTTGTGCAGACGCCCGGCCGTGTCAATGATCGTCAGGTCGCAGCCGAGCACTTCTGCGCGTGCAGCCGTCTCGAAAGCCACGCTGGCCGGGTCGCTACCCCGCTCGCGCCGCACGATCTCGACGCTGGCGCGCTGGGCCCAGACATCCAGCTGCTCGGCGGCTGCCGCGCGGAAGGTATCGGCGCTGCCCAACAGCACGGTCTTGCCCGCATCTACTGCCTGCTTGGCCAGCTTGCCGGCAGACGTCGTCTTGCCCGTGCCGTTGACGCCCACCAAGAGCACCGTGACGGGCGCAAACTGGAAGGGGTCGCCCTCGGTCGGAAACTCCGCCGCTATCAGACGCACCAGCTCCGCCTTGATCGCCGCCGCATCCGGCAGCGCGCGCGACAGCGCGACCCGGCGCAGCTCGGCCACAATCTCTTCGGTTGCCACAATCCCAAAGTCGGCGCCGACCAGGCTTTCCTCCAGACCCTCCCAGAAGTCCTCATCAAGATCAGCGGTATGGCCCAGCAGTGAATTGATCTGCCCGGACAGACGGTCACGCGACTTGGAAAGACCACGGGAGAGGCGTTCGCGCCAGCTCAGTTCGCTCATCGGGCCCTCGCCATCTTCTATCGCTGCGCGGTCTCTAGCGTTGAGAGCGCCTGCTCAAGCTTCTGGCTGACCAGCTTCGAGACGCCGTCAGACTGCATCGAGACCCCGTAGAGCAAGTCGGCGATCTCCATTGTGCGACGCTGATGGGTCACGATCAAAAACTGCGTCTGGCCGCGGCGCGCGGTCACAAAGTTAACAAAGCGCCGCAGGTTGCTGTCGTCAAGCGCGGCCTCAACCTCGTCTAAGATATAAAAGGGCGACGGACGGGTCTCGTTTAGCGCAAACAGCAGCGCGATGGCCACCAGCGCTTGTTCCCCGCCGGACAAAAGTGTCATCTTTTTAAGCTTTTTACCGCGTGGCTGCACCATGAAGTCAACCCCGGTTGCATCCAGATCGTCGGGGTTATCCAGCAGCAGTTGCGCCGACCCGCCTGGGAAGAGGTTTGCAAAGATCACCTGGAAGTGCTTGTCTACCTGCTCGAAGGTTTCTAAGAAGCGCTCGCGCATCTTGCGATCGATCGTCGTAATGACCTTGGTCAGCGCCTTGCGCGCACCATCCAGGTCCGCAATCTGTTCTGCCATGAATTCGCCGCGCGCCTTCAGGCTTTCATACTGCTCATGCGCAATGGGATTGATGTTACCCAGATGCGATATCTTGCGCTGCAGGGTCAGGGCGCGGTCCTCGGCCTGATAGCGGTCCTCGATCTCTGGCAGCTCCAGAGCCTGCTCCAGCGGCATGCCGTACTGGTCAACGATCTTTCCTACGGCCGTGTTGACCGTGATTTCCAGCTGTCCCTTGCGCACCCGCAAGTCGGCCAGCGCCTGCTCGTCGGTATGCAGCGCGGCCTGCGCATCGCGCAGAGTGGACTGCGCCTCATGGATCGTCGTGCGCAGGCTGGCGCTGTCGCTCTGCTCCAAGGTGGCGCGGTCGCGCAGCATGATGGCCCAGTAATCCGCGCGCTCCTGCAGGACCTGGAACAGGGCGTGCAGAGGCTCGACCCGCTCGCGCAGCAGCTCCAGGGCGCGCTCCAGGGCCGCGGTCTGGTCGATCATCGCGTCCAGACGCCCAACTTCAACTTCAGCCGCCGCGTAGCGCGCGCTCAGGTGCTTGACGCGCTCGCTGACCGTGGCGATCTCGACCTGGCAGGCAGAGAGTTTGTCGGTCGCCGCGGTCTCGTCGCGAAACTTCATGTCGCGGTCGATCTCGCAGTCTTTTGTGGCTTCGCGCAGGGCGTCGATCGCGCTGACCAGCGCCTCTATCTCGGTCTCGATGCTCTCAGCCTCGGGCGCATAGGCTTCCAGGTCGCCTATGACCTCGGCCAGGCGATCGCCCAGCATCGCGCGCTCGGCCTCCAGCTTGGTGGTCTGGTCCTCAATGCGGCCCAGCTCCTGCATCAGCGAGTCGCGCTGGCCGCTTAAGTTTGCCACGCGCTGGTTAAGCTCCAGCGCGTCAGTCTGCGCCGAGGCCAGGGCTTCTTCTGCCAGCGCCAGCTCCGATTCGCGCTCCCCCAGGTCGGTTTCAAGACGGGCCTGCAGGTCATGGAGCTCATTGACGCGGCGCGCGCGCGCCAGCACGCCCTCGTTATCTGCAACCGGGCGCCCCAGGCTGACTTTGCCCGAGGGCCAGAACAAGACGCCCTCGGGCGTAACCGCCCGCAGCGGCGTCTGCGACTCGGCCAGAATCCGGGACGCCTCTTTGACGTCGCTCACAAAGACCACGTCGCCAATAAGCGCGCGCAGCCCCGTCTGGAAGCGCTCGTCATAGGTCAGGTGATCAAGCAGATAGCTGCCACAGGGCAAAGTCTGCGGGCGCGCGGGCTCGGTCGAGCCCTCCAGCGGGATGATGGACAGCTCGCCGCGCTCATCTCCGATCAGATGGCCCGCCAGTCCGGCCGCGGCCTTGCGGTCACGCACAAACACCCCAAAGAGGTCGGCGCCCAGCACGCGTTCGACCAGCACCTCAAATTCAGGCTCCGCCTTAAGAACCGCAGAAATGGCAGCCTCAAAGCCCTCGATCTCTGCGGCGCCCTCAAGCACCTGTTCCAGCGCCGGCGTGGCAGAGATCAGCGTGCGCTCCATCTCTTCGAGCGCGCCCTGCTCGCCGCGCGCCGCAAACAGCTCGTTGCGGATCGATTCGAGCTCCTTGCGCCGCGACTCGTTGACCCGCACTCGTTTGTCCACGTCAAGCTCTGCCGCACTGATCTCGCGGGCCAGACGCCGGTAGTCGCTTTCGATCGTGCCCGCCTGCGCGCGGCGCGACGACAAAGTCTCGTGAAGGTTCGTCAGCTCGGCGTCAAGGGCTTCCGTGCGCCCCGACAGCAGATCTTTTTGCGTGCTCAGCGAGGCCAGGTTCTGCTCCATCTTGATCTTCTTGACCCGGGCCTCGTCGCTTTTAGCCTGAGTGGTGCGCAGGTCACCGGAGAGTTTTGCAAAGGCCTCGTCGGCGGCCACCCGCGCCTTTTTTGCCTGCTCGCAGACACGCTGGAGCTCCGCCAGCTGGCTGTAGAGTTCCTGGAGCTGCGCGTCGGCCTCGGTGTGTTCCCGCTCAAGCGTCTCATGGTTTTGGCGGGCCGTCTGGATCTGGGTCTGCGCGTGCGACAGATTCATCCGCAGCTCAGACAGACGCGAGATGAGGTTCTTGCCCTTCTCTTCCAACAGCAGCATGCTGGCGTCCAGGCGCTCAAGGATCGACTGCATGCGCCGGCGTTGCTCCCCCAGATCGCCCACAAAGAGCCCATTTTCTTCCAGCAGGTGCTGGAACTTATCGAGCTCGCGCTCGCGCTCGCTTAACTTGTAGCGCGCAATCTCAAGGGCCGCCTCGCACTCCTTTTCCTCTTTCAGAAGTTTATCCCAGTCCAGCTGGAGTCCCCGCAAGTCATCGACGGCCAGCGCGACTTCCAGCGAGCGCAGCTCTCCGGCCAGCTCATGATGCTTGCTGGCCCGCGAGGCCTGGCGCTCCAGCGGACGCAGCTGGCGGTCGATCTCTTTGGCGATGTCGGCAGCGCGCTGGAGCTTCTCGTCAAGTCCGGACAGGCGCCGCAGCGCCCGTTCCTTGCGGCGCTTATGCTTGAGCGTCCCGGCGGCTTCTTCTATGAGCGCGCGGCGCGTTTCCGGGCGCGCCTCAAGGACTTCTGCCAGACGCCCCTGGCTGATGATCGAGTGCGCGTCGCGGCCCAGGCCGGTGTCATGCAAAAGGTCGATGATATCAAGCAGGCGCGTCGGGCTCTGGTTGATGAGGTATTCGCTTTCGCCGGAACGATACATCCGGCGCGTGATGGTCACCTCAGAAAACTCCAGGGGCAAGACGCCGTCGCTGTTATCTAACACCAGATCGACCTCGGCGACCCCCACGGCCGCGCGCGCGCTTGATCCGGCAAAGATGACGTCTTCCATGGCCTGACCGCGCAGGGCCTTCGCGCTTTGCTCGCCTAAGACCCAGAGCACCGCATCACTGATGTTTGACTTGCCGGAACCGTTGGGGCCTACGATGCAGGTAATCCCCGGTTCTGTGGCAAGCAGACTCCGGTCCGCGAAGGACTTGAAGCCTTTCAGAGTCAATGACTTAAGATACACGAGCTGCCTCTCTTAGGATGCCTGCGCTGCGACAGAGTGATAGATGACGACCGGATAAATTTTCCTACTCATTATTTTATCCCAGGAGGCCCTCAAGAACGAGCGCCGCCGCCGCGCTTTCGGCTTCCTTTTTAGAGGAGCCGCTTGCCCGGGCCTTCTCGACTCCGTTGATCAAAGCCGCGGCAGTAAAGCAGGGCGCGTGCGCCGGGCCCTCGGAGTTCACAATGCGGTAGCTCACCTGGCGGCCCCGCTCCTGCACGATCTCCTGCAGCCGGGACTTGGGGCTTGCCGCCGCGGCCAGCAGCTCAAGCGACAGATAGGGTCCCAGGCTCTCAAGCACCCACCGCTTTGCCTCGTCCAGCCCGGCGTCCAGATAAAGGGCCGCGGTCAGCGACTCATAGATATCTTCAAGGGCCGAAGGAAGCCCGCGCGAACCCATACCCTGCTCGCTCGCGCCAAAGATGATCAGCTCCGCAAAGCCACGCTCCGCCATGAGCTCCGAGAGAAAACTGCCGTTAATGACCGAGACCCTCAGCTTTGTCAGGTCACCTTCCGGGAGTTTGGGGTAGCGCTCAAATACGGCGTCTGCGATCAGGAAGCCGACCACCGAGTCGCCAAGAAACTCCAGGCGCTCATAGTCGTCTTCCGGATTGCCCTCCGTCGCCGACGCATGGGTAAGCGCCTGTTGCAGGAGCGCGCGGTCCGCAAAGCAGTGCCCAAGGAGCTCCTCAGCACGTTGCAGCCGTCGATTGATTTCAGTTTCAGATATTCGTGTTGGCATAGTGTTTCTATTGTATCCTACAAATAAACTACCCCGCAGCAGAGACTGCGGGGTATCACTCAGGCAGACCTGGATTCTGCGACTACGCGCAGAATGACAATCAACGCAGCAGAGCTGCGAGGTATTAGACCCTACGAAGAATAATAAATGCGGTTGATTTAACAAAAGAACTCCTGACAACCGGTGCAGGAGTTCTCTTGATAGTCGGTAAAAAACTATACGTGGGCCACAATAAAATCCGCGGCGTCACCTACGGTCTTGATGTTTTCTACATCCTCGTCAGGAATGGTCACACCGAACTCATCCTCAAAAGCCATAACCAGCTCTACGAGGTCGAGCGAATCGGCTCCGAAGTCCTCAATAAAGGAGGAAGACTCTTTAACCTCGGATGCCTCGACGCCCAATTGGTCGGCAACAACCGAAGTAATAGTCTTCAGCACTTCGCCTTTTTCCATGCTGCACCTCCTTCACAAAATTTATCCGTGAGCACTAACCAGTACCCTGCATTAAACCACAGAGCTCATAGTCTGTTCAAGAGCTTGATGATACCACTTTGCGCCAACGAGTAGTATTCCACCTGGTCATCGGTGTCATTGAGGTCAGAAAGAGTACTGCCCGGACCGCTCTCGACGCAGATAACCGGGGCCGTGCGGGCGATCCGCGCGCAGGTCTCGCGCCAGCGAATGCAGCGGGCGGTCTGTATGGCCAAAGGATCGAGAAAATCAGTGTTGACCGTAGCTGCCAACGCAGTTGTGTTCATGATTACCGGAATGCGTGCGTCGCGCAGCTCGGTCTGCTCAAGAACGCGACGATAGAGGACTGCGGCGGCGCCCACAAGCGGGGTGTTAAGCGCCCCAATCCGCGGGAGTAACGTCGTCTGGCGAGCGCCCGCCGCACGCAGGCGGGGCTCCAGCGCCTCAAGCGCGCCGCGCAGGCCGCCTACTGCGACCTGGTCGTCGCTGTTGTCGCAGGAGATCCAGACCTGGAGGCTTATGTCGTCTGCGGAGTTGGCGCTGTTCTCACTCAGCAGCGCGCTGACAGAGGCGGCAGAAAGCCCCAGGACCACCAGAGTCGCCCCATCGCTGCCACGAACGCTTTCTTCCAGCAGCTTCGAGAGCCTGATCACAAGGTCAAGCGCCGCGGTCACCGACACCACGCCTGCGTGTGCCAGGGCGGCGTACTCCCCCACATCATGGCCCGCCATGATCTGAGGACGCAGGCCCGCCCTGCGCGCCGCATGCGCCCAGAGGTAGTCGGCGATGAAAAGCAAGGGGAAGGCGACGCGGACCTCGGCGAGCAGCGCGTCTGGACCCGACTCAGCGATGCGGGTAAGCTGCAGGCCCGAGAGCGCTTCTGCCGCGTCAAGCAGGCGCGCCAGCTCAATGCGCACCTCCGACAGCTGCTGCAGGTCACGCAGCATGCCGCGGTGCTGCGCGCCATAGCCGGGGAATATGAGCGCGAGGCTCTTTTGGTTCACGGCGTGTCCGGCGTGTCCGGAGCCGCGGGGGCCGCTTGCTGCGCTTGCGTCACCTGCGCTGCCTGCGTCACCTGCGCCGCGATGTCTGCGACCACCTGGCCGCGCACCGCCTTGGCCGTGGTGAGAATGCCCGCAGCAATTGCCTCTGCCGACGAGGAGCCATGCCCGATACAGACCAGGCCACGCACCCCCAGCAGGGGCGCCCCGCCGTAACGGTCAGGATTAAGGCGATCCTTCAGCCCGCCCAGCTGGCCTTTCAGGCCCAGCGCCGCCAGCTTTGAGAGCGTTGAAGCCATCAGCGCCTCTTTGAGTTGCCCCAGGATAAAGCTGCTGGCGCCTTCAAGCGTCTTGAGCGTGACGTTGCCGGTAAAGCCGTCGGTAACCACCACGTCGGCCGCGCCGGCCAGCAGATCGCGCCCCTCAACGTTACCGATGTAGTCGAACTTCTCACTGTTACAGGCGCGCGCGGCGTCCAGACAGGCAAAGCTTTCCTGCGCAAGCTTGCTGCCCTTGGTGTCCTCCTCGCCAATATTGAGCAGCGCCACCCGGGGCTTTTCAACATCCAGGACCGCCTGGGCATAAGTCGCGCCCATCTGCGCGAACTGGAGGAGGTACTCGGGCTTGACGTCAGCGTTGGCGCCCGTGTCCAGAAAGACCGTCGGGCGCTTGCCCGGAAAGATCGTCGCGATAGCCGGACGCATGACGCCGGGGATGCGCCCCACGATGAGCGTACCGGCCGCCAGACAGGCGCCGGTCGATCCCGCGCTGAAAAAGCCGTCAGCCTCGCCATCCTTGACCAGGCGCGCGGCGACCACCAGAGAGGAGTCCTTCTTGGTGCGCATCGCGTTGGCAGGGTGCTCAGCCATCGTGATGACCTCAGTAGTGGGATGCAGGGTGAGGCGCGCACGCTGGTCATCCGGCAGCGTGCGGGCCAGCGCTTCCAGGGCGTCTGTCGGGCCAGTCAGCGTTACTTGCAGCGCATCGTCGCGCTGCAACGCAAGACTTACGCCCTCACAGACGACCTGAGGCGCAAAATCTCCGCCGAGGCCATCGACGGAGATACGTGCGGTGATATCCATAGAAGATCCTTATACCAATGCCATTGCGAAAGCGACAAACACCCCTGGGGTGATTGTCACCAACGTCCGCCACGAGGAGCGCAGCGACGCGGCAATCCAGTAGTTAAACCGCAATGACCTGCTTGCCGTTGTAGGTTCCGCAATGCGGGCACACCTGATGCGGGAGCTTAGGCTCGTGACACTGCGGACACTCCTGCGTGGCCGCCGCCTCCAGGCTGTGGCTGCTGCGCCGCGAGTTCGTCTTCGCGCGTCCTTTTTTCCTCTTGGGTACTGCCATGATATTACTCGATTCCTATTGTTATGTTTCAGACGGTTTATTAGTATAACAAACTTCCAAAAACCACGCACGAACCTTTAACCACAAACGTTACAGTGTGAGTTTTTGCTGTTGGGATTTCCGTCATCCCCACCGACATCGTAGAGGAAATGGCATCTGCTTTTTCTCCGACGGAAACCTTCTACGATACGGCAGGAAGCGCACTCTTGTTTTCTGCCGCAAAAGCTTGAGACATAGGCATGAGCGCACCCAAAAGTACGGCCATCAGAATAAGCAGACAGCTAAGAAAGAGTGGCTGCCTCTTAGAGCTCTGCGGATATGGTACCGGTTTCTGAGTGCGCATCATAGCCTCCTTGGTCACATCTGGCTTAAGCGTCGCTGACGCAACGCAAGAACACCCGTAGCGCCTATACCCAGAAGCACTACCGGGATAAATGAGACTCCTACATCAGCAGTAGGTGGTAAGACGCCCTCCCTGAGAGAAATCCAGCGTGCATAAAGAGTCGTATCCTCGACGATCGTCTGAGAGAAGTTCCACTTTTTTCCGTCTTTGGTATACCAGCCAATAAATGCGTAACCGGACTTTATTGGATCTATTGGCTTGACGATCTTGTTTTTTGCCAAAAACTTCTGTCTTTTAATTGCTGAACCTCCCCGGCTATTAAACTGTACCGAAACAGACGCCAAGGTCCAGTGGGCATAAAAGGTCAAACCATATTTGGGATAAAAAATATCTTTAGTAAAGTTCCACTTCTTACCATCTTTAGTGTACCAACCCAAAAATTTATAGCCTGGTTTAGTGGGATCATCGGGCTTGGAAAGCAACGTCCCCGGTCCAACACCCTGGGCCGCAACAGCTGTGCCACCCTGGCTATCAAAGCTCACCAAAACCGGCATTGGCGGCTTTGGAGGCACGAGAGGAGTATCAATTTTGCCATATGGATATAGCACGATATCCTGCGTAATGGGGGTGTTGAAATCAAAAAATACCCTACCTGGTTTGCTATACCAGCCTACAAATGTTGTTCCCGGGGGAAAAATTGGGTCAGCGGGTTTTTTAACGCACTGACCCTCCTCCACCGTAACAGACCATGTAGTATCTGACACAAAGGTCACTGTATAGGTCTTGACCGTTGGCGTCGTCGCGGCCTCTCCGGATGCCGCCATAGATGAAACTCGTGTTCCTGTTTGACTCCCTGCCGCAAAGGCTACCTGAAATGGCGCGAGACCCAAGATAACCGCAAGCATGAGGAAAATAAGTTTTTTGCATTTCATTTGTATTGCCTCCTTAGTCTACTTTGTTATTTTTTTGTATTTGGCAGTCGAATCATTTTTGACTTAGTATATGCCCAGCCACTTAAGCTGTAACTTCGGTAGCTTTGCCACGATAAATCCAACTCTTTAATAGACATACCTTGCGCTTGTAGAGCCATCTCAACATCATTGGAATTTGCTTTCCGCTTCCATGTACCATCGCTCATAATATTGTCGGCAGTATAATAGCTTTTTCCATCTGAATTGTCCTTTTCTGTACTTATCGGGCCTATTTCTTTATTAAAAATAGTACGATACATACTCCCAACCCTGTAGCCATCGTCAAGCCCTAAATTATGGCCTAGCTCATGCCCGACAATACTTGACCACATTGTCGGCTCATCAGAGGAAGCACTTCCATTTGAAGCCGTCTCTGGCGAATAATAATATTTGCCTTTATTGAGGGTTCCTGTTTGATATTGAGTAGCCAGATGTATAGACCCATTTGATGAATAATCATAGTCAACAGCAAAACCCCCTTGCGTTGAATTATATTCCCCTGCGTATCTCGGTGGATAAGCAAAATGCCAATAGCCATCGCTACCATACTGGCCGGCAGAAGATGGATCTCCAATTGTAATCGTTATATAGTGTTGGTCTTTTGAAAATGGTGCTGATGTGGTTGGTTCATGTAGTATGACCTGCGTATTGAAGTTCACACCCTTTGCGAAGTCATACCACCCCCCATTGGTAGTAGCGCCCTTATCATAGTGTCCCAGAGCATTGGTCTTCCAATAGTTTTGGAGGCCCGCTTTTGCAAGCTGGTAATAAGTAAGGGTAGAAGAAGTACTGGAAAGAGCAAAGGTCTTAGGCGTTCTATCATTATTCCAAGAAGAAACCTTATAATACTGGAAATACTTCCCGCCGCTCTGAGTGCTCCCGCTTTTATCGACAAACTTAGCGTACACATGGATATAGAGCGTATTGGTCTTTGTTGGTTTTGCCGTGGTGCCCGTGGCATAG
>Ga0123357_10008982_pt1 | contig 12559 bp, 6 predicted proteins | sample TergutEmb28metaG_FD_89873 | JGI IMG/M metagenome (GOLD analysis project Ga0123357, IMG submission 89873) | Embiratermes neotenicus P4 segment gut microbial communities from Petit-Saut dam, French Guiana - Emb289 P4 | ecosystem: Host-associated > Arthropoda: Insects > Digestive system > Gut ... | reverse complement strand
TTTTTCCCCTTCCTCCTACCAAAACTTGCACCCATTTTTTTTTTTTCTTTTGTGGTTGGCCTTTGTTTTTTTTGTTTTTTTTTGGGTGTGGGGGGGGGGGGGGGGTATTCTTCCAAAATTCTTGAATGCACATTCTTAATTGTACATCAAACAAGTGTTTTCTGTTTCAGTGTGGTTCCTCGTGTAACTCCGCACCACATCAACCGTGGAGTAGCAGCATAAGGCTATGAGTAGACAACTGGTTTGTTCTCACTTGACATTTTGAAGGCTGAAAATGTTTTTAACATGTGATTGTCATTGAATCATCATACAATGATGGGCTTAATTTTATGAAAATATTTTCAAGTTACACTCAAAAGCAAGTGAGTTAATTAACTAGATTGAACATAACACAACAGCAGTTAGAAAATACCTATAAATGACATAGGTATGATTCATATTCTGTGTTGCTGCAAGTCAATAGTTTGAATCCTTCCTTCCCTCTTCTAGCCCTATCTTGTCTTTCACTTATTATTCCCTGTCTCTTTTTTTGTCCTTATTGGCCCCAATCAAAGGAGGTCTTGTTACCCCATTCGATACCATTTGTCCTGCATCTAAATGATACACCAAACTGGGGCCTGAGAGGAGCTGATTTTTGGCCATTCAAATAACAATCCCGTTCTTTGAACCAAGTCCGTGCAGCACCCTGTTCTGAATCTAGGAGGACCACACCTACCTGCCTATATATAACATCACACACTCATCCTACACACTTTGTCCTTGAAGATGCAGGCAGCATGTATGTCACATCAGCAATGCAACCCACTCCCATAGGGTACCAAAATCCCCAAAACAGCATATTTTATGGGAATATTAACAGGCGGGTGATAATAATATAGAAAAAGTGAAAAAATAATGCACACAGATAGTAAAGTTTAACATAATATTGTTTACTTGTGGGAACACAACACTACTAATATGGTAGTCACAATTTATATGTTGAAATATATAAATAAATAAAATATGCTTCTACCAATCAGTTTCTTAATCAGTGGTACAGTATTCATACGATGTTCTAGACCAGAATAATCTGTTTGCTTAGAGAAGCATGCATTAAATCAAACACCATTTATTACAGTAAGCCTCCAAACTTTACTCTTTTGTCTAAATAATGCCCTTCTGAATCATACTCATATTAATTTTTAGTAAGGAATGACTTTTTCCTGGTAATTAGAAAACCCATAACAAATGTAGCTCCTGGATTAACCTTTTGGCGCCGGAATTATTTTTTTAATTTTAGCACACCCTGTATATAAAATGTGTATAATACAGGAACTAAATATGTTAGAATTATGAAACAAACTGCATTTTGAAGAGGAAAAAACGGAGAGTATATACCATGTTTAAAATATTCAGTACCTATATTTGTTGAATAAATATATAAAATGGAACATTTAGAGGTTAGTGATGTGGTACAACCACTATAGTTGTCGTTAGGCGTCAAAAGGTTAATACATTCAATGGCTTCTTAAATGTATCATTATAAACTATCCACAGAAGGAATGGTATGAACTGCCATCTGACAGTTCTAGGTCCTACAATATGTCAGTGAAAAGAGTCAAGTGCTATTTCCTTCCCTTTGGACTCTTGTTCAGGTTAAAGTGCCTCTGTTTTACATCTCATAGATAAAATATTAACCATTGTTCTATACTGATTGTAGGAGACATGAAGTGAAAGGCTTATATGTATTATATTTTAGTTGAAAAGTTTACTGAGAAATAGGATATAACTCCTAAGAAATGTTACCTTTATATTTAGTGGACCATGTTGAATGTTGTGGTAGAGAAAATCAAGTGTGAATTTCACTGAACTTTTGTTATCAAAACAAAATGTTGAATATCTTTGAAATGTCAAAGTTACATAAAACTTCACATCACAGATTTTGAAGTGCAGTTTCACTTTATGCGAACAAACTGGTGCTCAACATTGTATATGCCAACCGACCGTTTCATTTTCATATCCCATTCGACCCACTCTCTTTCACTAAGATCCACTTCAGGGTAAACATGGCCACTGTCTTCAGCAACTGCACTCCATCCATCCTGAAGCCAGAAATAAAACAATGCCACTGGCAGAATACATAAAGTGGTAACTACCTGGGTCATTGTCAGGTGACTGACTCAAAAAAGTGAACAGTATTAGACCTTCATACAACCTGGAAAGAGTACATATCATAGGATCCATGATTCATTTTTCAAGGTGGTATGTGTGATTACCTACCCCTACAAACAACTCTTTCAAATTGTACAAACTTGGAAGGTTATGGCACTGGAGGTCAATCAAACATATGCTTTAAATCTGTACCTAAAAATATATCAGTACAGCTTATGGAAATTTGTAGTTTGTTTACAATGGCAATGAAAGTATTATGGTGGATTTGAAATGGATCTGAGATACGATACATTTGACATATTCCAAAGTATTATCTGGTTGGAAGGGCCATCAGAAACGATCAGAATAACTGGTAGTTGACAGCAGAGCAGGAAACCTTCCATTATGGAAAAATGCAAGGACAGAACTGTGAGCATGTAGACAGTTCATTCAAGTGCTACTCTTTTCTCTGCACTCATATTAATATAAAGTATACCTTTGTATCCCAATATAAAATATATGTTTACATTTCTGTGATAATGCATATCCAACTCAAAATTACGCACCCTAAAATCAAAGTCTACCAACTCCACACCACGACAATCAAACATCACTATGGTCTTGAAATTTTCATGATCATCTTTGGTATATGGTTGTATTGAATCTTCCAGGATGCCTGTAAAGAAGCAGATTTTCACAGTTATATCTAAAATTAAGCATTTACCTCTAAATAACTTTAGAATTAATAATGTTATAATAATCTAAATACTGAAGTCTCCATTTTAGGTTTCTTTAGGGAGAAGTTGATTTGCAACATGAAATTGAGAAAATTTAACATTAATATTATTGACTTTGGATCCCTGAAACTGAACCAGTGTATATTGTCATAATTGTATGGACTTGCTAGTTTTAAAATCAGCTGTATTTTAAAAGATGAACACAAAATATAAACACTGCCCAATGGAAAGTAAGTACCTAAGTTTATATGAATACTGACAACATAACAGACATTGAGTGTCCCTGAAAATTGTCTTATTTATTGAACCCACTATCAGAACATCAAGTCTGGCTCTTGTGGCAATATGGCTTTCATTCTGAGCACCTATGTTCCATCAAAATGCCTGGAGCCATTCACCCAAAGACACAGTGTCATATCCTAGAAGATATGAACCCACTTTCAGTTTTGATTGTAAGAAATGGGTTTCGTGCTGTACCCGTATGTTATGTGGACATTGTGTGTTACTAAACACAGGTAAATACTGCACAATTCAAAGGGAAACCCAATTATGATTCTTGAAGTCATGCTCAATTTACATTAACATCTTCATATGTCATTCTGAAAAATTTTCCAAATGGCTTAAAAATATATCTCATCAGTTACACCTGCTAGCATAGTAAATTACATTTCAGGGGGAGTAGTTACCAGCAAACCAAACTCTTGGATCTTGTAACAATTGCTGTTTTTGTTTTGTGGCTAAGCAGTGCACTCACTTAAGTTGTTCTCTCTAGTGCAGAGTTTGCACTTTGCAGAATAGTGTATGTTGGCATGTCCCGTATGGTCCTCCACAGTCTCTGATAAGCTCACGTCATGCCATTTATCTGCTGTCTCCCCACATGCTATACATTTCATCTGAGTAAAGAAACAGAACTTTAGACAAAGAAGTTTGCTGTTTAAAAACATAAATTTAACTTCAAACTTAAACACACATACAAAATCTTGACCAGGATAACAGCTTTTCTGGCTGCAGTTTTAATTGTGGAACTTCCAAAATATGAAGCTAATGTGTTAATCACTATACCACGATGTTCAATCAAACCCTCTTGTATGAATTTCATAGCTTAATACACTCACCAAATACAGAGAGATACCCAAAATTTCATACCAAGTACTTTTACTACAAGACCAATAACAGACTCAATAAATTCAACATACCATGGTCTTCCAGGTTATGGCATTGTGTGATGATGGTGCCCACCTACCAGAATGTATGGTATAATACACTGGAAGACCACAAAATGACCTCCACTACTGTGAAGACCCTAAGTTCTATTAACATTTAACACAAATTGGATTGTCTTGTACTGAGGGCTGTATTAATCTGGCATGCAATGGCACTTCTAAGCAGAGTTTAATATGTACATAATGTATTATTAAAGATACTTACTTTCAGATACCAGCAGAACTCAGGCTGATTTGTGTGTATCTTTTCAATACACTCCAGTGTTGCTCGGATCTGCAACCCGTTTTTCTTCAAGGGAGTTAGAACAAAGTACATTCTAGTTAGATGGTTTCATTACAGCAGCTATTTACTGTGTGTTAAGTTAATGCAAGACATTGTGCTATTATATTTTTAGTTGTAATTAGCATTCAGTTACACTGTTAAACAAATGTAAGGACTGCCAGCAGCTTCTTACAGTAAAACCAACTAGATGCATTAATTTCTCAAATTTATTTTTGGAATAAAACTCTACATGTTTTGGACAGAACATCCTGATCCTGCTCACAAGCTGTCAGCACTTATTACGATCCTGGATGTAGCTAATCCAATTCTTTAATTTCAGTTTCTTCATGTCATTTCTTACGACATCTTCCCATCTGTTCTTTGGTCTCCCTTGTGGTCGTATTGACGTTGGTTTCCATTTATACACTTTTTTTACCATTCTCTCTTCCGGCATTCGATGTAAATGGCCAAACCAACTTAATCATTGTGCTTTTATATGATTTATTATATTCTTATGTCTTATTAATTCATCTAATTCATCATTTGTTTTGATTCTCCACGTACCACCTCTTTCTTTTGTAGGACCAAAGATCTTTCTTAACACCTTCCATTCAAATACCATTAACTTGTTTTTCATGGTTTCTTTCAAGACCCATACTTCGCAGGCATATGTTACTATTGGTCTTACAATACTCCAGTACAGTTTCAATTTTGATTTCTTGGAGACCAATCTACATTTAAAGAGAAACTGGTTTGCATAATATGCTTTATTTCCAAGTGTTATTCTATGTTGGATCTCTTCTTCTATTGAGTTATCACTATGTACATTTGATCCCCGACATTTGTATGACTGGACTTGTTCTAGGTACATCGAGTCAATTTGTAATTCTTCTGGTCTATAATTTTTCCTCGTGCATCTTAGGTATTTTGTTTTCTGACCATTTACAATTAGCCCATATTGTGCTGATATTTCTGTTAGTTTCTGGAATGTGTCCAGTAATGACTGTTTAGTTCTTGTTGTTATCAGGATGTCATCTGCATATGCAATACATTGTTTCAGAAGTGTAGTAATTTTTCCCCGTAGTTCCATCTGTTTTATTATCGTATCAATAACTAAGCTAAACAAGATTGCTGATAAAGGATCTCCTTGTTTGACTCCACACTTTACTATAAATTCCTATGTAAAGTCTCTGTTTACCTTAACTCTTGCTCTTGTGTGTATTAAGGTTAAAGCTATTAATCTAATTAGTTTATCTGGAACATCAAATTTCTTTAGACATTCTATTAGCTTATTTCTATGAACAGAGTCAAAAGCATGTGTATAATCCATGAATATGTTATACAGATCAATATTATGCTCATGGCTTTTCTCAAAAATCTGTCTTACAATAAAGATATTATCTATAGTAGATCTATTTGGGCAGAATGCCATTTGATTATCTTCCAGTTTATTCTCTATGTTCTCTATTAATCTCTTATTCAGTAAAATAGCAAATATTTTGTATGCTATATTTAATAGTGTAATTGGTCTGTAGTTGTTACAATTAAGTCTATCACCTTCCTTTTAAACTGGACAGATAAATTCTTCATTCCATTGTTGTAGTAATTGTTTGTTATTCCATATCATTAGGATTAATTTATGTTGTTTTTGTTTTAGTGTTCTACCTCCATGTTTAAGGAATTCTAGAGGTATATTATCAGAACCAGCTGCCTTGTTCAGCTTTAAATTATTGATTACAAAAAATATTTCATTGTATGATGGTAGTGGGATTAATGGTTGATTATTTGTACATTCTCTTATAATGGTTTGTATATCTATAGCTTCTGCTATATTAAGAATCTTACAGAAATAGTCTTTCCATCTTTCTAGAATTAGGTCTAGTTGGGATATAACATTATCTTCTGCGTCTGTGCATATTATTGGGAGTGTTACTTGTTGCTTATAGTTCAGTATTCCCTCAAAGAATTTTTTAGTTTCATTCCTCCTGTGGTATTCTTCTGTTTGGGTTATTTTATTGCTGAGCCATTTTTTCTTCTTTTGTGTGCAAATTTTATTTGCTTGATTTCTTTTATTAATGTATGAGTTCCAACTTATTCTTGTCTTCAGTTGTAACCATTTTTTCTTGCTTCATTTTTTTCTTGAATGATTTTCTTGCATTCTTCATCCCACCATTCATTCCTTGGGGGTGTACCTTGTATTTGTATTACGCCTCTTGCTGCATCGACTATTGTGGTCTTTATCTGTTCCCATTCATCATTTATTTCTTGTTTAGGTACTAAGTTTATCAACTTAGTATGTAATAATGATCTGTATTCCATAAGTTTTGATGGGTTTTGTAAGTTTACCTTATTCCATTTCAGAGCTGGTTTCAATTTTTTCTTATGCATTACACTTAATTTTTGTTTAATTACTGCTTTGACTAGGAAATGGTCTGAATCAATATTGGGGCCTCTCATAGTTTTTACATCTTCTATTACCCCTTTTTTGTTTGCATTTATTATTATGTGATCAATCAGACTAGCTGTATTTTGATCTGGTGAGAGCCATGTTATTTTATGTATTCTTTTATGTTGGAAATTAGTGCTCATAACTACCATATTATTTGCACATGCAAACTCACATAACAATTCACCATTTATGTTTGTTTCTTCATGTAAGGTGTGTTGACCAATTACTTCATTATATAATCTTTCTTTTCCTAGTTGAGCATTTACATCACCTAAAATTATTATTATATCATTTTTAGATGTTTCGTCTAACAGATATTGTAGATCATCATAGAACTGTTCTTTAATTTCTTCTGTATGGTCCTCTGTTGGAGCATATACATTAATTAACGTGTTATTGTTATATTTACCTTTCAATTGTAGTTTACATAGTCGTTCATTATATGGTTCAAACCCTATGACATAATTTTGCATTTTCTTCAGGAATATAAATCCAGTGCCAGCTTGTCCTGTTTTGCTGCTATGTCCACTGTAATATAATGAGTAGTTCTGTTTTTTGATTAAACCGGTTCCACTCCATTTTATTTCTTGTATTGCTAGTATCTCTAGTTGTGTTTTACTTATCTGTTCTGCTAACTCTTGCATTTTACCTGAGTGTAACAAAGTCCTTACATTCCAGGTTCTGATGACTGTTTTGTTCTCATTGTTCTGTTTTACTTGCCTTTGTCTACATCCATTAATCAGTCCGGCAATTTTCTGTTGAGAATTTTTAGCATAAATATTTTCCTTGGAGAGGTGCCTGGCCTCACAAAACCCCCAACCTGGAGGACCAGGGTTTATGTACGGTTTGCTCCCCTAGATAGGTTGCTTTCACCACGGCTTTGGACTCCTATCGAGTCCCCCTGTAACCCTAGGGATGGGACCCTTACCAGGTACTACTTCCCGAATCAGGAAGACCTGTAGCTCACTTCGACAGGGTCTCTACTCCCTGGGGTAGGACTGTCTTGCTTGAGAGTTCCTACCTGTTACCGATCTCCAACCTGGAGGACCAGTGTGTCCCTTTTTGTCTGGGCCATCACCTTCAACCTGTCTGGCATGGGAGACCCTACCAGTAGCTAAGCTACTGCCAGCATAGCTCCCAGGCTCATATGACCTTGCAAGCCCCAACATTACGTCAAAGTAGGGACACCTTCGGTGGGGCACAGAAAACCACTCCACCAAAACAAGCTTCTTTTTACCTACATGGTATGAAAAATTAGTTTCTGGACAGGCCACAATGTGACACTACTAAGCTAAGATAAAATTCTGCTATATGGAAGTAAAGTAGAATCTGTCCAATCATTTTCCTTTCATTTAAAGTCCCAGCTTGTCACTTAGGAAGAACCTTTTGTGAAGCTGGGTTGGGTGTTTTGCTCTCTGTGAATGAAACTTCATTAGAAAACAACATATTAAAAAAATACAGTGCATGTGCATAAAGTTTTGCTTCAATGCAGCAGAACTGCTGCATAAATATGAGAAAAATTTTATTCTGGAGAGTAAATGATGAGTAGCACTGGGACATTTGATTAGTTTTTCCAAGTTGAAAGTGTAGTACCATCAGTCAACAAAGCTGAGTGCTTAAAAAGTATGTGTCAAACTAAATGAACATGCTACAAATCAACAAATGTATTAATGAAGAGTGGTGTGTTACTGTATGTGAATTGGCTAATGAGGTGGGAATTGAACTTGACCGTACAACCAGCAGGAGCCAGGACAGCGTAGTCAGTACAGGGATAAGGCTGCCAGCTGGACAATTCAGAGTTTGCAACATGGCAGGGGCAAGTGTGATGTGGTTAAAAATGTTGGAGATGTACCTCAACTTCTCCCACATGCCTTCATGGCATGTACAGGGAAAGCCTTCACAATTTAACCTGTTTTGTTTCATCTAAACTGTGACTTATTTGTCAAGCCATGGATTATGTTGCTCCAATTCTTTATCTTATTCTCTTTGTCTGAAAGTGATAGTCTGTAATACTTTCCCAAGGTCTAGTTCTGTCTGCAATGTCATCTTTGTTCTCAGAAGCTGTACACACGTTTTAAATCTTAGCATTTTACTCTTTAATTTACACTTCGTTCCTCTTGAGATAAAAAATCTCCATGTCACACTTGTACATCTCTGCCTTCACTATTGCTGCTTTCTCCCTAACCTTTTGCAACAATCAGGTAATGATCAGTACCTGTCAGCTCCCTCTTATACCTGAATGCCTTTTCCTATCTATGCATTGCTTACATATTGCTTTTGGTGACAGAATAATAAGCAGGAGATTCGTGGCCTTCTTATTGACAGTTCTGAACCCACGCAGTTTTTACTTGTGGGGCAAATTAAGGGACCAAGTGTAAAGTAATAATCCAACATACTCACCATTTTTCAGTAATTATTACGAAGTGTACAATAACCGACACTTATTCTTTCTTCTGCTGCTACCGTAAAGGTACAACGTGTTATACAGTCCTAACCTTACCTACGGGACAAAGATCAGTACATGTGTTATTACATGCATTCACGTCTAATGTAAAACTGGAGTTAATTCCTTCAATTCTGTAGAGTACAGGGCTTTCATAATCATTCACTGGTTTGGGTTGAAGAATGTCTCTGGTAATTTTGCTATGCCTTACTCACTGGTAATGGTAATGTTGGCAACGTAGCACATGCGGTAAATGCTGCCAACCAATCACAAGCTTGAAGGCTAAGAAGCTGCCATCTGTGAATCGAGTGTGCGCAAACTCCACTTCCTTGCGGAGGTGGAAGGAGATAGCTAAATCGGAAAGAATGCTAACTGCTTGTTCAACTTACAGTACGTGTGCGCGTATGACCCCAAGGCGTACAGAGGGACTAGAAATGAGAGTAGAGGTGCTGGTCTTTCTTAAACCTCGGTAGTAGATAGGGGTGAGTGGTAAACTTCACGCCCCAGCCATTTTGCCCCCAAGCAAGAGCCCCGGTACCCTCTGAATAGGATGCTGTCGGCCTAAGAGCCGGAAGGGATTCTGACCCCGTATGGTTCAGCCAGCAGCCCAGTCGCAATGCCGAATACACTGTACCGGTTCCGCTACATTGCTTGATATGTAATTTATATCTACTGTGTTTATTCTGTGACCACTGTAATCAGGTGCAAAAAAATTGACGCCCTGAACGAAGAGAAGTTATTCTGCCTTCTCTCCCACATATCACTTCTGCATCGTTAACAGTTTTATTTCATTTATTATTATTATTATTATTATTATTATTATTATTATTATTATTATTTTGTAGGGAACACTGGTGAAAGAAGTAAAGATATGAGCTGTGAAAAGAATCGGCAGCGCCTTTACTTTGAGAGGCTGAAGAAGTGTTATTACACCTGAACCTAACACACGTGAAAAATATGGTCTGCCTAATATTCACCGACAGATTTGTGAACTGCTTGACGCTGATGGTGAAGACACTACAGTCTTTCGGAACTTCGGACTGCTCGCCCGGCGACACACCCTCATAGCCAGAAGATTTCAGTCTTCAGCGAGCAGGTGCAGGAAACCTTACAAGTAAAGTATTTGACTCAAGAAAAAATAACATAATAACAAGCTCGGTTTCTATTCACCGTTTTAAAGTCATAATTGTTTCATCTGTTACACCAATGGGGGAGCTGAAACTTGTGACGTCATGGACACACCTGTCTGACTGCGCAGTGCAGCAGTGTTTAGTCTTTCATCTGTGCTGTTTAGTATTAGTCAGTGTCTAGACGTGTTACCACCGGCGGCAACGGTAGTTACAAGTGTCAATAGTAATGTCTGTCATGTATCCTGCTTTTGAAGGCGCCGGCAAGGAACCTGGCCTTCTTATCTGGAGAATTGAGGTGAGTTTCGCATCTTTGGGTGTTTTTGTTTTCAACTAGAAACAAGTCTGTGTATCGACCGGACTGCTACCGCGTGACAACAGACTTGCGACACCATTTGATTTTTTAATTCCCTTGGTAGCGCGGATTTATCCGATCTATAGAGCACGTACAGGCGTTATTGCGTTCGCAGAACATGCGTTCATTCTCATACACGCGAGACAGGTGGTTTTCAAAATTTGTTGCAAAATGAGACTGTGAAATGCGTGGTCGAAATTATATCTCTAGCAAGATCTTGAAACTCCTTGGAAGACCTAGAAGTAGATCGGAGGATAATATTAAAATGCACCTTACAGGAATAGGATGGGACTGGGTTCTTGTGGCTCAGGATAGGGACATTCGGCGGGGTCTTTTGAATACTGTAATGAATCTTCAGATTCCACACAATTCTGGGAATTTTTTTAGTGGCTGAGGAAGTTTAAGCCTCCCAAGATGGACACTGCTCTGCAGAGGTGTTATATATGTGCACATATTCCGGGAAGATATTGTAGAGTATAGTACAGTTATCGTTACAGTAATGAAACAGTATTATATATATATTATATATATATAATTAAGTATTTGTATAATGTAATCTTAAATATCTCAATATCAGTGTCAACATGTAGTCTGTGTAACTTTTTAGAATTGCGTGCGTCACTTGTGTTAAGATTATACATATATGTATTGGTGTTGAGGCTTTATTATTATGTGAAGACAATGGAAGTTTTCATTTACTTAGTGTGTAATACGTTGGCTTTAAAATTTATCACATCGTTGTAAGCTACTTGAGACTAGTTTTCATACTGAATTTATATTATGAGGTTATTTGGGAAAATCATTTATATAATTACTTATATTCCTTTCCTTCCGTGGTATTGCTGAATTTACATAGTTACGTTTTGTAGCTGTTGTGCCGATAACATATCTGCTAATACATAATAATCCCTACGCTTCTGCTTGTTGTGTTATTTGACGACAGACCATTATCAAGGCCGATCCAAAACATTTACGGTTCCAGTGCATAAATAAATTTGGGGGCGCTACTTGCTTGTAGTCTTCAGCTGACAGTTTAAGTAGAATAACATAGGAATTTGACACAAAACCCGATACTAGCCTTAAACTAGCCATGGATATTATCTTCATCACAGGATTGCTTTTGTGCATAAAATGAACCCCTTTACTTACGCAGTGTGTCTACTCCCCTGTACGGCTTAAGCGTTCGCAGTACATTTCTTTAGAGTGTGCACCCAAGAAATTATATTTTTCATTTTTATTGAATACTAATTCATAAGGGCATAATTTTTATTCACCAAACAAACTAAGGAAATCAAAACTTAACTTTTTTTAATTAGCAACTACACTCCACTTAAAACACGAACTTAAAAATTAGATACAAAAGTAAATATTAACACGCAAAACCATATATTTGGAGACGTGGTGTGTCTGGGCACACCCTTCACGCCCCGTGCGCACGCCTGTGCCTTACGTCACGTCTCACTCCCAGACATTAAAGCAGCAGCAATTCAGTGCGTGATTTGAAGTTTTCCCAACGTTGATGAAGTTTCAAGTCTTCTGGGACATGACATCTTGCCGGTTGGTGAATGGTTATTGACACTTCAGAGGAGCCTGCTGCCTCCATCTGCAGGGTAGTGCAGGAGGCAGCAAGTCTTTCATAAAAAGTCGCTAATGATTTAAAAATGGACGTGCTGTCGCACCCCGCAAGATCTCCGTATTCAATAACCATACATGTATTGTGCGGTCGCTGTTGCGGGTAATCACGAATTGTCGCTAGCGACGGCGACTGAGTTGAGGAAAACATATTTGGATATTTTTCATTCCGTGCAACTTATTATACTTCTTATCATAGGT
>Ga0123357_10008981_pt1 | contig 12560 bp, 3 predicted proteins | sample TergutEmb28metaG_FD_89873 | JGI IMG/M metagenome (GOLD analysis project Ga0123357, IMG submission 89873) | Embiratermes neotenicus P4 segment gut microbial communities from Petit-Saut dam, French Guiana - Emb289 P4 | ecosystem: Host-associated > Arthropoda: Insects > Digestive system > Gut ... | reverse complement strand
TCCAACAAGATGCGACTTATTCAGTTTATTACATTTCTGTAGGCAGCTCTACATGTTTCGGGTGTTGACACCCATCATCAGGAGCTCGTACAGCTGTAAATACAGCTTCTGGTATTGATTAACTGCAATGAGTAAAATACGCTGCTTTTAATACTAATGTACAGATTAATATTCTAGATTGGTCATATTGAATGGTACTAGCCTTGACGGATATGATATATAAAATAATGTTGGATGGTTAAAAGCAGAATATTTAAATTTTGTACAACAAAATTTTAAATATATATTTTGTTGTATATTTCACATTTTGTTGTACATAATTTAAAAATACTGCTTTTAAACATCCACCAATATTATATATATCGTATTCGTCAAGGCTAGTAACATGTAATATGACCAATCTAGAATTTTAAATTATGTATTGATATTAAAAGCAGCGTATTTCATTCACTGCAGTTAATCAGTACCAGAAGCTGTAATTACAACTGTACGAGCTCCTGATGATGGGTGTGAACACCCGAAACATGTAGAGCTGCCTACAGAAATGTAATAAACTGAATAAGTCCCATCTTGTTGGACAGTTATTAAATTCGATTCACGATGCACGGACCCATGTACATAAAAAAAGCCCGTGTATTACTTATGCGCGCAAATAAAATTATATTTACGCGCCTGCCATAAAATTTAGTGACATTCTGAAGGTAAAGAAAGCCTTAGTGGAGTCTGTGCAATAGATCACTGAATACACCATTGGCGGTGTTATTTAAATTCGAAGATACATAATTCGACAAATATTCAGAATGGGGCCCAACTTTATATGACTCTTAACACTAAAAATATTTCCCGAAATTGTGACCCAGCACCTTGAATCACTCTGTATTGCCAAGATAAAGTATCAAGTAATTTCATAAGGTAGATGCATAATTGTCCTTATGCAGGCCACGGAAGCGTGTGGAGTTTGGAGGTATAACTCTTTCATTTTTAAAACCGATACTGGATGAATAAAATTTCAGCTTCGCTTCTGGATATCTTTACCCCGTTGGAAGAGCACCTGAGTTCTTTCTCCGAAATAACACAAACTGAAAAGGAAGATGAAACACGATCGCTTAAAATTTCGAAAGATTTACGTTGCTCCCATCTTATCATAACAATTTGTAGTCTCTTCGCGCCGAAATCACAGTCATGAGAACCCAATACTATAAATAAACTACATTTTCTCCGAGCACGAACATATAAATTGTCCTTCAAAAAATAAACTTCCGAACGAGAGAAAAATTTACAGTCACAAACAATTCGAAGTTTAAAACCCCCTCTTGATCTTACCGTCATTCCTGAACAGGTATAAGCACTGAAAATCCCGAAAGAAAGTCTTATTATTGAACAGAAAACACCGTCACTGCCACTATTCTAACCAAAGTACAAGTGCCAATAAGAGTATGAGATTTTAATACATTTAGTTTGGGTTCTTCTTTTTCAGCTCGAATGAGAAGGTTTTAGATCTAATTACTCTGCTATCCCACTATCATCCACACACATTACCGACAATGAGGAACAGCTTTCTTATTTCCTATAGAGAGAAATTCGGGTCCTATATTTTCAGCCACCGTGTCAAAACATCTCGCACGTCAGGACCATCTTTAAACTTGTAGCCGCCAATACTTTGCTTCAGCGCTGGAAACAGATGATAAGCGCTTGGCGTCCAATTTTCCTTATGCAATCACAATCAGTTTAGGTTTTTTGGGAGGTTAATAAATTGCGTGCGATGTGAACTTATTTTGTTACTATCTCTACTTCAATCGCTCCAATTTGCTGTGAGGAAAATTTGTGCATGCCAGAATTATAAATGTTTAGTTTGATCTTTTATAACGAAGAGACTTATCGTAACAAACACGAATAAGATAAAATAATCCTAACCATTTGAATCAAATAGCATTTTTTATAACCAGACCTACCGATAACCAATTTTTCACATCTCATTGTGTGTCAAATTAACCCTAAACTAAACTTTATCCCAACAGTCGTTTTCAACGGAAATATATGACATTAATTAACCAGACGTAATACAATTTCGTAATCTATGTGAGGTGTAAAATAATTGATGTAATTACTTCTACACAAAGGTCGTAATAACCTTCACAAAACTTTTCGTAAATTCACCAGTAAACACTACTTGTTTAAATAATCGTAAAACATTAATCAGGAATTAAAACTCCTTTATGTATTGCATTCGAACACGTCATTCCTACCTTGATAGTTCATAGAAACATTCACCACATCACAACGAGTGAAAGCGCTAAAATAAAACATTAATTTGAATGGCGGCACAGTAATAATATACCAATGAAGTCAATAAAATATAGGTCACTTACACAAATCCTCTTCTTCACAGTTCTGTGTGACCTAGCGTTATAAAAGAAGTAAATGTTTACTGGAAACTGTGACCGTGGGCTGAGCACGTCTGTATCTCGATCGGAAGTTCCATGGAACAGCCCGGTTCCGAATTCTCAGATGGTCCACATGACCTCCAAGAAGAGGCTGGTTCTAACACCCGCAGACACGGTGCCACTGCGAGGGGCTGGCGCGCGGCTGCCTGGACCGATCGAAACTGCACCCAGCAGTTGCTAAGCAACCAGAAAAAGGTTGTGGCATCGCATCACACGTGTCATTGTTGTGAGATGTGCCCTCACGTGGCCATACTACGGTCAATTATAAATTTTGGCATCCTCTTTAATATTGGCAGGTGATAATATTAGCTTGCTACAGTGATAAGCTTCTGCAGAGAATAATTTTGTATTTCTGTGTTTTCCTCCGACTGTCTTGAAGGGTCATGATTAGTCAGCTATAATAAACTAGTTATATTACAGCGTCTTACTGTATTTTATATTTATTTACGTAAATCCTCGCCTTCAAGAATCCCTCACGAGAAGTTATATTAGAGAATGAAATTATTTTACCGGTGATATTACAGCCACCGTTTTCCAAACCCACACTAACATTTCATTCTCATTTTGTCCACTTAAGATATAACAGTGATCTTCTGTCCTATCGCAACTCTCCACACATATTTACGCCTAGGAACAATGCTGTCTGAGTAGATATATAGGCACTTCGTACACACGTGTTGGTTTATGTGTGCTGGTGTGTGCGTGAGAGAGAGAAAGAGATCTGTGTTTCTATGAATGTTATCCTTAATATATGTTCTCGTACAATTGTGGGATACTAATGGATATTAATGGTTAATAAAAAATATATAAAGAGAATTCTTTTATAAAGCGTTGCTTAAAATTTCCGAATACCTTCTCTGACATTTATTTTTTCCTTGTGGCTCGGCAGCTTTAGTGGGCCTAAGTCTATTCTATGAGGTTTCTCGATCTCACTCAAACACAACACTCGGTAGGATTCCACTGAAGCAGAATTATCTACCTGAAAATATTCAATATACCTAAGAGGCACACATCTGTGCTAACGACGGAGTTCGAACTAGTAATTCCAGCAAGCGAGTGACAGTACACTCAAACCTTAGACCGCTCGGTCACTGGAATTGGCTTTGACATTTGTTAGGTTACTTAAAATGCGTATAATTAAATACAAATTAGAGAAAGCCATATCGAACTTCGAAGAACATGTGGAGGTGTCTAGGCTATAAGGAGAAACCCACTAATTGCCTCGTGCCCACTAGAATTTATACGCTTGATTCTATGTGACTAAAATTCAGAAACAACTGACAAATTCAGTAAAAGTCTTCCGCATCGGATTTTAATAAAATCTGCCAACAATTTTATCGTACGCGTGGAAACCCCTTTTTTTATAATAGATTAGTAAAAGGTAAAGGTAAAGCAGTCCCATTACAGGCCGGGACAGGCCCAGAGGGTTCTTTGGAAGTTAAGGTTCCCAGATTTCGTGACAACGGCACAGGATGGTGGTAGGTTGTCAGCCTTACGCACCAGCCATCTTTACCCCCAAGAAATATTCCTGGTACTCATTTCTGTTAGAGGCCGAGTCCACCCCAGGGCCATAGTGCGATCGGAAGGATTTTATGTCAATCCACTGACACCAACTGGGATAGAACCAGCGACCTTCCAATTTGTAACACAGCATTTTAACCAGTGTGCTACCGCGGTACTCAATAGACCAGTATTGTTGCATATTTGACTACACTGTCAATTAGCAGTGGAAGATCCTGTTGATGAAATGTGTCAAAACCTACAAAACGGTTTTGGCGCTGTTACAAAGTCACATTCACAAGGAAACAATTTCTACATTCGGATCTCTTGTATTTTGGAGCTTTTTAAACCGGCGGATCGCCTATTGAAGTCCCTCAGTCCTTCCTCCTTCCGGATACCTGCGTCGAAATTGGCGACAGAAAATTCCTACAAGATGTCGGTAAATTTCTGTCCAAGTACAAGCGGCGAGGTTCCAAAATATAATTGACTAGTTTTAATTTAACGTTAGTCGGTCCGCAGTAAAACCGTAACATTTTGTAAATCGTAAGTATTATATGATTGTATGAAATACTTAAATGTCTCTGTCTTCAGAAATCTGAAGTTTGCAGAATGTGAACGAAAATATGAAACCTTAACTGCTACCCTGGAATGGCCAAACGAGCCTCCTTTGCTTTTAAATCGGGGGTTCACAAATTTCCCTCAAACCTATTCTGCGTCACAATTGTAGAAGCCGTACGGACTGAAAGACGGGAGATCCACATTGTAGATAGACAAAATTATCGGCCACCACATAAAATTTAATAGCTATGGCCACCTGGCGCGTGGGATTTGTACATATGTCAAATAAAAAATTTGTTAGGACTTTTCAGAGGGACATGTCTCCATGTTCAGTGCGACCGAATTAGGTTCAAGTGATTGCTGAATTGACTGGACGAAAGGACCATGTCGATTACGTTGGCAGGTTGCAAGGATTGTGACGAATTTGAGTGAAGGAAAGAGCAAATATGATAAATTTTTTACCGATCGAATGGAAATTGGCTGTTCGAAGTTGGTTAACGAGGGTAAGAAACGATAATCGTGTTTGCTCCACCCCTTATTTTTTTATTAAACGTTGTAAGACCAAACAACGTGAGAGTGCTCCTATTTCCAAGGTCCCCCCCCCCCTCAATATCCAAAAGAGCATTACGAGGGGTGTTGGTAAGTCCTTAGTCCAACCTACTTCCCGATGTCGTAGGACGGAATCGATAGTGTCGCTGGAAAGAGGGGTCTGTTCATGTGTTGAATTGCAAATCTTTTCTTGTTACAAAGGCTGAAAGGACGCATGTCAGGCGACGCGTGCGATTTCAGCAACATGGAGACGCGAGCTGTCATCAAGTTTTTTTTTCTCCTGCAAGACAAGGCGCCGAAAGAAATTCACGCCATTCTGATAGAAACATTAGGAGAACATGCACCATCGTATACCACCGTCAAAAACTAGGTGGCCCAGTTTAAACACGGTGATTTTTCCACCTGTGTTTGGCCTCGTCCTGGACAACACAAAACAGTGACCACCCCGGAGATTATTGATCAAATTCACGAGCTTTTCTTGAAAGACAGCCGGATTTTGGCTAAATTAATAGCTGAGGAACTGGGCATCTCACTTGAGTGGGTTGGGTCCATCATTCATGAAGATTTGAACATGAGGAAGCTCTCCGCAAAGTGAGTATGAACGCGGACCAGAAACGTTAACAGTGCCAGTCGTCTGAGTAAATTTGGAATTTTTTCGACTCCATCCCAATATTTCTGTCGCGATCGGTGACCATGGACGAAACCTGGTTATATCACTATGACCCGGAGGCAAAGCAACAACCAATGGAGTGTCCGCATAGCGTCTCACCCCGCCCCAAATATTCCGAGTACAAAAATCCGCTGGAAAGATTCTCGCCTAGATTTTTTGGGATCAAGACGACATCCTCCTCATTGATTGTCTTCAAAAGGGCCAAACTACCAACGCGGAGTATTACTCATCTCTGATTGTGCAATTGAAGGACACTTTGAAGGAAAACCACCGCGGGAAGGTCACCAAGGTGGTCTTGTTCTTGCACGACAATGCCCCGGCTCATCGGGCACTTGCAGCCCAGAAGAAACTGGCCTACCTGGGCTTCCAATACCTTGATCACTCACCCTATTCTCCGGATCTGGCCCCGTCGGACTACCACCTGTTCCCTGGACTGGAAAAACAATTGAAAGGTCGCCATTTTTCGTCCGACACGGGGGTCATTGCTGCCGCGGTGACCTGGTAGGACGGACAAACTTCTGAATTTTTTTTGTGGCTTGCAAAAGTTAGAGCAACAGACTAAGAAGTGTATTGATCTTAGTGGGGAGTATGTTGAATAAATTCCGAGTTCGCTGTAGCTTGTTTTCTTCCCGGTCGGGTTAAGGACTTATCAGCACCCCCTCGTACTATGTCCGAAATTTGCCAGATTTGTTTTTGCTTATTATTCTTTGAGAAAGTTGAGTATGTAGTAAGAGTGGAATAATACTAACGGAGAAAACCTGAGCCGCTCGTAGTAAACCCTGTTGAAGTGCCCCTGTGTCCACCACAAATTTTATATAAACTGGCTCGGGATCGAACCAGTGTCCTCGCGCTGAGAAACCAACGATTAACCACCTGAACTAATGAAGACTAACATTAATGTACTTTAGATCATACACTATTTAGTTCTTACCTCACCGAGAACACGAGTGTTTGCATTGAAATGACAAAGTGTTTAATGTTGTTAAAGGAAAGATTCTCGTCTTTTTCCCCCCATAAATCACAAGTAACGCCACTACAGTGTGTAGTAACCGCTAGCCTTGTAAGGGTTAAATAATATGAGAATTTTCAAAAAATTTAAGCTATTTAACTTCCTGTAATTATTCTTCAATGTCTGCTACTACATTTCATATTTGTGGACTGTTATCAGTTAATGTAAGAGGTGAACTCCTTTATTTTAATTCCGTCATTTTTTGCGAGATTCGATCGGGTATGCTTTCGAGATATTCATACTGAGATACCCCATGATGCAGTGCACGAAATTGCCATCATCAACAACCTAGTCTATAGATTTCTGACGATTGTATATCACGTGTAAAATCATTTCTTTATTTGCACCTTGCACATTGTCTCATGTACATATTTTTTTAATTCGTGGCAGTGGACAAAATCGAAGGAGTCAATAATTTAAAATATTTTTGGCTCAGGTCAAGACACTTTTAATCTCAATACTAAATGGGTGTGAGTGGTCAGCTTCACTTCCCTACCGCTTTAACCTCCCGTAAATAGCCCCCACTAACCACTGATTAAGAGCTTTTTACCTTTCGCAACGACGCGTATTAAAACAGCCGTCATCTTGAATATGATGCCGTATAGACTTGTAGATACATGCCTTCATGTCAGAGGAAAATGACAATGACAGCACCAAATTCGTTTGCAAAAAAAAAAAATGTATCTACCACACTATACGGCATCATAAACAAAAACTGATTCTCTCCAATAAACAGATAATTATGGGGACAGCCTCGAGAAAAGAGTTAGTTGTGACTCTGTAGCGCTCGAACCCCGATTTGTTGGTCGTCGAACACATAGCCTTATTACGGTTCTTACTGAGCTACCCTAGGTCTTTTTTAAAATATTTTTACGCTTGTCACAGCTGTCATGCACGTGCTCCATTCGTATGAAATACGTTTCGCAAAAAAAAATTATTATTGATAATCTAGCAGCAGAAATAATTTCAACTAATACATAAAATTGTCTTTACTTTTCTGGTGCTTATTTTATACCTGCTTCCCCTTGGTAACTGTACCTGTAGCACTTCACCTTATCTCAATACCGCCATAAATATCACGGTATTGGATGAATACTTTTTACTAGGAACCATTCCATTCCGGTAGAAATGTCTCTCCACATCACCATGTTCATAACTTTATTTCAGAGATGGCATTTATTGCTTTATTGGTTCCAAGAAACCGGAACGTTCCAGAACAACCGGAAGGTCGTTCGGACTTTACACTTGCTGTAGGCATCGTGGACCTAAGAGAAACCTACCACTAAGATGCGCCATGTTTTTCTTTTCAAATTTTCTCCTTTTGGAACTAGGTTGAAAATTTCTACGTATAGTACTGTTTAAACCCAAACTCGACATTGTCTTAATTTCCTTTTCCATTTCAAAATGCAGTTTGTATTCAATATCACATTAGAATAACTCCTACTGCTACTACTACTAATTTAGTAGTAGTATTAACAGTAGTAGTGGGGCACGCGGTGGCGCAGTTGGTTGAGTAACTGCGCTACAAGTCGGAAGCTCACGGGTTCGATTCCCGTTGGTGCCATTGAAATTTTTCATTAACATGATCCTTCCGACTGCACTATAGCCCTGGGTTTGACTCGGCCTCTGACAGAAACGAGTACCAGTGATATTTCTTGGGGGTGACGGCGGCCGGTGCGTAGGGCTGACAACATTACCACCTTCATGTGCCGACTGTCTTGAAATGTGTGAGCCTCAACCTCCTGGAAGCCTCAGGGCCTTTCCAGGCCTGTAATGGGATTCCTTTACCCTTTTTATTAATAGTAACAGTAATGACAAGCATATTTCTTGTAATTTTGCTTCTTTAACAAATTTGTAAATATTAACTTCATTTTACTCTAAAAGATATTACAAATTATTTTCGATGAAATGGTTAAGTATTACTAGTTCTGTATCGGGCTAATTTCTCGTGACTCAATGATGAATTGTACAAAAAAGCCTATGCAAATAACTGCTCATCATTTTCCTCATACAATCACTGTGCATTTAGCTAACGTTTCGCTCTGAAGAGCAATCCCGCCCGAAGAACTGAAACAGTATATTTTCATCAAAGAACTGTAATTTAGAGATGGTGTAACATCAAAAATAATTGTTTAAATCTACTTCACTTTCCTAAAACTTTTTCCACGCAATTCATATTGACATCTGCCAGCAGTAGTACTGATTTCTGACTGGTCCTTTTCCACAGCAACCTTCATATATAAACCGTTTGACGCCTAACGACCCCTATAGGTGTCGTACCGTACCGCTAGCCTCTAAACGTTGCATTATATATATTTATTCAACAAATATAGGTACTGAAAATTTTAAACATGGTATATACTCTCCATTTCTTTCTCTTCAAAACGCAGTTTGTTTCATAATTCTAACATATTTAGTTCCTGTTTTATTCACATTTTATATATAGAGTGTGCTAAAATTAAAAAAAAATAATTCCGGCGCCAAACGTTTAATTATTCTGTCTCATTTTCTTTCATCTGTTTAAAATCTTCTATTATCCTTTTAACTCTCCTTCCTCAGGTTAAAAAATGACCCAAGCATTATTTCTGAATTATTTTGAATGTATGGCTACTTCATTCGCTCGAAACTAAATTCTCTACTCAAACAAAGTTTTCACAATTTTTTCTTGTTGAAAGACAAAATATTTATTTATTCCCTGATAGTCATTATTATGGTCAAAAAATGTCCCAATGTATTGTGAAACCCGAATGTTTATTGCCACCATGAATAAGTGCAGCTTCTCCCCCGCCCTGAGCCAGTTCGGACCAGCCTAATATCTCACATCTCATTTCTGCAACAACTTTAATATCTTTATCCCCTCCAATTCGTTTTTCTCAAACATTCTCCTACATTTAGATGTTCTCACTAAAGCCTTGTATGCAAAATCCCTTATCTCCAAAACAAGCTATCCTCCCAGTGACACTTCAATGTTAGAACATTAAATGAACAGCATGGGTTACAGAGTTCCTCGTTATGCGGATTTCTCCACATTACTGTTGTTTCCTTTCGGTAACATTCCATTGTTTTAACATTCCTTGAATGTAACCCTCCCTTGGGACGAGGTGCAAATTTTCACGATAATATTAGGCAGAAAGTGGGATATATATAATATTTTAATTATTGCATTTTTAAACACGAGACAAAACAAGACAATTCTGATCTGCGTGACCAGTAAATATTCCTCGAAATCAATCTGAAATTTCTTCGTGAACGTAATTCCTATTTGTTAGTTAGCGAGGTTCCTAAAATTTTAAACGTTAATATTAAAGGCTTGCTTGCTAGACGAAATTTGCGAGCTGCGCTTCAGCAGGCAGTTTAGAAGAGAACCACGTATTAATAGAAAAAAATATTTTCCCTCCCTTAATCTTTTAAAGCTTAAGGTTCACGCTACGCGCTACCAGGTTTAACACTAAAGAATCTGCATGCTGTTTACAGTGAATGTACGTATTTTGTGTGGGTTTCAGAACAGACATATTTTGTGTTACACATCTTTAACAGATCGCTTTTTTTAACCAAAGTGGAGAGTGTTTACTGCGCGATACGCACTGAGTCCTTATCGAACACAGATACACTTCTTCCTTAAAGGTTTAAACAGACTCTGATTTCAGTTCATCCATCGACAGTTTGTTACTGTAACTTAGATATGACCCTCGGCTTTAGAACTTTTAAAGCACCGTTCACGGCCACCCTCGTGTGCATGTAAGCAGCCTGGGTATTGTATTTTACGGACAATTTGACCGATCCGACCACAGACATGCGCGAACCGCATGGAACTCGAGAGGCTCGTTGTGGCAGTGCTGACGTATACGGTGAAAAATTTAATTGACAACTATGATTTCCAATTCCTGTCGGCTCGTAGCGGAATGAAGTGACAAAAGTTATTTGTTACATAAAATAAGGTTACTGCACATAAACACCGACATATCTGTGTGTGTTCTTAGGTGTCATTTGTTATAATTTACGGAAATGTAAGTTACGTCATTTTTTCTAATTGAAAAATAAGAACGTTACAAACCCAAATTTTGTACCCTCCCTCACGCTGCTGACGTGCACCTACAAATTCAAGACCGGAATAGAATATACGATATTAGAAGGTAGCACTCGTAAATGTACAGATGACCAGGATTTGACCTTTGAACAAGGTATCCGCGCCTGATGACAGATATGTGTGAGTTCTGTCAGTCTTCCCAATAAAATAATCAGATAATGAATATGTAGTGTCTGTCGGAATGGAGCTGGACTTCCACCAAATCTTATAACGACAAATACTACTGGTAAAGGGTCGTGTAGCGTTTCGCTGGGTAGTTTTATGCTGTCACAAATCAGATTACTTATCTGATAAAAAGGACTCCAAGGCAATATAATATTATCTTCTAACTATATATTCTAAATTCGCGTAATTTGGTTTATTTTCAGGCAAGCTAACTTTTAGCACTTCGAAATTACTTGAGAGCTTACATTTTTATTCCCACTGTATATATTGTAAACGTAGTAATTTAGAAGTTTAGCGAATTCTCGCGTCACTTTCAGCCGTACGATGCCTCTAAGTCAAATCAACGGCAACGGTATTTGCTGAATAAATGAAAGTGCGTGGCAGTCGCTTCCTGTCTGTATGTAACAAATAAAATTTCTATTCCAAGTTACAAATTACAAGTTTTAAACCAAATGTTAACTAAATATACATTACAAATACTTAGCATGGACCGAAAACGTTCCCTCCCGTATCCTTCCGAAATGTGATACACAATCCCCCTTCGTTTATGTAATCAATGCAGGTAAAAATTCGCTGTTGAATGGAATTGAAATTTTGGTATTGAAATAAAGTTTTACCAAAAATTCCTGCATTATATACAAGGTCTTTAAAATTTATCTAATATACGAACACAATTTATATTCACGCTGATTTGTGGTCACTTGCTGTTACAGCTTTATCCATAGCAGATTACTGTGATTTCACGCCGAGATATCGCTCATGGCCGTTAATTATGTTATGGACCATGCAACAAATTTGTTGACTCCTGGTTTAACCTAGTCGATAGTCTGACAATGGCGTCTCTTGAGTTTCTAAAGGCATGTCCTCAGGTTAGCTGATAGTCTTGTTTATTAGTAAGTGGACAGCAGATAGGGCATTAGGCTGACAAGTCCTGTCACAGTTCGCAGCGTTCGAACAGACAGTTGCCCTAGATTATTTGATTCGGAGAGAATGACATCTCAAGAACTTCTAAGATGTTTTTTCTTCTGTTTCGTTGGCCGTGCATCCCTGCATAATCTGTTTCAAATGAAGCCAACTAGGGGCACACTATTTCTTAGTATATTTATTTCAAATTCTCTGTCTGATCTGCCGACCAGACAGCCACCCACACAGGTAAAAAATATCAGTGTCGCATAGATACAGTAAATTCTCCTGATGATGGGCACATATTTTCCCGAAAAGTGTAGAGAAGTTGAAATAAACATAAAAGAAGTAGTGTGCACCTAGTTGGCTTCATTTGAAACAAACATCTATGATCTTTATTGTTGCACTGTACATATCTTCAAATTATTTAATTATTAACCAACTGACGCACATACATAAAATTTCACATTAAACATTAAAATTGCTCCGACATGTTTCGATTCTAAAATCATCATCAGGGAGCTACACTTTCCTCGCTAAAGTCACGTCTGAAACAATCACTGATTCAACTCATTGCATTAACAGAGTGCTGTGGCAGCATGTCGTATTGTGTATTTGCTGAGAGTGCTTGACTATGGGTGTGCGTCCTGTACAGGACGTTGCATTAACAGGGTG
>Ga0123357_10008979_pt1 | contig 12561 bp, 9 predicted proteins | sample TergutEmb28metaG_FD_89873 | JGI IMG/M metagenome (GOLD analysis project Ga0123357, IMG submission 89873) | Embiratermes neotenicus P4 segment gut microbial communities from Petit-Saut dam, French Guiana - Emb289 P4 | ecosystem: Host-associated > Arthropoda: Insects > Digestive system > Gut ... | reverse complement strand
CATATCTTTCATGTTATTTTCCAGACGCGCTAAATTTTTTTCATAAATTCCCAAGCTGTAAATTGATTCTTTAAATAATTCATAATGAACTTTTACTTTGGCGATTGCCGGATTATATAAAGGGATTCCGCCCCTGTAAGTCCGTTCAGATTCAGCCCGCATCAATTTTTCGCCCCAATTCATAATTGCTTCTTCTGTGGACAAATCCGGCAAAACAGGATTGTTTTCATCGAAACCATACAAAGGCAAACTTTCGGCTCTGATTTCATTCCGAATCACTGTCAAAAACAAGACTTGAATAAAATGGGAAATATATAACTGCGCATTTTTAAATAATTCGTCATACGTGTTTAGCGCTTTATTTCTATCAATGATTGACTGATTTAAAGTACAGTTTGCTCCTTCGTAGGAAGATATAAGCAGGCGTAATTCCTGTAATTTCATTATTGATAGAATTTTATCCCACGCTTCATTTGATTCTTCCTGCACTAAAGCAGCCCGAAGAATATCTATTCTTTCCTCGTCCGTTTCCGGCAATTTTTTAGTTGACATCTTTTCCACTTTTTAATACTCTCTTTCAGTTAGATCTCCGGCAATATCTTCCAATACTTTTTTCCTTGTTGTTTCAACGGATACTTTTTGTAATGCGATTATTGCTTGATAATAATAATTTTGTAATACTAATTGCGTTTTTTCTCTAATAGACAGTTTGTCATACAGTTGGCGAACTGCTATTATTTTCTCTTCCGATTGCATATTGTTGCCTATCCAGTACAACAAGGCGTCCTTATCTTCTTTTTCCGCTGTTTCTAAAGCGGTTACTAATAAAAAAGTTTTTTTGTTACAAAGAATATCTCCGCCTGTTTTTTTTCCAACGGTATCGGGATTACCGTAAACGTCTAACCAATCGTCTTTGATTTGAAAAGCGGTTCCTAATAAAATACCGAAATCATAGAGATATTGCAGGTCGTTTTCAGGCGCTCCTCCGACAATCGCGCCGCTTTTGAGGCAAGCGCCCAGCATAACGGCTGTTTTCAGCCGGATCATTTCAATGTATTCTTTTTCTGAGATATTGATTCTTTTTTCGTATTCCATATCATATTGCTGTCCTTCGCAAATTTTCGCCGCCGTATCGGAAAACAAATCCAGCAATACTGTTAAATTTCGGGGAGAAGATTTTGCCATATACATATAGGAAAGAATCAGCATTGCATCGCCGGACAGAATAGCCGTATTTTCATTCCATTTTTTATGAACGGTAGTTTGCCCTCTTCGCAAATCGGCTTTGTCCATCAAATCGTCGTGCATGAGCGTAAAATTGTGAAAAATCTCCCATGCCAATGCTGCATTTATCGCTTCCTTTACATTGCCGCCATATAAATCACAAGCTAACAGCGTTAATGCCGGACGTATTTTTTTCCCTTTTAACGTAAGCAAATAAGCGATCGGGTCATATAGCCCCGATGGATTGATTGGATAATCAATAGATTGTATTTCCCTGTTAATAATTGTCAATGCATCCGAAAAGGTCGTCATGGGATAAAAATTTATCATTTAATTTTATTCACACTGCAAAGATACTTTTTTATCTTCTTATACGTTTGTTATATAGTAAAAATCTTCTATATTTGTACGATGTTTTTTAACCTCATGCGAAAAATAATAACGTTATATCTCACAATCTTGTGTGTTTTCCCGCTTTTAGCTCAAGGAGGCAAGTCCACTTTTGACTTCTTGCAATTGCCTACTTCCGTGCGGGCAGCCGCTTTAGGCGGGACGAATGTTTCTATTATAGAAAATGATTTGTCGCTGGTTTTTCAAAATCCTGCTTTTTTGGGACAGGAAATGGATTTATCCTTATCAGCCGGATATTTGTCTTATGTAGGCGATATAAAAATGGGTAATGTTGCGTTTGCCAAAGCTTTAGGTGAAAGAAGCGCGTGGGGAGTAGGGGTCGTCTATTCCGATTACGGTAAAATGTTGGAAACGACAGAAGATAATGTAATTTTAGGCGATTTGAATGCTTCCGATATTTGTGGAAACATCTTTTTTTCCCGCGATTTAACAGACAAAATTCGAGGGGGAGTTGCCGCTAAATTTATTTATTCAAATTATGCCTATAATACGGCTATTGGATTAGGGGTTGATTTGGGTTTGAGTTATTATGACCGAGATCATAATTTATCCATAGGATTTACAGGGAAAAATATAGGACGGCAAATTAAATCATACGAAACGGATTTAGCCGATTTACCATTGGATATTCAATTCGGGCTTTCTCAAAAGCTGGCTCATGCGCCGTTCCGTTATTCAATAACCGCAGTAAATTTGAATCAATGGACATTTTATGATTTACAAGGAAGAAAGAACAGTTCTACAACGGCTTTCTTTAAACATTTTGTATTTGGCTTGGATATTCTTCTCTCAGACAATTTTTGGGTTGGAGTAGGATATAATATAAAACGCGGCTCCGACCTGCGTCTGAGTGAAGGAAATAAATTTGCCGGATTTTCTATTGGCGCCGGATTGAAAGTGAAAGCATTTGCTTTTGGCTGTTCCTTCGGACAATACATGCCTTCCTCTACTTCGCTGATGCTCAATATTAGCACATCTTTAGCCGAAATGAAACTTTAGCCAATGAAAAAGATTATCATAGCGATCGACGGACATTCGTCGTGCGGTAAAAGCACTATGGCGAAAGAATTAGCTCGAGCAATCCATTATAAATACATCGATAGCGGCGCCATGTATCGAGCCGTGACCTTATTCTGTTTGGAGAAAGGATTTTTCGACAACGATGCTTTGAATATCGAAGCGGTCAAACAAGCTATCGGCGATATTCATATCTCTTTCAAATACAACGAAAAAACAGGTAATTCGGATACGTATCTGAATGGTGAAAATGTAGAAAAACAGATCCGAAGTATGGAGGTTGCCGACAAGGTAAGTTTGGTAGCTGCAGTCGGGTTTATTAGGGAAGCGATGGTAAAACAGCAACAGGCGATGGGAAAAGACAGAGCGATTGTTATGGACGGCAGAGATATTGGAACGGTTGTTTTCCCCAATGCCGAACTGAAACTGTTTGTTACCGCTCGTCCGGAAGTCAGGGCGCTGCGCCGCTTGGAGGAATTGATTGCTAAAGGTGAACCGGCTACTTTTGAGGACGTTTTGAAAAATATTGAGAAGCGGGATTGGATTGATTCGACTCGGAAAGACGGACCTTTAATAAAAGCGCCGGATGCAATAGTGTTGGATAATTCGGAGTTGACTGTGGAGGAACAGAATGCTTATTTGCTTCGTCTGTTTGAAAAAACGACAATTTTATAGAAAAAGCGTCATCAAAAAATATCATTCAAATCAATAAAACAATTATTGAATATACCAACAGGAACTTTCCCTTCTAATTCGTAAAGCGTACCGACATCATATTTACCATCTTCCTGTAAAATAAAAGCATTGATAGATTTGTCTTTAGGATGAACTATCCAATATTCTTTTACTCCGGATTCTTCATATAAGGTAAATTTATCAGATACATCTTTTTTGAGAGTTGAAGGCGACAAAATTTCGACAATCATATCCGGCGCGCCGCAACATCCCTGTTCGTCAAGTTTCGACATGTCGCAAATAACGCAAATATCAGGTTGAACAACCGTATCAATCTTGTCGTCAGCAGTTTCTCCACCCTTCTTAGGAAGACGGACGTCAAAAGGCGCTGAAAATACTTCACAGCCGCATTTGTTTTTTATAACATATAAACCCAAATACATTGAAATCCTGTGACTTACTCTTGCATGTGCAACACGCGGAGCCGGCGACATCATTTTGATAAAACCATGTATTAACTCCCGACTTTTATCATCTAACCATGTCAAATAATCGGCGTAGGTGTAACGTTTGTTCATGTCTAATGATAGTTCCATATTTTTCTCAATGTTTCTATTTCCGCCTCTCTATTGTAGAAATACATATTATTTTATTTATAAGCGATTTACGATAAAAAAAATATTAACGCAACCGTGGTTACAGTAACTGCCGTTTCGTTAGTGCAAAAATAAGAAAGTTTTTTAATTCTACCAAAAAAACAGGAGGCGTCGTCAGTTTACTCCTGCTCCGATCGCCTCCTTCACAATAAATTTGGGGATTTCTTACCCTAAATAACTCTTTAACAAGTCGTTTTTGTTACTTGTTTTCAATCTTCTGATTGCTTTTTCCTTAATTTGCCTTACACGCTCGCGCGTTAATCCAAATTTATCGCCAATTTCTTCCAGCGTCATTTCTTGCGAACCGATTCCGAAAAACATTTTGATAATGTCGCGTTCACGGTCGCTCAATGTGGATAAAGCGCGGTTGATTTCCTTTGAAAGCGATTCGTTCATTAATGAACGGTCGGCTGCCGGAGCGTCTTCATTGATTAACACATCCAGCAAACTGTTGTCTTCGCCTTCCACAAAAGGAGCATCCACCGAAATATGGCGCCCTGAAACTTTCAGCGTGTCTGAAATCTTGTCAACCTGGATGTCTAATTCACTTGCCAACTCTTCCGGCGACGGACGGCGTTCGTGCTCCTGTTCGAACTTTGAAAAAGCTTTAGTAATCTTGTTCAAAGAACCAACCTGATTCAACGGTAAACGCACAATCCGCGATTGTTCTGCCAGGGCTTGCAAAATGGATTGACGAATCCACCAGACGGCATAAGAAATAAATTTAAACCCGCGTGTTTCATCGAATTTTTCAGCCGCTTTGATTAAACCCAGATTACCTTCATTGATCAAGTCGGGAAGACTTAATCCTTGATTCTGATACTGTTTTGCCACTGAAACCACGAAACGGAGATTTGCACGCGTTAATTTCTCTAATGCAGCCCGGTCGCCACGCTTGATAGCTTGCGCCAACTCTACTTCTTCTTCCACTGTAATCAAGTCTTCACGTCCAATTTCCTGAAGATACTTGTCCAATGATGCGCTCTCTCGATTGGTGATGGATTTGGTAATTTTTAATTGCCTCATTCAATCAAATTATCTATGTATATAAAACTTGCAAAAGTAGGATATTTTTTCCACAATAGAAAATAAATATCCTACTTTTAACACACTTTAAATTTAATTATTCAAATCAATCGCCAAGTATTCCATTCTTCGTGTATCAGGATAAAATCCTTTTAGATAAAGTCCTCTATCGTCCGGATCTTGTTTCAGAATGCTTAAAACCACTTGTTGCATGTCATCCGGCGAGGAAACCCTGTTATCGTTAGCCGATAGAATGATAAATCCCTTCCTGATGCCAGCCGTTTTTAATTTTCCATTTGACAAATCGGTAACTTCTACACCATAATTAATGCCTAAGCGAGTTTTTATGTCGTCGGATAGCGCTTTGAAAGTAGCGCCTAAAATATCGTCGGGATTTCTTTGCTTGACAACTTCTGTAGTGCCTTGATCATTTTTCAATTCGACGGTGTAATTTTTGGTTGCATCGTTTCGATATACTTGTATGTCAACCTTGTCGCCCGGACTGTAACGGCTTACTTGCGCTCTTAATTCCTGTCCGGTTTTGACTTTTGTTCCATTAATTGCCGTTATTACATCTCCTATCTGAATACCGGCTTTTTGAGCGGAGCTGTTAGAAAGAAACTCGCCTACATATACGCCCTCGTTTATTTTAATTTTTCCGTATTTATCCGGTTCTTGTGATTTTAAGTCGGATAAATCACCGAATCTAATTCCTAAAAGCGCCCGTTGTACAACTCCATATTGCTTGATGTCGGAAACTACTTTTTTTACAAGATTAATGGGAATAGCGAACGAGTAGCCCACAAAATTTCCTGTTTCCGAGTAGATCAGCGTATTAATACCAACTAATTCGCCTTTGGTATTTACCAGCGCTCCTCCGCTGTTACCGGGGTTTACGGCAGCGTCTGTTTGGATATACGACTGTATCTTATTTTGAGCGCCTCTCGAACCATATCCATCTGAAATATCGCTGCGTCCTTTAGCGCTGATAATACCGGCAGTAACAGTCGAGGTCAGGTTAAAAGGATTTCCAACAGCCAAAACCCATTCGCCGACTTTCAAAACGTCGGAATCGCCAAAAGGCAATGCGTGCAAATCTTTTCCTTCAATTTTCAACAAAGCGACATCGGTTACATCATCGTTTCCGACAACTTTCGCTTTATAAACCTGATCGTCATTAGTTGTAACTTCAATTTCATCGGCTCCATTGATTACGTGATTATTCGTTACAATATATCCATCGGTAGAAATAATCACTCCGGAACCGTATCCCACTTGCGGTTGTCTTTGATAAGGCTGACCGAAAGGATTGCCGTCTCCATAGAAAAATTCAAAAGGATCTATATATCCTCCTCTTCTTCTACCGCTTCTTCCCTGGTCGCTGTCTGAAGGTTTCACTACCGATTTGATATGCACTACGGCATTCACCGTTTGTTCGGCAGCGTAAGTAAAATCCGTATTTTCGGCAGGAGGAGCATAGCCTACCGTCCGAAGTCCCGACTGATTAAAAGAATTGTTTGACGAGAAAAAATTTCCATTTTTCCGATTAAGATAAGAGTAAACTCCGATTGCAACACTTGCACTCAACAGGCTCACTACTATGAAGCCTATCACTAATTTAAACGTTTTCATATTAAATTACTTTTCAAAATTAATTGATAATAAAATAAAATCTCGAATAATTTTACTACAAATAACGTACAAAAATTTGATTTATGCAATTTAACAGATATATTTATGAATAATTAACCAACACACAATTCTCTTAAATCTGTTTTAACAGACAAAATGGCAGGATGGCGCATAAAAAATTACGGGTAAGTTTTTAAGACTTACCCGTAAAAATCATGTCGCACGTCTCTATTTATTTACTTTTTTCTGCACTTTCCTTTTCTGAATTTCAAAAGCTATCGGAGCTGCTGTGAATAACGAGGAGAATGTTCCGACAATTACTCCCAACAACATGGCGAATGAAAAACTGCGAATAGCGTCGCCTGCAAGGAAGAGGATAACAATCATGACCAGGAAGGCGCTCATACTGGTATTAAACGTTCTGTCCAAAGTGGAGTTGAGCGCTTCATTAAATATTTCGTATTTATCCCGTTTGGGGTACAAATGCGTATATTCGCGCACTCGGTCGAAGATAACTACTTTATCGTTCATTGAATATCCGATTGCCGTCAGGATAGCGCCGATAAACGTCTGGTCAACTTCGAGGGAGAATGGCAGAAATCCCCACAAAATGGCATACATCCCCATGATAAAGAGCGCATCGCCTATTAGCGCTACAATAGAACCGACGCTATAGGAAACGTCACGGAACCGGAGCAAAATGTAAAGTCCAATGGCTATCACAGCAAAAATAACCGCCAAATAGGCATGGAACTTAATATCTTCGGCAATGCTTGGTCCTACGATTGTAGAACTGAGAATATCATTTTTATAAAATTTCTCGTAAGTCGTTCCTTCCGGCAACAGATGTTTTACGCCTTCGTAGATCTTTCCTGTTATTTCCGTATCAACTCCCGCCGAATTGTCTGTACTTTTATAGTTTGTTGATATACGCACTTTAGTGGCATTATCAATGGTAATTACTTCAGGCGGGTGATTTTCGAAGAAAGGCGACAATAAAGTCTGTACTTCAACCGTATTTACCGGATGGTTGAATTGAACTACATAATTTCGTCCTCCGGTGAAGTCAATGCCTTGATTTAATCCGCGTCCAAATAATGCAAACAAGCAGATAACTACTATCGCTATATTGACGCCGTAGATTAATTTTCTGTTTTTCATCAGATTAAATTTGGGATTGACTAAGAAGTTTTTCGTCAAAGACGTGTTAAAAGTCAAATCTAACAACTTGCCTTTTTCCATATAACTTTCGTAAATGACGCGGGTTAAGAATACAGCCGTACCGAATGAAATAAAGATACCGATAATCATGGTTGTAGCAAATCCACGGATAGGACCGGTTCCGAAGATGAACAGAATTACGCCGGTAATGATAGCAGTCAGGTTGGAGTCGAAGATGGCGGAAAAAGCCTTTTTATATCCTTCTTCAACAGCGCTCTTCACTTTTTTACCGCCTCGGATTTCTTCTTTAATACGCTCGTAAATCAACACGTTGGCATCGACTGCTATATGCAGCGCCAATACCATACCTGCAATACCCGAAAGCGTCAGTACTGCCTTGAAAGATACCAATACCCCAACCGTGAAAAATAAGTTGAGCAATAAGGCGCCATTGGCAATGATACCCGGTTTTACGCCATACACCACAATTAAGTAGGACATTAAAACGATCAAGGCAATTAAAAATGCCAAAAACCCTTTATTAATGGATTGTTGTCCCAATGAAGGACCGATTACGTTTTCCTGAACGATTTTCGCCGGCGCCGACATTTTACCTGATTTCAATACGTTTGCCAAGTCTTTGGCGTCTTCCGATGTAAAGTGTCCGGAAATCTGGGATTGTCCGTTTGGAATTTCGCCGTTTACTTTAGGCGCGGAGTAAACCATATTGTCCAGCACAATCGCTATACATTTGTCTATATTTTCTTTCGTGAGGCGCGCCCATTTTTTAGCGCCTTCGGAATTCATCGACATACTTACTTCAGCATAAGAAGAACCTTGGCTGAATTGATCTCTTGCATTTGTGACCACATCTCCTTCCAATGCAGGTCTTCCGTCGCGAGTACTTGTTTTTAAAGCGTACAGCGAATAAAATTCTTCCTTAGCGTCTTCCGGTTTTACACTCCATCGGGCAATCAATTGGCGGGGAAGCGCTTCCTGTACCTGACGCATATTGAAATATTGATTAACAAGAGCGGTATCCCGTTTATGCACAGTGCCTATAACCGGACCGGGGTGCGGTTGTTGAGGATCCATATTTAAAAGATAAAAAAGCGGATAATTCTTTTTGAAATTTTCTAAGGCTGCATTGGTTTTCACTGATGCGGTATCGCCTGCAGCTATCTCTTCTGAAGCGGTTGAATCCGATTTTTCTATTTTAGCGAGTTCCTGTTCAATGGCATTGTTTTTTGTACTGTCTTTGACAACCGTTTGTGCATCAGTAGCGGTAGCGGTTTCTGTTGTTGCCTGCGTTACCGGCGCTGCAATGGAAACGTTTTGTTGAACTCTCGCCAATGAATCGCGAATAATGTTATTAGCCGCTACTAATGCTTGAAGAATATCTTTATGTTCAAAAGTTTCCCAAAACTCAAGATTGGCGCTTCCCTGCAACAGGGAACGGACGCGTTCTCTTTCTTTGATACCGGGAAGTTCAATGGAGATACGTCCTTGCGTTTGCAGCCGTTGAATATTCGGCGCTACTACCCCGAAGCGGTCGATACGGTTGCGAAGTACATTGAATGAATTATCAATGGCGCTTTGCAGTTCCGAACGTAATACGCTTTCTACTTGTGCGTCTGAACTTTGAGGATTAATTTTAGTGTTCAGTTCAGGGGTGCTGAAAATAGCGGATAGTCTTGCTCCCGGATCTAATTTGTGATATTCTTCCGCGAATAAAGAAATATAATCGCTGCTACTTTTTAACTGGCGCTCGCTTGCATTCGCCAGCGCTTGATTGAAAGTCGGGTCTGTATTATGGTTAGCCAACGATTTAAGCACGTCTGCTACGTTGAGTTCCATAATGACACTCATCCCGCCTTTCAGGTCAAGACCTAAATTTAACTCCATTGTACGGCTTTTTTTCAAGGTATAACCCAGCCATATTTTTTTTGATGCTAACGAGTCTAAGTAGAGACTCTCTTTCATCTGATCATCGCCGGCGTATTCTTTAGCCTTTTTGTAATAACTATTTGTCGCGAATGTGAACGACAGATAAAATATACACACTAAGGTAAGTAATACTGCGAAGAATGTTACAACTCCTTTGTTTTGCATTTGATTTTTACTTTATTTTTTTATTTTATTTTAGACATTAATTAGCTACCTGTTTATTTTAGCGTGCAAATATAGTATTTTTTAAGCAAATCAGCCATAAAACATCTTTAAATAATGGATATTTCATAATAAATGTTCTTTACGGATAAATTTTTTTTCTATCATATTATTGAATTGGCAAGGTTTAATTACCTTTGCAGCCAAAAAACCGGTATGCAAGATAGAAATTTCAAAGGACACGCGGCGCTGTTTGTAGCCTACATTATTTTCGGACTGAATACGCCAATAGCTAAAAGCGTTCTGGAGCATGGCGAAATTTGCTCTGCTATGGCGTTAACTTTTTATCGTTTAAGCGGGGCGGCTCTCCTTTTTTGGATATTATCGTTATTTACAAAGAAAGAACAGGTTCCGCTTCGAGACTTATTGCTTCTTTTCGGAGCAGGTTTTTTCGGTATTTTAATCAACCAAATAACTTTTATTGTCGGACTGTCGCATACATCGCCCATTGACGCATCGGTCATTACGACTACAGGTCCTATTATGACCATGATTTTAGCGGCTTTTATTCTGAAAGAGCCCATTACATGGAAAAAAGCGTTAGGAGTGCTTGTCGGCGCTGCCGGCGCTCTACTGTTGATATTATCAGGAGTGAAGACCGACCGGCATCAAACGACTGTTTTGGGAAGCATACTGTGCTTGATGAGTTCTCTTTCTTTTGCTATTTATTTGACTGCGTTCAAAAATACCATTCTGAAATACAGTCCTGTAACGCTGATGAAATGGATGTTTTTGTTTGCGGCTGTCTGTTGCCTGCCTTTTAGCTGGAAAGATATTGTTGTTGTTCATTATGCCATAATCCCGGTAAATATCTATTTACGAATTATTTATGTAGTTGCTCTCGCTACATTTTTCGCTTATTTACTTGTCCCTGTCGGACAAAAATTGCTGCGTCCGACCATTGTCAGCATGTATAATTATATTCAACCCATTGTATCCTCGATTGTTGCCGTAATATATGGAATGGACAGGTTCGGGTTGGTAAAAGGAATTGCCGCCGCGCTCGTTTTCCTTGGCGTTTATATAGTGACTACCAGCAAATCGTATGCGCAGCTAATGGCGGAGAAAAAAACGAAAATAACATAAAATATAAAACGTATGAAAAATTTAATCTATTTATTTACTTTAGCTTTACTGTCTATACCTTGTAAAGCTCAAAATCCCGAGAAAGATTATCAAGACTGCGTAGCAGCTGAAGAGGCTTATAACGCATTTGTTGATAAATACGAGCAGGACACGAAAGCAGGAACGTTAACGAAAGAAATGAAAGATTCTTTAGAAAAAGCGTCGGATTCTTTATTCGAAAAAACGAAAGCAGTTTATGCCGGTTTTTTCAAGAATAACATCAATACGGATTTCGCTCAGAAAATATTTTCCGAAAGCAATTGGACGCGCCGTTTGGATGCCAATCAACTGGAACCGGTTGTGCGGGCGGTTACTGACTCCGTATTTAAAGAAACAAAAGTCTTTAGATATGCGGCTATACGGTTATTCCGCATGCAAAGCACCCTGCCCGGATATTCCTTCACTAACATTGTATCCAAAGATCCTCAAGGAAATATAATTGAGTTGGCAAATTATGCCGGAAAAGGAAAATATGTGCTATTGGATTTTTGGGCTTCCTGGTGTCCCGATTGCCGCAAAGAAATGCCGGCGTTGGTGGATTTGTACGCAGCATATAAGGATAGAGGTCTTGAAATTGTCGGTTATTCATTAGATAAAGACATGGATGCATGGATAAAAGGAATCGAAACGTTGCATATCCCGTGGGTTCAAATGTCTGATTGCGGTTTTTGGAATTCTCAAGGAGCTAATTTGTATGCTGTGCAATCTATACCGCTCACTATTTTAATTGATCCGGAAGGAAATATTATCGCGAGGGGCATGGATGTCGAAAATTTGAAAAAATTATTAGCCAGATTAATAGCATATTAAACTTTTTTTATACGTGTATAAAATTCATACTGTTTTGTAAAATAGGCGGTTAGTCAATTATTCAAGAGAATTATTTCTAAAAACATATAAAAATATGTTATATAACTATATTTTTTTTTTGGTTAGATGGAAAAAAACATATTCCTTTGCAGCCGGATAACCTAAAAACAATCTTTTTGCCTTAATAGACCTAATGCCTATTAAAACTATATAGAGGTTCACTGCAAAGTGGACCTTTTTTGTTTTTGACAAGAATTGAGTATCTTTGCACTATGAATAACATCCGAAATTTTTGTATAATAGCGCATATCGACCACGGTAAGAGTACGTTGGCTGATCGTTTACTGGAATATACCCAAACAGTAGAAGGCAAAGAGATGCAAGCGCAGATTCTCGACAATATGGATTTGGAACGCGAGCGGGGAATTACGATTAAGAGCCACGCTATTCAAATGCAATACAATTATAAAGGTGAAGAATATATTTTAAATTTGATTGATACGCCGGGGCATGTCGATTTCTCTTATGAAGTATCCCGTTCCATTGCAGCTTGCGAAGGCGCCTTGCTGATTGTTGACGCTTCGCAGGGAATACAGGCTCAAACCATTTCCAATTTGTATATGGCGGTGGAACACAATCTGGAAGTTATTCCGGT
>Ga0123357_10008978_pt1 | contig 12562 bp, 11 predicted proteins | sample TergutEmb28metaG_FD_89873 | JGI IMG/M metagenome (GOLD analysis project Ga0123357, IMG submission 89873) | Embiratermes neotenicus P4 segment gut microbial communities from Petit-Saut dam, French Guiana - Emb289 P4 | ecosystem: Host-associated > Arthropoda: Insects > Digestive system > Gut ... | reverse complement strand
TATATATTTAAATGTTTTTTTTGTCTCTGCCCAGAATAAAACACTGACACTGCCTTGTTGGGGGGAGAGTCGACCGTTAAGCGAGACAAGGAAAAAACAAAAGAATATGTTGGGGGGGGGGGGGGGGGGGTGTCAGACGGAAGAACTATTGTTTTTCCACACCCTTATATTGAGGCCAATCTGACAAATAAAGCGTTGTATAAACTGTTCTTAGTTTACAGATCACCTTACTGTCACAGATATTACTTTTATGTGAATTGGTTATGTCCATTTACTTTTGTATGGCGTGATATCACTTGTTGTGCACAAATTATTTCTTACAGAATCACCACCAAATTTAGAAAATGCTGACATAAGGGGAAGGGAGAAAAGTACGACACCAGGCCAATGAGGATCAAACTGGTGTCTCCGATGAAATCTTCGTCTTGTTATACCTTACTGAATTGAGATGCACGGTACACTAAAGACGGACTGCAGATAATTTCCGGTCAGTGACTGCATATAATTCTTTTGTTCTTTCACTGCGGAGCTCCTTAAAAGACAGCGAGAAATGTGTTAAAGAAAAATGCCCTGAAGGCTTCTGAGAAGGGGAATTTTAGTAAACCCATTTTTAACCTCTACACAAGTTGGAGAAGAGTGATTAGCTGCATGTTTCTAGCGCTTTATTCCCGGGACGACAACCAACCTGGTACAGTACGTAATGACAACGAGAAAATTCCCCGGCCAAGTTAAAAATCGAACCCCCATCTTTTAACCCATAGCCAGACACTATATTGACTGAGTAACACCAGCTCACACAGAAATAAATAATCCAAGAATTGAATATGACAAATGCATTATTGTCAACTATGTGATGTGCGCAAAATTCTGAAATATTCCAAGGGGGATGAGAATTATAACTTTGGGGAGACCCCAAAACATGCGTGTATGCTTACTTATTTCATTGAAAAATTTGGTTCACACATCCGACCCTACGCAAAATGCAGTCCACTCGTATCCAAATGGGCTATTTATTTTCCAAAGTTATCATGGGAGATACACGTGCTGTCTCTGTGTTCCATTTTGGAAACTATGTTGTGTGTAAACGAATTCATCTACTGTGAAAATGGCAGAATAAGATTGTCTAAACTTAATAAATGTCAAATTCTAAAAAGAAGTGTGGATTATAGAGTTGGTCTCCTTCAGAACGGCTATTTGAATGTTTGTTCCTACCCGAATTACAGTAATTCATATTCCTGTGGCCCAGCTGTACAAAGCAGGACGGTGTCACACGACGAAATGATCGGAGGGTTAAAAAAAAACCAAAATATTTATTCTGCTTCGTGGTTCAACTTCGTCGAAGGCACAGTAACCCTTTAATGACTAAATTAACCTGAATCATACTTACATATTCAGCACGTACCGCACAGTAAACACTCTCTTTCTGGGTTCTAAAAACCACTGAATTATGTACAGGGAAAAAATCGTCGTTTGTTCTGAGATGTTAAACACGTAAGTACAGTCTGTTGGCACAGTACTGCACGATTAAATATGAAAACTATGGGAACATAGTGTACGTTTCAGTCACTGATTATGTGCCCGTGCTTATTAACGTGGGGTTTTACACCTTAAGTGCTTTACAAATAATTTTACTTTAAGATAAAATAGTCCATGTTGTTGTAGAAAACCTCAGAAATAACTAGGAACTTACCTTTGGCCCATCCCGTCAGCACATTTCCAAGATATGCCACCTTGTATGTTGGATCATACTCCGTGATCGTGACTGATCTTCGCTTCCATAGCTTCCCTAGGGACAATTTCAGGGATCGAAGTGTGCGTTCTCGAAAATCTTTTCCGCATATGCTGGTGGATCCTGTTGAGCCTGCCACAACACCATCTTGACACAACGTCAGTGGCTCCTGTTGTTGAGTCATTGTTGCATATCCACAAGTCACTCGCACTTACGAATTTATTTCACTTTAAATTTATACTATTATCAAATTGAACATGAAGTGTTGATAGTACGTCTTTCACACTAGAGATTACTTCAGCCATTGTTATTAGACTTGTGGTGAGAAGGTAAATCATTTTCTCCATTCACTGAACTTCCGATCACATTACACCCAGAACGACCGAAAGAAAAGGTATTCTAGTCTTATTGTGATGCAATAAATTACTTGGTTCAGCTTAAGAATTTAAAAAGCCATAAGGTAAACACTCCGAAATGTAGCACTGTCATCTCCACAAACACATATTTCTGTAGCACAATTTATTTACTTTTAGCGTTATGACACTTGAAACTTGTCAGTTGCGCAAGTACTTGCTTCTACACCACCAAGCAGGTAATTTATTTTAATTGGCACTTTCTGATGCGGCTGTTACTGAATGTTCTCATGTAATTCTTCCAATAGCTCCATCAGATAAAGTTTCAAAGGAAGTTGTCACTCACCGCAGGTTTCATTATGCCTGATGCAACTCAGCTGGTTCGATAGTGACTAGGTTCATTAATGAAACACATTCTCTGAGTCAGTCATTTTCCAGCCATCTCGTTTTGCCTCGCAATAAGAAACTATAGTGTTCAAATGAGGAAAATAAAGAATTAAAACTAACAGAGAGGTCACATATAACAGCAAGAAGGAAGTGGTTACTTAGCTGGAAGTACAACGTCACTTCCGTCTCCTGTGTCTTCAAGGAAGCCAGACATGTGTTCTCATCTTTTGATCCGCCTCTCAGAGCAGAACATACGTATGCTAGATCTTGACTCATCAACTTTGAAGAGCTTTGACTCTGTAGACCACGAGGTCTTTAGCCTTCTATTTTAGCCAAAGAGGCGGAATGTCCACTGTGGCTGCTCTATGAACACAGGAAGCAAACTAACAGCGTGCATTTTTTGTAGTTTTTTTCCGCTTACACCACATTTTATTTGATCGTGTTACACAGCACACCATTTTGTAAAATTCTATGTATGGGTTCTTGAACTAATCAGCAAATAACATTCCTATGGTTCTGTAGTTGGATTGCAAGAAGAAACGAACTCTTCCGTCACATACACAGCAACGGATAACATTATTCAGTAATCTTATGTCCTTAATAACATTGGAACTCCATCCATTCCGACGACTCCTCCAGTTCCTTGGGCGAGATAGGTGGCGTAATTCATCTGTAATGTAAAACAAACTTTGTTAATAACTCCACAGTATGAAACAGCGTCATATTTTAAGGTCTGCATTACCATTTCGTCCCTTATTAACTAAAAATGACGAGACTGTGTCCCTTAATATTCCGCTGAATTATTTTCGTTTCATTCTTTACCATCAATCGTCAAGCATTTTCCTATTCCACCTAACGTGGCAAGCAATACGACTTACAGTTGATAAGGGGGTAAATAAAAGTACACCCTTACTTCTTACATGTCTTAATCTGTTTGTGTTTTCATTAATAGAAATAACCCCGACATATTTTCACGTGTATGGCGCCCTAGAGTGGTCTTTTTGTGAATTAGACATTTACAAGCAACGAAAGAAATAAAGGGCATAGACTGCCTTTAAGCTACAAAACCTGTTACTATCACCGAGTGATCGGACACGAGGAGAAGATCTGGGACAGAACATCCGGCGTTTTACAAAAATGGTTTTACGAATACCGCGATAGGCTTGTATAGGATCGACGACGTGAGGAGGTTAGATGTATAACTGAAGGATATGAAGCAAACTGTGGCTCTAAAATATGTCAATAATGCCCAATAAGGAAAGAATTTCTTATTTTCTTTAAGAATATTTTTGAGAGAACCGCTGCCGTACGCTGTTTGGACAAGGGCAATCCGAGACTTTAGGTAGGAAAAGGATGTGTTCTTTTAAACAGTTGCTTTTTTTTTATTTCCAATGTCTAAAACGAGAATGGAAAAGTAATAGCTCTGCTGAACAGTTTCGTATAGCTGTCATAAAAACAGTTCCATAGTTTCAGTCTATGTCTTTTGTTATTACACACTTGTGATCATTTTAAGTTCAAACTGTCTTAGCTAAGTTTTGTTAGTGTTCAAGAAGTCTGTGGTTTGTCCAGCTGCAGATTTCCAAAGAGCTCTTCTTGCTAATCATTATGTTTTTCTTTTCAGAAATGTAGCCCCAGCGGTTGTCGATGGATTGCTGCAATATTACCCTATATGGTACGACCAGAATTTCCCCATTTAAATATACATTCACACATTTACCTACAAAAGTATTATTTTCTAATTTATGTTCCTCTTAACGATGTATACATGAACCAAGGTTAGAAAGACTGATTTTTCGAAACAACGCTTCCGTTGCAGTCAAGGGTCAGTCCGACTTAAACGGAAGAGAGACCGACTCTTTCGCCTTAGTCACAAACCATCGACATTACAGACGCTCCATAATCAATTTATTTTCGCTTTCATAAGTTTCAACTAACACTTCCAAATAATAAATAGCGTTATGAAACAGGCGTTAATGAATAAAACACGATTTTTTTTTTCTCATGGCACAACAACCCCTGGGGGGTCGAGGCTTCACGATCACACTCGGACACACTACACTCGGTAGGACTCCTCTGGACGAGCGACAAGCCCGAAGCAGAGAACTCTAACAACACATAACAATCACAAGAGACAGACATCCCTTTATCCAGCGAAATTCGAACGCACAGTCCCAGCAAGCGAAAGGTCACAGTCCCACGCCTTAAACCGCGCGGCCAATAGGATCGGCAAAACACATATTTACTACCCACAAATTGAGATTTAAAATTATCAGTGACGCAGCTTCCTTTCAGCTGAGCAACAACTGCTATTTGAATATAGTTAGTCAAGGATATAGCCGAAGTTCGGAAATAAATAGGTTCCCTACACAACCTGTGCACTTACATAATTGTAACTCTGTGTATTTCTATGGTGGATTATTATTACTCAACCATCTGCGATGTTTTACGCACTTGAATTTCTTAACATTCTACAAATCAATGGACAGAAGATCCCAGCATTCGAATTACGGTCAAGGAATTTATTTTCATCAAGAAACGCAAGCACGTTCTGCAGTTGGCCATTGTCTTCGCTGGGTCCTTCTGTTCTTGCTGCTGTGACTAACAACAGGTCACCATATATTCGACGTTCCTCGGAGCTGCTTCGAAGAAAAGCGAAAGCGTGATTACACATGAGGCAGTAGCGTCGAAATCTATTGAATTTTGTGCGATGAACGGCGTCACGTAAAATTACCAATGTGCTAATTTTGTCTTTTGAATATTTACAGTTATAGACCAAATCCATATCTGAATACAGAAATTGCAGCAACCTGTGACTTAAGCATGTATTACAAAGTAACAGATTCAGAATGGCGCAATGCCACAAAATCTGATGCACACTTAGTAATGAGAACTGGGTCATCTTCAATATCATACGGCACTTTAGCGTTCTTGGCCTAGAAATAAACACAGTAAATTAAGCATGCCTACATGCTTATGTCTCCTAAGAGAGATAAAGAAACACGAGACGCGAGTAAACTGAATAATAAAGAGCTTCATGATTTGCACCTCTCACCTGAAATTATTAAAATTAGTAGACCGCAGAGAAAGAAACAGGCTGGACTGGGCGGGGCATGTGACTGTTGTCGGGAAGAGAAAAACGCATTCAGGTTTTTGGTGGGTACACCTAAAGGAAAGAGACTACTTGGTAGACCCAGGTACAGGTGGGAGGATCAGAACGCGTTGGCTTCATTCATCTGTTTCAATAAAGGGACAAGTGGAGAGCTCTTGCAAACACGGTAACGCGTCTTCTGTGTCTAAGGAAAGACTAACCGAGAGAATTGCGTGATAAACAGTTCTTACTGAAGCCTTATGTAGTAAAGTATACAGAAATTCACTTCGATGTCGTTTCTTTAAAAAAAAAAAAGTCGAAACCTAAGCCTGATTAGCCAAAAATAAGCTTCAATGATTACGGTCCTCTTTGAGGGACTTGTCAGAAAATTTCATTAAATTGCGTACCTAATTCAAAGACCCATGTTTTGTTTCTGAATATTCCAGGTTTTCAGAATGCAAGAACACCGCTACCCCTCCTTTTACCACTCCCCTATCAACTGTGAAACAATCCCTTGTTGCCGTTTTGTGACTGTGTCTCCATTTACAAGCAAGTAATGCTCTATAAACACCTTTCGATGCCTTCAATATTTCTCGTGGATCGAAATTCATCGACCTTCTCTAAATTACTCGTAGATTCTGAACCTCTTTTAACTCAATATATCAGTTTCATATATGGTTCTTTAAAAGAGTAGCTGTTCAACCACTGCAGACAGATTACCAAAAAATTCCCGAACACTCAACAGAAACTTTGGCCTCGCAGCTGGCAGATACAATGAAATTTTTTCACGAGTATTTTAATAACCACGCCTAAAATTCCAGACGTGTCTTCATTTCAATTAAATCCAATTTACTCTTCATTATACTGTTTAAACAAACATTCCATACAGATTTATAAAGTAGAGGAACCACCAACAAATGCAGTTTAATTTTATGATGTATTGTTATTTTGAATATGTTTACCAACATGTTTCGGCCAGTAATCAGCCCATCTTCGTGGTGATGATACAAGAATACAACTGTAGTTCATTCTTGTATAATCACACTGAAGATGGCCTGACTACTGACCAACAAAGGCTGGTGAATATGTTACAAATAATAATACATCATAAAATTAATGTTAATTTGTTGGTTGTTTATACATTTTAAAATTATAATTAATTCTCGGAATATGGAACATATTAAAGGAAATCCGTATAGAGTTTAGGACACAACTAGTAAAAAAACTTATGTTCCTTTCCTGTCGCTTAGTTCGTTCTGAAAATCTGTTCAAAATATAAAGATGCATTCTGGATGCATCCATCAAAGAACTTGTTCCAGTGATGGGCTCTTTTAAACAGGGCAAATAAACTTTGTGTCCCGAAGAGACACAGAATCTCTTGGCAAGTTAAGAGATTATGGGCATCAGCTTCTCACAAAGTAATTTGCTCCGTGATACTCATTTAGGCCTATATTTTCTATTACCGAATCTTTATTTTCTAAATGATACTTCCTAAAGTCGCGAGCAGTAGTAGGGTAGCCAATATATTAATTATATGACGGACTGGACAACCAAAGAGTCCTTGCTCGATTCCCAGCATGGACAAGAGACGGTTATTTATTACAAAGCGTCCAGACTTTATATAAACTCACACAACCTCCCTTTCAATGTGTATTGGGGTTCATCCCCGCGGCTAAAACAACAGAACGCAGAGTCAAAGCTCATTTCAATATGGTACTTAGTTCTACCTACACTTCCACTTACACCTTCATGGCAGGAACAAGGACATTTTGACTCTACCTCTCCTTTTTCACATCATCACAAATATGTCACACGGATTTCAGCTCGTGAACTTCTTTCGAGAACGATCTTCACAACATTCAGTAAAGTTATTTGTGGGCCCACATATACCTGCCCTCTTCCACGAACCCAAATCTGCAGCCACATCCACAAACTGAAAAGTGATTAGATGATACCCTTCAATAATCACACCGCAAAAAAGAAGAGACTGGAAATTCGCAAGGTCGATCGAAATAGACGCTGCAAATTTTAACAACCTGGTGGACTTGGGAACACAGCGGACATAAATTGTGCTCCGTATCTGACAGCTGCAGGCACTCCCCGACTGACGCAATTCCAATCCACGTGACTTCCCAGTGACCTTAGTTTAGACAAGACAGGAAATCTGCGTATAACCACCGTTGCCGTGGAAAGCAGTAAATATTAAATATTCTGAGTGTGTGTTTGTAGCCTTTGGTATCCAGCATGCAATGCCAGTGTGCTATACTGCCATCTGTGGCCTGTTCGGCTGTACAATATATTTCCACATTATCTCATAAACGGCAAGATATTCGAAAAAAAAGTTGGCTGAACATATCATGTGTGCTGTGATGTTCTGTACGACTCTGTATAAAACAGTTTTCATTATCAGAATATCTAAGCGAGGTATGATCAAAAGTGTATATTGGTCTTCATGTAAAGTGTCCGTTATTCTTTTCACCTTTTAATACAAATTTAACTTTCTCAAACAATTTTTGAAATACACCCAACGAGCAAATTTCATGAAAATCCATTCAATGGTAGTCGAGCTATTCCACGACGACAGAAGGACGGACGGACAGACATGACGAAGCTAATAATCGCTTTTCTCAGTTCTGCGAAGGCACCTGAATGGTACAAAAGATGAAATAACAACATTTCTGAAAAGCTTGTCTACTGTTTCCTTGTGGCAAGGAAAGCGCAATAATATGAACTGTGTGTCTGAATACTGCTGGGCGATAAAACAGACGACGGGGTAGTCATGCTGCTGGCGATCAGGTTCAAGATTGTTGGAGTGTCGTCTTCAGCTGAATTGCCTTTTGTGTGTGTGTGTGTGTGCATATATATATATACATGTATTTATTTATTTATTTATATTTGACCATACGTAACTCATATACTCAATTTCGACTTACGCGGGACCTTCTAGAACGTTAACTATTGTTTTAAGTCAGGGAGGGTCTCTAGGCCCTTCGAATCTCAAACTTAACCAGGCAGATATTTTTGAGGCTCAACTCCGCTCAAATTCAAAGAAGCCACAAACACTTCTTTTCCACCACCCTTCGCACCCTTCGCGAAGCATCCTACAACTCTCATACAATACTGGTGACATTAAAAGTGGAAATTAAAATTAAACACAAAATAAACATAAATACTAACGAATTAAAACGAGTTACTTTCTCGATTGGGCTTAAATCCGTTAAAATTACGAAAAACTGTTGTTTGAAAAGTTTACATTTCAGTGCAAAATGTGTCAATCAATATTACATACGATAAATTTTTAATTCAAATCTCGTACACAAAAGATCCAAAAATCGCCGATCAGTGTAACAGAGTTCCATACACGATTCGTCAATTTACTGAGTCCTGTTATTCGACACTCGAACAGCTAATATGATTTCAAACTAAAACGTCTCGAAGTTCCGCGGTTCATATCAGATCTGTGCCCTACGCTGGGTCTCCAGTAACTTACGGGACTGCAGCTGCAGGCCAAGTTATCTCGGCGTTGTTCCTTCACATTGAACGTGACCAATTTGGCCGGTCTTACGCAACGCCTGTTCTTGTTACGACAATGATCCCACACCAACGACGGGCACAACAAGACGTCTAGCTGTTTAACGCAAGTAAATAGACAGAAAGTTTTTTTAATACGTTCTCTTATTAAATTAGGATCCTTTAAGTTTGACTTTATCCTCCATTCTGAATGTCGCCCTTTATCGTCAGTCTTAAGAGTTTGTGCATCTAACTCTTAATTCATAATGTTTTTTTATCAGTTTGTACGTCATCAAACCATCTTAATTCATGATTTCAAACTTTCGCTGTGTTCTGAATGTTGTATGCATACCTAGCCACCTACGTATGAAGATGGAACAGAGTGTTCCGAAACGTCGGCATATAAAACTCAGACACCGAGGAATTACCCAGGAGAAAGCATACATCTGAATTCAGTTCCATCAATTTTTCGGTTTTTATCCAGCTTGGCATTCAAAATCTTCTGTAACAACCTACAATACTCCAGTCTAATCACGTGGCTCAGCCACTCCAATCGTCCAGTTTTCATCTCTGATATAATTTTTATACAATCTAACTTATCTATCAAACGTTGTCGGCAAATCTCCACACATTCCTTACCTTGGCACTGAAAGGATGAGCCCTGGTTGCTTCACTCTGTCAAACAACGCCTACCGCTCATTGGACAGAAAACAACAACCTTAAACACCTGAGCGTAGAAAGGACAAATAATATACATGTTGCGGCTAGTACGACAGTTGTTCATCATGTAGACACACAAACATTTCCAACACTCTGAAGAAGGAAGCAGAACGTCCCTCAGAAACATCGGTGTGTACCTACAGTTTACATGGTGTCGAAACTCAAGAGGACTGTAATTTAATAACAGTACGTCTAGTTAATTTATCAGAGTGATTTCTGTTTATCAACTCACGCACTCATAAACGGAAGCAGAATCCACAGGCCAAGTACTTTAGCGCCCATATTTCGGTCGGCCGTTGTTACTTGTGTTGTTTATTTCACTAAAAGTTACCTCACGACATGCATATACCACTCTCTTTCTGTGTACGTGGCTGTAGATAGATTTATTAAGAATAGTGGTTCAAAAATATTTAACCAATTGGTTCCTAAAATTACAACCACGTAACGCCAAATATTTTGCTTGATTTCTTCCACAGAAACTTCAATTATTGAGTGATTTCGGGTTGCTATATTTGTGGGCTGGTGTTGCAACCCCACAGTAGAGACACTAAATCCTTCCATATATATATATATATATATATATATATATATATATCTTCGGGCTTATATGAAGAAAGAAAGAGCCAATTCACTTTTAAACATTTTCCGTCATTCATTGTTTAAAAACATTCAAATCTGTTGTATTTTTTCCCGCTAAAATGGAACTCTCTTCTTCCTCAGGTAAAATCATTGCGCATAACCTACTCAGTTGGACCGTTTAGATAGTGCTAACAGTCTCTGGGCCCAAGGATTGATTTCTTCCATAAGCGAACACGTTGCTAAATCTTACAAAGCCCATGAATAAGGAGTGCAAATAGCTCTAGTCGAATAAGAACACAATTGTGGCACTTGTAGGCTATTACGACGTGTAATAAAAAGAGTTTTTGAAAAAATCAACATGTTTTACAAAAAAAAAAAGTCAATTCAGCTAATTTGCCATAACGTACACTGTCAAACGGGATACAAATATAAACTACACAGCATTCATCTTAGGTCCCTCAGGCCCTCTGACTGTAGCGTGCGAAAATCTGAGCACTAGGTCAACTTCTGTTTTTACTGGACTATACGTGCTCTTTTAGAATGTGTTACAGATGACGTCAGTCTCACATACAATGTGAGAAATAAGAAACACTAAGAAGAAGAGAAAGCACTAAATAGAAAAGAACAAGGGAAATTGATCTAAACGAATCTAATGAATGTGTGTCACCTTCGTGGCGGAACACTGTTGAAGAAGAGAACGAAACAAAGCAGACATTCTGCAAACATTACTCTGCGATTTTCAAACTAAAAACATTCGTGGTTAAGTAAGAACGCTTATATATTTCATATAAGAAACCGAGAGTTCTAAAGCACAGACCGTACTCTTTCTGACAATAGGTCTACTCGTTCAAAAAAAATTGCTAACTTCAAAACAAGTTGCAAATTTGATGCAAAATATCCAGCCAATTTTTTGTGTTATCATCCGACAGGCGGTCGGTATAGGGTAGTTGGTTTTAGCCACTCGCTACGGGTTAGAAGTTTCAGGGTTCGAAACCTAGTTGGGAGGACACTTTCCGCGCCGGTCCAGACCGGTACGGAGCTTCCTGTGTGATGGGTGCTGGATCTTTCTTGGAGGAAAGCGGTCGAACTCTGGTACTCACCATCCACCCCTTCTGGCGCCAAGGTTGCCAGTGGTTTGGATCTATACATCCCTCTCACCTCTGTGTCTGCACAGACATGAATGGTTGGCCTTTGCCTTCACCTCCGTCTGATTGGAAGCTTAAAGTTATACGTCAAGTCAAGAGAAATAATGTAACATCAGGTGTTAAAAGATACAAGATGGCTATAACATCAATTGAGGTACCTGAATCATGGAGCATGGAACTGGCAAAAAAGGTAAAACTGTCCTTGCGCACGCCTTGAAGCTATACTGGTGAATGGACGTTCAGTCCCAGTCATTCTTAATACCGGAACTAAGTGGAGATGAGTGGTTAGCCACATGCCCCGGCCGCTTTACTCCGGGGAAAGAGCCACGGTACCTACTGAGTAGCTGGTTGGGAGTGACCTAGAGCCCTCCTTACCTCTTCGTCAAGAGATAAATCCATTCCCCCTCCCAGGATCCGAACCCCGGATCATCCACTCCCTAGCCTAGTTACGATAGTAATTACGCTGCCCCAGTTCTTGAGAAATGTTATACAAATTGCAAACGAACAGATGGATGTACTGAATGTTCTGAACAAGAGAAGTACCCGTAAAACAGTTAAGGCTTCTCTTGGACAGCAGACTTAACATGAAAATCATAATTGGCACAATGAATATGCATGAAATTAAAGCAGAAATATGCATCGTGACTTCCATCGTGACAGTAAAACGTTCTTCACGCAGAACACAGGTGATGACGGTTACATCAAACAGGACGTGTACAATGTATGGTAGAGATAAGCAAGGCAAAAGATATTTAATTGCAAAATATGAAAACAAGAAAGTACTTGGAAGACTTCGTCGACATGTGAAGATCGAACAGTCAGGTAACCGAAAACATCCTCTCTTATTCAAAGGGAAATTCAGGTTTAAACCAGTTGACACTTGCTTGAGTCAACTGCAGGCCTTGTTTCTCACTTCGGTACTCTTGCTCTCTAAACTAAAACTAAACTCCGTGGCTTTAGTCCGCGAGCGAACCATACCGACAGAGCGGCCGCCGCCGGTAGGCGAAGTTAGTGCCAACTTTTGCGGATAGAGGGGTGTCACGTGGTTAGC
>Ga0123357_10008972_pt1 | contig 12564 bp, 4 predicted proteins | sample TergutEmb28metaG_FD_89873 | JGI IMG/M metagenome (GOLD analysis project Ga0123357, IMG submission 89873) | Embiratermes neotenicus P4 segment gut microbial communities from Petit-Saut dam, French Guiana - Emb289 P4 | ecosystem: Host-associated > Arthropoda: Insects > Digestive system > Gut ... | reverse complement strand
GCACTTTACCCCTGGGAAAGACCCGGTACCCATTTTACAGGAGGCTGGGTGGGCCCCAGGGCCGGTCTGGACGGGCGGAAAATCTCGTCCCCACCGGGATTCGATCCTGGACCGTCCAGCCTGTAGTCAGTCGCTATACCGACTGAGCTACCGGGCCCACAATTTATTAATATTACTACAACGAAATCAGATAAAAAGTACATACTGATACAAAAATTTAAAGAACAATAAGACCACTACTCAAACCCAGACACTCAGTTCACTTGAATTTTCTCTACGCAACCGTTCCTCATCCTTCGTAGTCTCAGTCTACACTCTACAATCACTAATCTACACATCTTCCTCTTCCTCTCCTTCCTCTTAGTGTCTTACTGATGGCTGTCCAAACCCTATGTATACTTTCTCCTATTGTGGGGGAGTCAGAATGTTCATATGCATTGTGAGAAATGTATTTTTCTAACGCGCAAAACTCCGGGAAATTTGGCGTCCCGAACCAAATTTTGCGGGACACTGGGACAGAGCTTATTAGAGCCCATAAAGCCGCGAGAGTTCCGGGAAAACCGAGACTAATGGAATCACTATCTACACACTGAGATGCAAACAGCGTCGTAAAACAAACCACAATTCCGCCTTGAGAATCTCAAATCTAGTTTCGAATCTTTACGTCTCGAATGCCAGTCAAGTTTCACGCACGTACACACACACACACACACACACACACACACAATTATTCTTTCACTCCCAGCATAGTTGCACATGCTTTTGGTGGACTTGGCCTCATTATGTCCGTGAAACACTGTTCCACCCATATGCACAGCTTAGTCACCTCTGGGTTGACGATTGTGCAGCAACCCACGCTGTGTAGGGACTTCCCCTGATTTATTAGCCACGTACAAAACCATGTGTTCGCCCGCCGAGCTGAAGTACCTGCTGCTGCTGCTGCTGCTGCTGCTGCTGCCCAGGTGGCAACGAGCCCTTTACCCTACGGTTTTCCGAGCGGCAGAGCACATCGCCCGTGTTACGACGGTCTTTTGGGATATGACAGGGTACAGTCTTGCAGCAACATTTCGAAAAAATCTTCTGCCTCCAGTGTATGGACACAAACAGGTGGTAGTAAAGTTTCAGACCTTCCAGACACAAAGACACATCAACGTTTCGGAATCATCTTTATCGTTGCACCGTGCATTTTGTAGTTAATTTAAGTAACACACCAACAAATGCACATATATGTCTTTAATAATCTAAACTTTACATCAAAACACTTAAAACGCTCCTACATGTTTCGGTCATATGATCATCCTCAGGGAGCATATTTTGTTCCTTGCTAAAGTTACAGTTTAAAACAAACATTGATTTATTTTTTAATAACTATACTGAGTGTTTTAAATTATGACTTTAGCAAGGAACAAAGTATGCTCCCTGAGGATGATCGTATGATCGAAACATGTGGGAAAGTTTTAAGTGATTTAATGTAAATTTTAGATCATTAAAGACTATATATATGGGCCGGGTAGCTCAGTTGGTATAGCGACTGACTCGGGCTGGACGGTCCGGGATCGAATCCCGGTGGGGACGAGAATTCCCGAACGTCCAGACCGGTCCTGGGGTCCACCCAGCCTCCTGTAAAATAGGTACCGGGTCTTTTCCGGGGGTAAAGTGCGGCCGGGGTGTGCTGCTGACCATTCACCCCTTTCTAGTGCCGCGGTCATGGAAGAGTAGAGCTATACCTCTACCCAGCCTCTGGGCCACAATGGGCCTGTAACGGGATCACTTTTACTTTTTTAAGTATATATATATATATGTGTGTGTGTGTGTGTGTGTGCATTTGTTGGTGCATTACTTAAATAAGTTTTCGGAATTAACTTTGTATAGCACAATTTGGAATATTGGACAGAATGAGCTTTGTGACAGAGGTTTCGGTAGGTCGCGGGGTATCAGTTCTTTCTACGCTGCTACTCTGAGTGCGAGCTGGAAAGACAGCATGTCAGTTTAACAGCTGGTAACACAGCACGTCAGTTATACAGCTGGTAACAGAGCACGTCGGTTTTACAGCTGGTAACAGAGGACGTCAGTTTCAGAGTTGGTAACACAGCACGTCAGTTTTACATTTGGTAAAGAAGCACTTCAGTTTTACAGCCTGTAACAGAGCACGTCAGTTTTACAGCTGCTAACACAGCACGTCGGTTATACAGCTGGTAACGGAGCACGTCAGTTTTACAGTTGGTAAAATGGCACGTAAGTTCTACAGCTTGTAACAGAGCACGCCAGTTTTACAGCTGGTAACACAGGACGTCGGTTTTACGGCTGGAAACAGAGCACGTCAGTTTTACAGCTGGTAACACAGGACGTCGGTTTTACGGCTGGAAACAGAGCACGTCGGTTTTACAGCTGGAAACAGAGCACGTCAGTTTTACAGCTGGTAACAGAGCACGTCAGTTTTACAGCTGTCAACACACCACGTCGGTCATACAGCTGGTAGAGGAGCACGTCAGTTTTACATTTGGTAAAAGTGCACGTAAATTTAACAGCTTGTAACAGAGCACGTCAGTTTTACAGTTGGTAACGGAGCACGTCAGTTTTACAGTTTGTAAGAGAGCAAGTCAGTTTTACATCTGGTAACACAGCATGTCAGTTTTACAGTTGGTAAAAGAGCACGTCAGTTTTACATCTGGTAATGCAGCACGTCAGTTTTACGGTTGGTAATAGAGCACGTAATTTTTACATCTGGTAACACAGCACGTCAGTTTTACGTTTGGTAACGGAGCACGTCAGTTTTATAGTTGGAAAAAGAGAACGTAAATTTACAGCTTGTAACGGAGCACGTCAGTTTTACATCTGGCAATACAGCACGTCAGTTTTACAGTTGGTAAAAGAGCACGTCAGTTTTACATCCGGCAAAACAGCACGTCAGTTTTACGTTTGTAACGGAGCACGTCAGTTTTATAGCTGGTAACACAGCACGTCAGTTTTAGATTTGGTAAAGGAGCACGTCAGTTTTACAGCTTGTAACAGAGCAAGTCAGTTTTACAGCTGGTAATAGAGCACGTCAATTTTACAAATGGTAAGAGAGCATGTCAGTTTTACAGCTGGAAACACAGCACGTCAGTTTTACAGCTGGTAACAGAGCACGTCAATTTTACATCCGGTAACACATCACGTCGGTTATATAGCTGGTAACGGAGCACGTCAGGTTTACAGTTGGTAAAGGAGCACGTAAGTTTTACAGTTTGTAACAGAGCACATCAGTTCTACAGCTCTTAATAGAGCACGTCAGTTTTACCGATGGTAAAAGAGAATGTCAGTTTTACGGCTGGTACCGGAGCACGTCAACTTTACAGCTGGTAACAGAGAACGTCAATTTTACAGATTGTCAGAGAGCACGTCAATTTTACAGTTGGTAACACAGCACGACTATTTTACAGCTTGTAACAGAGCACGTCAGTTTTACAGCTGGTAACACAGCACGTCAGTTTTACAGTTGGTAACAGAGCACGTTAGATTTATAGCTGGTAAGAGAGCACGTCAGTTTTACAGTTGGTACCACAGCACGTCAGTTTTACAGTTGCTAACACATGACGTCAGTTTTACAGCTTTTAACAGAGCACGTCAATTTTACAACCGGTAACAGAGCACGTAAGTTTTACAGTTGGTAACACAGCACGTCACTTTTACAGTTGGTAACACAGCACGTCAGATTTACAGCTTGCAACAGAGCACGTCAATTTTACAGCTGGTAATAGAGCACGTCAGTTTTACAGCTAGTAACAGAGCACGCCAGTTTTAAAGCTGGTAACACAGGACGTCGGTTTTACAGCTGGTAACAAAGCACGTCAATTTTACATCTGGTAACATAGCACGTCAGTTATACAGCTGGTAACGGAGCACGTCAGTTTTACACTAGGTAAAAGAGCACGTAAGATTTACAGCTTGTAACAGAGCATGTCAGTTTTACAGCTGGTAACACAGCACGTGAATTTTACAGCTGGTAACGGAGAATGTCAGTTTTACAGCAGGTAACCGAGCACGTCAGTTGTACAGCTGGTAGCAGAACTCGTCAGTTTTACAGTTGGTAACAGAGCACGTAAGTTTTACATCTGGGAACACACTTCAATTTTACAGTTTGTAATGGAGCACGTCAATTTTACAGCTTTTAACATAGTACGTCACTTTTACATCTGGTAACACAGCACGTCAGTTTTACGTTTGGTAACGGAGCACGTCAGTTTTACAGCTTGTAACAGAGCACGTCCATTTTACTGCTGGTAACACAGCACGTCAGGTTTACAGTTAGTAACGGATTACGTCAGTTTTACAGCTTGTAACAGACCACGTCAATTTTACAACTGGTAATAGAGGACGTCACTTTTACAGCTGGTAACAGAGCATGTCAGTTCTACAGCCGGTAACACAGCAGTCGGTCTTACAGCTGGTATCAGAGCACGTCAGTTTTACAACTTGTAACAGAGCGCGTCAGTTTTACGTCTGGTAAAACAGCACGTCAGTTTTACAGCTGGTAACGGAGCACGTCAATTTTACAGCTTGTCACAGAGCACGTCAGTTTTACAGCTGGTAACACAGCACATCAATTTTACAGTTGGTAACGGAGCACGTCAGTTTTACAGCTTGTAACAGAGCACGTCAGTTTTACAGCTGGTAATAGAGTACGTCAGTTTTACAGCTGGTGACAGAGCATGTCAATTTTACAGCTGGTAACAGCACGTCGGTTTTACAGCTGATAACAACACGTCAGTTTTACAGCTGGTAACAGAGAATGTCAGTTTTACAAATGGTAATGGAACATGTCAATTTTACAGCTGGTAACAGAGCATGTCAGTTTTACAGCCGGTAACACAGCAGTCGGTTTTACAGCTGGTATCAGAGCACGTCAGTTTTACAGCTTGCAACAGAGCGCGTCAGATTTACATCTGGTAACACAGCACGTCAGTTTTACAGTTGGTAACGGAGCACGTCAATTTTACAGCTTGTATCAGAGCACGTCAGTTTTACAGCTGGTAACACAGCAAATCAGTTTTACAGTTGGTAACGGAGCACGTCAGTTTTACAGCTTGTAACAGAGCACGTCACTTTTTCAGCTAGTAATAGAGTACGTCCATTTTGCAGCTGGTGACAGAGCATGTCAGTTTAACAGCTGGTAACAGCACGTCGGCTTTACAGCTGGTAACAACACATCAGTTTTACAGCTGGTAACAGACAATGTCAGTTTTACATCCTGTCGTGGACCTTAGATTTGAAAGCCTGTAGACAAGACCCGCGTGAAAAATTTTGTCAAAGCCTTTTCATTTTAAAGCAATACTTCCAGTTATAGATTTCTTGTTCTTTCTGTAAATCTGTTTGCTGTTCGCTGAAGCCGTATGAGTTGCAACGTTGTGCTGTAGCGGACGCGAAAACCAAACTAACTAAGGTTAAGTAACTCCTGTCCTCGATTGACAGGTTCAATTCTATCTAATAGTATTAATTTCAACAATTCACAAGAGAGGGTTTGGTCTTAAATGTTAAGGAAAGTTTTTTATTTTCTACTGCTTTGGAAAGTGTGATGATTTTTTCTTCCTCCCAGTGATATGAAAATCCAGGATCCGAGAAAAGCAGCAAAATTTGTGGATAAAATGAGGTGCATTTCCAAAGTGCCTCATCAAATCTTAAGGCTATTAATAATTCAGTAATTTAATTTTATTTCTGACTATAATTTCAATGGATTATTTTGTTTCATTTGATCCTAGCGTTCGCAGTGTCATTTCAATACACTTGTCTCCCCATTCTCAAGGATAGGCGAATACGGAACATTCTTTGTGCACGGATTTTCCAGTGGATTAGCATTAGCGTTCACTTCTGTACCGGTTCATACTTAGGACACGGCGCTTGTGGTTGGTCTTTTTTGGGTAGATCGGGCAAAAACCAAAGGTTTTCGGCTGTTTCATCGAAGTATCCGAGTTCTGAACCCTACCTCTCACGACTAGAAATCTCATTAAACAAAACAAAAACCGGGGCACTTAGTAATTAATGGCGACCGGTGTGGGGTGTAGAGACGAATTTATTAACGTTTCTACAACGAGATAGCTTGCAAAAAATGTAAGACAGCTACTACTACTACTACCGCTGCTACTACTACTGCTACTACTGCTAATACTACTACTACTGTTGCTACTACTACTGCTACTACTACTGCTACTACTACTGCTGCTGCTACTACTGCTAGTACTACTGCTGCTATTACTACTGCTGCTACTACTGCTGCCGCTACTCTTGCTGCTATTACTACTGCTACTACTACTGCTGCTACTACTACTACTGCTACTACTACTGCTGCTACTACTACTGCTGCTATTACTACTGCTACTATTATTACTACTGCTACTACTACTACTGCTACTACCACTACTGCTACTACCACTACTGCTACTACTACTACTGCTACTACTACTGCTACTACTACTACTGCAACTACTACTACTGCTACTACTGCCACTACTACTGCTGCTGCTACTACTACGGTTACTACTGCTACTACTACTACTACTACTGCTACTGCTACTGCTACTACTACTTCTGCTACTACACGACTGCTACTACTACTACTGCTACTACCACTATTACTGCTACTACTACTACTTCTGCTATTACGACTGCTACTACTACTGCTACTACCACTACTGCTACTATTATTACTACTGCTACTACTACTACTGCTACTACCACTACTGCTACTATTACTACTGCTACTACCACTACTGCTACTACTACTGCTACTATTATTACTACTGCTACTACTACTACTGCTACTACCACTACTGCTACTACTACTACTGCTACTACCACTACTGCTACTACTACTACTGCTACTATTATTACTGCTGCTACTACTACTACTAGTAATAATAGTACTCAAACTCTGACGCTCAGTTCCCTAGCTGATCTGTCTCTGTCTCTACACATCTGTTCCCCAACCTGTCCAGTCTCAGTCCAAACTTTATAATGACGAATACACACAAAATTTACTCTCCCCTTCCCGTTCCTTACTGGCCGGTTGAAGGCTGCCCTCCTCCTACTTTCTCCCAATGTGGAAAAGTCAAAATGCTCGTACGCGTTGTTAGAAAAATCTTGCTTTTATGACTTGTGAAAAATGGGAATTTTGACGTCCCGAACCGAATTTTGTGGGACACTGGAAGGCACCTTTTAAAAGTCATAAAACCGGGACTGTCTCGGAAAAACCGGGATGAATGGAATCCCTCCTCACGAATCTATTCTCCCACCTTTCAATCCATTTCATTTCCATTTGCATGTTGGAGCTCTAGTTGCAGGGAACGGCTTTTGTGTTATTTCGCTCATGCCTGGTAAGTTGCTCACCTCCCAGTATTTAAATATAAAATTCTAAAATTTATTTTGTTTGTCGACAGTCTGTAGACGACACGATTGCTGCAATGTATATGCCAGTTTTTCAGCTTCGTCTGATTTCAGATCCAGAGTTTTGGCAAAGACTAGATAAGAAGATAGCCTATCTGTTTAAACCGGTGTTTCTCAAACTTTGTGAGACCGCGGCCCGGGAAATTCTTTTTTCATAAGAAGAGGACCCGGTCCCAACAGATTTACTCGTCAGTAACTTTCCATTTTTTAAATTTCATACATTAAACTAACATAAGTATTAAAGAGTATTAGTACACTTATGTATACTGGGTGTCATGTTGACAAATATAGAATTACATTTAAATTAGTTATCAATCACTGGACCAATGAAATCTTGTAGCATATTGTAATTTCCTCATGCCAAAATCTGGGTTTGAATTTTTCGACACACTCACGAATATTTTTCTCCTCAGAATATTTCCACTATAAAACATTTATTCATGAAAATTGCGTAGAAAACTAAAGCGACAAATTCCAGCAGAACCTCTCGCGGACCGGTATAATTGATGCCAGGGCCGGTACCGGGCAGCGGCCCGACGGCTAAGAAACACTGGTTTAAACCATATGAGTTTGTAATTCTTTCTTCATGGTACCAGTGCCTTTAGTACGACTGACAGTCTGAAGAGGGCGGACCACGACTTCTCTCTAACATCATGTCCCGATACCCGTGCTAGAATACAGACATACACAGACAACTAATAAACACGGAATGTCTCTCTGCAGCCAGTTTTCCAATTCGCGTTACATGCCATCTTACAAATTCTAAGGTAGGTAAAGTTTTCCCTTTACAGACCCGGTGTGGCCCAGAGGGTGGGTAGAGTTATAACTCTACTCTTCCATGACCGCGTCACTAGAAAGGGGTGAGTGGTCAGCAGCATGCCCCAGCCGCACTTTACCACCGGGAAAGATCCTGTACCCATTTTACAGGAGGCTGGGTGGGCCCCAGGGCCGGTCTGGACGGGCGGAAAATCTCGTCCCCACCGGGATTCGATTCCGGACCATCCAGCCCGTAGTCAGTCGCTATACCGACTGAGCTACCTGGCCCATCTTAAAAATTCTACGGCAGTAAATAATACTAGTCTACCACCACTTCCTGCAACGCACTTCCGATTCGTTGTCCACAGCTATACTTCACTACACAATTTGTCTTATATAACGGCAGCAATTGACATCACGCCACAAAACAATACTTAGATCTACGTCCTTCTTCGGCAACTTATACAAAACCCAGCAGTCCTAATGCCACTGTCCTGTATGAGCTATGAAGCAGTGACCTCCTGCGAAAGAGCCCGTCACCAACGCCGGATCATGTCATCAGGCAAGTCAAACGGCCAATCAGCAGAACAAACTCCACGGTTTGAAACTTCGCTGCCGTGTAGGCTTTGGCGCACTAATGACAGTAGCACCTAATTAACTCGCTGTTAAACGGAGATAGCAATTACCATATTTTTTGTTGCTGAGGGCGGAGTGGTGTCAGCACGCCTCTATGAATACAGCAGTTCCGGAACTCAGATCCTTCTGGGAAACAATGCATAATTAGAAGTCTGGGACCTCTCGAGACCTGTTTGTTCGGTGGAATCAACACTGAAAGGCCGCAAACTTCATGCTTTCGTGGATGATTTGGTTTATCATTTGTTATTATGTGTACAAATGTTTCATCTATCTGAAAACACTAAGGAACCTTGTATTTTGATTCTGATAAAAGGCTGACGGAATCAAGTGTTGCATATTTTACAATCATTCGTAGTCACTTAGGCCAGAGGTGCACTAATACCAGTCGCCTGTTCGCCCAGGTGACTAAATATTTCACAGTGGAACAAATCAAATTTGTTAATCCAAACAAACTTGTTAATTGTGTTGTTCCATGTATTGTTTGTGTGTAAATGTGTGCCGTATGACTGCCACCGGGTGTCAAACCAATTGTAGTTAACAAATACATCAATATCAATATAATATTTTCAGCGTAATTTTGCACTTTTTACCCTTTATGTGCGAAAATGTATCTGTTTACATACGTCAAGAAGAAAGCACCATATAGCAGAGAGGTTCTGAGGTCAGTCTACGTACATCTGTGGGTTCTCAAGTCAGTCTACAGCTGGGGTACTCGGGTCAGTCTACAGCTGTGACTTATCAGGCCAGTCTACAGCTGTGGATTCTCAGGTCAGTCTACAACTGTGGGTTCTCAGGTTAGTCTACAACTGTGGGTTCTCATGTCAGTCTACAGCTATGGGTTCGCAGGTCAGTCTGCAACTGTGGGTTCTCAGGTCAGTCTACAGCTGTGGGTTCTCAGGTGAGTCTAAATCTGTGGGTTCTTGGGTCAGTCTACAGCTGTGGGTTCTCAGGTCAGTCTACAGCTATGGGTTCTCAGGTCAGTCTACAACTGTGGGTTATCAGGTCAGTCTACAGCTGTGGGTTCTCAGGTCAGTCTACAGCAGTGGGTTATCGGGTCAGTCTTCAGCTGTGGGTTCTCGGGTCAGTCTGCAGCTGTGTTCTCAGGTCTGTCTACAGCTGTGGGTTCTCAGGTCAGTCTACAACTGTGGGTTCTCAGGTCAGTCTACAGCTGTGGGTTCTCGGGTCAGTCTACAGATGTGGGTTTTCGGGTCAGTCTACAACTGTGGGTTCTCAGGTCAGTCTACAACTGTGGGTTCTCATGTCAGTCTACAGCTGTGGGTTCTCAGGTCAGTCTACAGCTGTGGGTTATCGGGTCAGTCTACAAATATGGGTTCTCGGGTCAGCCTACAACTGTGCATTCTCAGGTCTGTCTACATCTGTGGGTTCTCAGGTCAGTCTACAACTGTGGGTTCTCAGATCAGTCTACAGGTGTGGGTTCTCAGGTCAGTCTAAAACTGTGGGTTCTCAGGTCAGTCTACAGCTGTGGGTTCTCGGGCCAGTCTACGACTATGGGTTCTCGGGTCAGTCTACAGCTGTGTGCTCTCAGGTCAGTCTACAGCTGTGGGTTCTCAGGTCAGTCTACAACTGTGGGTTCTCAGGTGAGTCTACAACTTGGGTTCTCAGGTCAGTCTACAACTGTGGGTTCTCAGGTCAGTCTACAGCTGTGGGTTCTTGGGTCAGTCTACAGCTATGGGTTCTCGGGTCAGTCTACAAATGTGGGTTCTCAGGTCAGTCTACAATTGTGGGTTCTCAGGTCAGTCTACAACTGTGTGTTCTCAGGTCAGTCTACAGCTGTGTGTTCTCAGGTCAGTCTACAACTGTGTGTTCTCAGGTCAGTCTACAACTGTGGGTTCTCAGTTCAGTCTACATCTGTGGGTTCTCAGGCCAGTCTACAACTGTGTGTTCTCAGGTCAGTCTACAACTGTGTGTTCTCAGGTCAGTCTACAACTGTGTGTTCTCAGGTCAGTCTACATCTGTGGGTTCTCAGGTCAGTCTACAACTGTGTGTTCTCAGGTCAGTCTACAACTGTGTGTTCTCAGGTCAGTCTAAAATTTTGTGTTCTCAGGTCAGTCTACAACTGTGTGTTCTCAGGTCAGTCTAAAATTTTGTGTTCTCAGGTCAGTCTACAACTGTGTGTTCTCAGGTCAGTCTAAAATTTTGTGTTCTCAGTTCAGTCTATAACTGTGGGTTCCCAGCACGGAACTTGCTTTATGTCACCCTTCCGGCGCCTACAATTTGAAAGTGGCTCCAAGAACTTATCAAACATTTAAGGACCTTTCCTTTAGGACACTACGTTTTCCATTTATTTTTGCAGTTTATTGCATCATCATCTTATTCACCCTACGATAGCCTCACTTAATCTTCAAGAACAATTACACTTCATCGAAAATATGGCTAAAGAAATGGAAAATTAATGTTAACGAATCCAAGTCGTCGCACATAACGTTTACCCTCCGGAAAGTCCACTGCCCTGCTGTCAACATCCACCAAAGTATCACACCTCAAACAGAAGTTGTAAAATACTTAGGACAACACTTCGATTGCAGGTCAAATTGGAAAGGACACATCGGCAGAAAAAGAAAACAAATCGACTTAAAAACAAAAGAGATCAACTGGTTGAAAGGAAAAAAATTCCATCTATCTATAGAAAACAAATTACTCGTTTACAAAGCGGTAATCAAACCGATATGGAGCTACGGAATAGAACTGTGGGGTTGCGCCAGCAAGTCCAACACATTCATCATGCAGAGATCCCGATCCAAAATTCTCTGAGCCACAGCAAATGCACGCTGGTATGTAACAAATCATACTCTACATACAGACGTCAACATCCCTTACGTAAGCGACGTCATCCAAGAAAGAATCAATAAACATCACAACAACCTGGAAGCCCAACCCAATCCACTATTAGAACCACTACTACAACCTATAAACACTAGGAGACTAGAAAGACTTACAAGGCACCTGAGGTGACATCGCTGGATGAACACTCTACCACGTCACAGCAATACATGGTATCGTAGCATACTTGTATAATAATCGCATTAGCTTACAGACTGCATTCTTTCTGAGTGCTAACAAAAAAAAATCATCTTATTCGACACCAAGTGATCTCCTATGTGCACAGTCTGATATTGTCACAAACTGACCGAATAAATTTACAAAGCAAAGAAGGCTGTCTCTCCATTCAAAATCCATCTTCAGAAATTACAGGCTCATTCCAAGCGCGTTTAACAAGCAATTCAGCAGACTGTTAGGCAGCTTAATGTATTCGTACTGATCCCTGTTTTCCAGTGGTTGACAAGTGGTTCATTTGACAAATTCCAGTCCTTTATCTTAAATCCGTTACTAAATACGAAAATAAATCAAGATTCAAAAATAAAAAGTACTTACTGCAGTGTAACATAGAGTTTGTTCGTATTAAAACGAATGTGATGCATTTTTGATGAATACTAAGAACATACATTGCAACCTAATGCGTTATCTTCAGGGTTAAACAAACATAAATCAGGTGTAACAAACACAGTCAATGACGTTTCACAGTAAAAGAAGAAAAGTTGAACGACCTGGTGCTTGTAGCGAGGAGAGTCGAGGGGAATGTCGCAACTCATTGGCGGAGAGGAGGGGGGGGGGGGAATTTTTTAAACATTGGGGTGGCGGGGGGGGTGCAATGAGAAACTCTGGGGGGAAAATTATAAGCAAGTTTTTTTTGTCAAAGTCTAGTGTAAAAAAAATTTAAAAATTATTTTCTTT
>Ga0123357_10008970_pt1 | contig 12567 bp, 6 predicted proteins | sample TergutEmb28metaG_FD_89873 | JGI IMG/M metagenome (GOLD analysis project Ga0123357, IMG submission 89873) | Embiratermes neotenicus P4 segment gut microbial communities from Petit-Saut dam, French Guiana - Emb289 P4 | ecosystem: Host-associated > Arthropoda: Insects > Digestive system > Gut ... | reverse complement strand
TCAAAAACTAGGTGGCCCAGTTTAAACGTGGTGATTTTTCCACCTGTGATGCGCCTCGTCCTGGATGACCCAAAACAGTCACTACTCCGGAGATTTTTGATCAAATTCAAGAACTAATCTTGGAAGACCGCCGGATTCCAGCTCTATTAATAGCTGAGCAACTGAGCATCTCACGTGAGCGGGATGGGTCCATCATTCATGAACGTTTGGACATGCGAAAGCTCTCCGCGAAGTGGGTCCCGAAATGCCTGAACGCGGATCACAAACGTCAACGGTGCCACTCGTCTGAGCAACTTTTGGAATTTTTTCGGCGCCATCCAAATGATTTCCCGTCGCGATTGGTGACCACGGACGAAACCTGGTTATATCACTATGGCTCGGAGACAAAGCAACAATTAATGGAGTGGCGGCATAGCGGCTCAACCGCCCCAAAATATTCCGAGTGTAAAAATACGCTGGAAAAGTTCTCGCCTCGATTTTTTGGGATCAAGACGGCATCCTCCTCATTGATTATCTTCCAAAAGGCCGAACTATCAACGCGGAGTATTACTCATCTCCGCTGGTGCAACTGAAGGAAAAACGCCGCGGGAAGGTAACCAAGGGGGTCTTGTTCCTGCACGACAATGTCCCGGCTCACGAGGCACCTGCAACCCAGAAGAAACTGGCCTATCTGGGCTTCCATTGTCTTGAATCACCCACCCTATTCTCCGGATCTGGCCCCGTCGGACTACCACCCGTTCGCTGGACTGAAAAACAATCGAAATGTCGCCACTTTTCGTCCGACGCGGAGGTCATTGCTGCCGCGGAGACCTGGTTGGACGGACAACCTTATTATTATTATTTTTGAGTGGGTTTTGAAAGTTAGAGCAACGGGCTAAGAAGTGTATTGATCTAGGTGGGGAGTGTGTTGAATAAATCCCGAGTTTGGTCACTGTAGCTTGTTTCCTTTTCCTTCCTTGGCGGGCAAAGGACTTTACAGCACCCCCTCGTATTAACTAAGGTAAAGCAATCCCATTACAGGTCTGGGCAGGCTCTGAGGGTTCCAGGAGGTTCAGGATCCCAAATTTCTAGACAATCGGCAGATGAAGGCGGTAAGGTTATCAGCCCTAGGCATCGGCCGCCTATATTCCCCAGGAAATATACCTGGTACTCATTTCTGCTAGATACTGAGTCGAACCCAGGGTCATAGTGCGGCCGAAAGATTACGTCAATGAAAAATTCCAATAACACCATCGAGAATCGATCCCGCGACCTTCCAGCTTGTAGCACATTGCCTCATTCAACTGCTCCACCGCGTGCCCTCATGATATTATCTAACAACATAAAAATTTGTGATTGACGGCCCATATATTTGTCTAATAGATGGGGAACTTCTTAACTAGCTGTGCGATTGACAGTTTCTCACGCAGGACTCTGCTCTGCTCCAAGGTGTTCATTTGCTTGAAATGAACATGAAAACAAACTGGAACCAACTGAAGTTACTTTCCTGCTTTTCTTTTCGTCTGGTAGAAGACACTGGTTCTCAACTGACATAGAAACAACATGTCCCACTTCGGTATTGAAATTAAAAATAATTTTTAAAAAAGTTTTTTTTTTTTGACGATTCTTTACTGAGATGAAACCTCAAGTCAAAATAACAAGAAAACAAAAGAAGAACATGATTGATATTTCTTCGATACCTACACGCACTGAGTCTGAACCGACTGTGTCCTTGGTCGGACCGAGTTCTTCAGAGAAGCTTCTAGCCAGAAGACTTCGACTTTCAGAATTCACATGTGGAAAAACAAAGTACTCTTGAAGATATTTATATTATTTTCAAACACGTGTATGGAATACAATTTTATCCAGTGTTTAGGTAAATAATTACCCTTTATGGCGACAGCTGCATTCAACACATAAACGCAATCTATGGGCAAATTAAGACGTAACTAATGTACCCAGCAACAGAAATCAGAACTCTCCTCGATAAGACAAAGTTCCTCAGCTAGTCAAGGATTTCCCCGCAATTTATGGAACCCGGAGTTTCATCACCGAGTTCATTTGTCCCCATACCAAGCACATTAAACCAATCCACACTCTCCGATCACATTTCTTTAACATACATTGCAAATAATTGTTGTTAGAACTGTATCTATAAAGAGCAATATGTGGCATTTCGAAAGAACGCGTGATCTTAATTAACCAACTAAGCAGGAAGATGAAACTGGAAGGATCGCTTGCAAATTCATCGAGAATAAGAAGCTGATATGTCACGGACAGTTGCAGAGGATGGCCACGGATAGGTATATAATTTGGCAGACTACCGATAAGATAGAAAGCAGTGTTAGTGAAGAACGGGACGAACACGGGTAACAGCCTGCCACTTCGGTGTTGTGCTGACAAGCTATACAACAAACAACCTACATTCACAATAACTGAACACAAGGACCAGTGAGAATGCGATTGGGACACAAATGCAGGTAGCCCAAATTGAGTTTGCGGTATACATTTCCACTCTTGCTCCGTCCTTAAAGTACAAGTCTTGCACCCCTCCGCATTTTAGCATCCCGATCCACAAGTGCCTTTACCTTACCCTTTCATGACATTTTCAAAGATTATAAATAATTCACCACTAGCGGAGGAGTATGAGAGATGTGCAGCTGACATGAAATATTGCATGAAGTAGCCAGATCGGTATAGACGAGTGGTCTACGGTCCTGAGAAATAATTAATTGGTTGGCTTCGTAGATAATGCTTGTCTCTCAATGGTGGGCAACCGGAGGAGAAAATAAATCTAGAACGAACCAATGATCTCATGAGGTCGGTAAAGTAAGGTCAATGTCCCTTTGCCGAAACATCATGCCACGACAACTCTGAGAAACCGAAGGTATAACTACGCATTCCGGACCTCGGCACTAATGTCCCGGCGCGGTAAGCTTAACCTTCCAACCCCTTTATCCCTAGCAAAAGAGCGTATGGTATTTATGAATGGGCTCCAGAATCGAACTGAACGGATATAGATATAAAAACTACCATGAATCGAACCCCGGTGATGCTCCGCGGGTGTCAGCGCTATAGTGACCGAGGTGTCCAGCCTTAACTTAGCGTACTGTTCCAAAAATAGGCCCACCGTACCCCGATCATAATGGGAAAAATATTTCGAAACAAGACAGGCAATGTAAGTATAACGTAACACTGTGGCGCTTTCGCGTAACCCTTGTTGCCGTGAAAAAGCTGTTAAGGGTTACCATTACGAGTCTGTGTGTCTGTATTCTTGCCTTAGTTAGCCTGCGTCGCATTATACTGTCATCAGTGGCCCGTCCGGCTCTACCATATTTTTCCACAGTATCTAAAAAACGGTACAATCTTGGGGGGGTGGGGTTTTTCTGACCAAAAAATTGTTGGTTTTGACGTTCCCTACAATTTCTTTCTGAAACATTTCTCATTCTAACAATAATTCAGCGAGGTATCATCAAAAATGTACAAAGACCATGTGAAGAACCAGTTATTCTTCGGAGTTTAATAAAACTTAAATTTTCTTGACAGATTTTCAAAAAAATTCTCGAATGTCAAATTTAATGAAAATCCGTCCAGTGGGAGTCGGGGTGTTCTATGCTGATGGACAAACAGACAGACACATGACAAAGCTAATAGTCGATTTTCTCAATTTTGTGAATGCGCCTAAGAATATGGGGAGGCAACTGCTTAGTCATGTACCATACAATATGTCGACATATGGGGAAATGGAGGTATAATGTCCAGTTGTCCACACATGAGTTATATTGAATGGCTTCTATATACAGTGAATAAATATAAATGCACCCAGGTGCGCACCCAAAATTTTTCATTGGCCCGGGGGGGGGGGCGGCCTTGGGGCTATATATAATTTATATGTTTGATTTTAAAAATTGTGTTACAAAAATCATATCGTAAGTATAACTGTAATTTAACACTCTTTGGAACTGTACTTATATACATACAAATATAACTACATGTTCCACGACTCAGTGTCCTACATTATTGGTTTTCTAATTTAATAATTCATTTTTCAAAATTCTCGTGTGCTAGTCATCAGCTGATCTCAGTGGCTCATTTTGGCTGGAGGGTAAATCATGTAAAATGTTTGATATCATCAAATCTACAAAATCTTTTTTTTTTTTTATTTTGGTGTTGAGGGGTTTGTGGGGGAGCTGCAGCCCAGCAGCCCCCTTGGGGTGTGCCCCTGTATGTACCAGACATTTCTGGAAATTAATACTTACATCCTACCTGTTAATTTAAATGTCTGTGAATATACAATAGGCTGAAATGGGCAAGGAATGCACATTCTATTTGAGCAAACTCAATAAACACAAGGTTTACATAATGCAACTCAGTGTTGACAACCATACATGCAAGTGATGATGAAGAATGAAAAGTAACCAAAGATAAGGAGCAGAACAGAAGTAGAACTGTTTCACAGAATAAATGAAAATTCACAGACAAATATATACACAGCAAAAACATTTGACAAAAGTTACACACACGCATGTATATTGAAGCTCACAAACAATATTCAAGAACACAGGTTTAATTTAACAGGTCCAACTGTGTACACATTTTCTTTGCCTCCTTGATTTTTATTTGAAGATAGAGTCTCAAGCACCCTCTGAAACACTGCACATAAGATGTACTCCACTTAAGGGGTACAAAAGAAAGAAAACACACCTTGATATATCAGCAAGGAATTGGGATACAGGTTATCATGGGTTGGATGTGTACATTAAATGACAAGGTGTTTCATTTGATGACACTACCAAGTTGTCAGTGACAGAGGAATGACATGTGAGTAGGGAGCATTGGTGGATGACACAGACAGCAGACAACTCAAGTACTCAGAGATAGCCCTGTTTCAGTGCTATTCTGCTCATCGCCAATCCCATGCAGACCAGCCTGAGACTGAAACCAGGCCTCTGTTGTGAGAGGACAATGATGGATGGAAAAGGAATGATCATAGCATGTTTACGGGCAAAATTCTTGAAAATGTATTTACACTTAACAACCAAGATATAAAGTCCCTAAAGTCACTTCACCAAAATCATACTAAGTTCCAGTCAGTGCTACTTGCTACTCTATTTACAGCCAACCACCACCAGAGACTGACAACACAAATAGGAACTAGTGTTACCAGTGTTATCAAACGTTCCAAATAAAAACCAGAAGGCAAGTAAAACTAAACACAATTGAACATTTCACTATCTTGGTAAAGTGACTTTTAGGACACCTGGCACCAAATAGGAATCCAAGGCTAGCTTACAGGGATATAAACCTTATTGGAACAGCCTCAACATAGGTACTCTTAGGAAACTGATAGCTTCTTGTGTGGTAGAGAAAATACCATGTACCCTCCTCTGAGAGAGTTTAATCCAATTCAGAATCTTACACTATTTTAACATTTTAATATTATCCAGCCATCTGAAAGTTACAAAGCCCAATGCAAACTGTCACATGAAGTATCAAAACCAGATGCAGTTTAAATCTCTTTTTCATAGCAACCACTTGCATTTAAAAAAAATGAGAACTTAACCACACAAATGAGACAAAATGCAATGTTAAAGAAATAAAAACTATTCATTTGTAACCACATTAGACATACACACTTTGTGCTGATGCCTTAATCTTTCAAAATCAGTATACTGGTGCTGGTTTCTGAGTAGGAAGAAGATGGAATCTCTTCTTGATGATAATTCGCTGCCTAGAATATTTATCCTCAGGAGAGAAGCGAGCTAAAAAAAACACATCACATAAATGATCTACTTGTGTTAACTTTTAAACAGAACTGCTGACAAATCAGATAATTCAAAATGGTGGCTTATGTTAAGACCTGTCACTTCACAGCCATGAATATAAGACATTATATATGGTTTCTAATGCTGATATTCAAAATTTGGTCAGTTTTTAATGTGAATAGTAACTAAGCTGAACAAACAGGGCTAATTTATGGCTACCACAGACTACATGGCTATGTACAGCCCCACACTCTGGGGAATCAAAAGCTGGTTGTAATATAGGTTTTGCATCCAAACATATGTTATAAAAAATCCTTACAGTACTCTATCTGCCATTTCAGATTCTGGATTACATGTAGGTACAACATCAAAATTTATTTTTTTATTGGGACCGCAACTGCCTTCAACTAGCCCTTCCCACAAGCACTAAAATTTAGTAATTAATATCAGTATAGTGTAAGCAGTTCTATGGTTTCCTTTTACAGTTACATGCCCCAAAACTATCCCAAAATCACAAAATTAGCCAGCAATAACCTAGGAAGTATATGCTGCCATTCAAAATCCACTTCATAGCAGTGAAAGCATAATACACTACAAGCTAGATTGATTTTTTTTTATTTTTTATTACCTGTAGAGGACATCCCGTTGTGTTACTGTCTTAGCTAGTCAAGCGCATTCCACCAATCAATACAGAAATTTAAGAAGCAAGGTTCTGAAATGTTGTGCAAAAATTTACTTCAATCGTCAATGTCTTAAAAGGAATCTAACACTTAATGACGCCAAGATAAAAATACCATATAGCTTGCTTGTGCTTTGCTTGGCTATGAAGCCTGATAGTCATAAAACTTTTGCTATAGTAGCAGGTAGCTTGTGCCACCTGCTTTAATTTTTTTCAGTCATAAGGATGAATGGAGATTAAGCAGGTTCATCTGACAGAACTCTTGTACCTTGTACAGTAGCAATGAACATGAGTGTCAATCTGGTACATGATGTGGACCACAATGTACTGTTCACCACACTATTGACAACGTGTAAGCTGTACACCCACTCCATCAACAGATAAGTATGAATCACTTCACTATAATGCCCTTGCATTCTGTGGCATATTTACATACATACCCACAATTGTCCACGCTCATGTTAATACCAAAAAAAGAATTGTTACGCTTAAAGATAACTAAAGAATACTGCATCAAAAACCATAAGCCTAATAAATGAGGAATGTACTTCGTAACTGGACATGTCACATTAAATACCTGGATGGGCAGACATTGTTGGTGTTCCATCTGGTGCTGCCTTCTGAAATACACAAAAGAAAATCAGGTGCATACAGCTACTGCGTAAAACCAGACTCCAAGATTCTCAGTTTAACATTTTTGCTTCTTTATTACTGCATAAAAGACCTCCTCGTACCCATTAAATGAGATGTTGGCTGAAGGTAAATGTTGCGCCTATATATGCCATGAAGGCATATGGAGGATGTTTCACCACACGAGTTTTCGGCTTTTCAAAATAGTGTCGATGAGGTATCCATTCTTCTAGGATATTATGCCGCGTTACTTAGGTAAGTGGTAACCGACGTGTCGGGAACCAGTTAACGCAGTGACTGGAATCATATCCCAGAAGGGCAGATACCCCTGTTTTGGCAAATTTGTAACTGGTCCGTATGGGTTTTACTGGCCAAGGAATCCGTCAAGTTTTGCCAACTCCGAACGAGCTAGCAACGAAAAATTCTGGTCGTGTGCTGGTAAAAAGGGTTATATCATACACGGCATGCAAATACGAATTAGTACCATGTTACATGGCAACGTTTCCTCCGTTATCTTCGAAATTTTCATGCTGTTGGTCTTAAAATTATCCTACACATCTTACCACTTACTGTACAAGGGACTAAACGTAATCAGCCAACACATTAAGTCATCAGCCCCTATCGAAGAACGTACTTTGCACTTAATATGGACCATACCCTTTCATCAAAGGACTATTTGCGCTTATGTAGTAAACGTATTTTGCATTTCATTTCTCACCTTAAACGTGTACACTCTACTTCCATCTTCACCAATGTAGTACATTAAGTACATCTTTTGCAAGACTTCACGCTTAAGGTCGTATAACTTCTGCAGACGTAATAAAATACAAATATGCCCTTATTTAAACTCCTTGATTTGTAAATCTGCACTGTTCTGATACACAAAAAAACTGTACACACGTGTCCTTTACTTAGACCCACGCTTCACAAATGACACTCCATGAAAATTCAAAACAAATCCCACAAAATGGAGGAAATCTTCTACCAACACAAGTGCTCTAAAAATATCAGCTGAAAACACTATTTATTAATTATATTGCAATAATCCGCCATGTACAAGTATTTAAATATTATGTGAAACTAATAAAGACAATATTTTAAAGAAATTATATGACAGTTTAAATAGAAATATCAGATAATTAATTGTTAATATTGGCGACAATGATTTCTGTGTCAGATCGCCTACTCATATACTCCATGTAGGAGCTGCCACCTATTGTTGAAATAGAACAACTACTAACTGTGCAGTTGCTCAGTCGGTAAGAGAGAATTGGTAGTGCGTGATAAGGTTTTCTACTACTCTTTGAGTTATACGTAGTGTGTACTGGTAACGCGTTGAAAACTTTATCTTCCAAAGCCTGGATTTTAGAATAAAGTCCTATTTAGTAATAACGTAGAGGCAGCCAAACAACCTTCCCACCATTAGAATGTCACACAGATATGTAACATACTTGTGAATGAGCTCTGTGATGGATGGCACTAACACAAGATGTCTTGTAGCATCTATTAGATCCAGTACTAAAACTTTTGATTTCATAATCAAATATGTTTCTCTGTGTGAAATGCTGGTTTTTGCTGCATGTATGCTATGTGTTGATTGTTTTTCCAGTCATGTTCAACTCCTTTCTTTCAACAGATATCTTCTTTACTTTTGTTATTTTTTTACACCACATGAAAGAAAGAAGATATTGAATAGCCTGTATACCACATATAGCACATTTATACCTTTGGTACCATTATGAGACCTCTATATGGGCCCACATCCTCCTCATGACTGATTAGCCATGAAAATGATGACTGCTCTTGAAACAAAATGCAACAACTTTCAACACATGATACAGTTAAACCCAAAAAATCAAAACCGTAAATTAGATACAGGTTACAGAAACCCAAGAACAATATGTAGTAGTCAGCCAAGACAGTGAAAATAATAGAGTAAACATGGTGCTAGTTTTTAATAAAAATCTTATATTTAATTGAAAAGTGTGCTTTTGGGCGTGGAAGACGTATTTATTTCTTAACCTCTTTATTTCAAATGTAGTACAAGAGTTTGAACAGCCATACAAATTTAACTGGCGGGTCTCCAGTTATTGTGGCAACATAATTACAGTCGTCATATATAACTATATTTTATACTCAGTTATTACACATTTGAGCAAAGTGGGAATCACAGACCCACTAGGATGAAAATTATTTAAGTGCTTACCTTCACAGATAACATGAAAGAAGTTTTAGATGTAAAATTTTGTAGTATGTTCTTGGTTCCATACATCATATTGGTTTACTTTGTGTTTATAATTACTTTGTTACACATTCCTCTCAGTTTGTTTTTAAACTATTTCATAAGCACCTGTTCACAGAAATCTTAACTGCTCTTGATTTAACCCTTTACCTGCTAACGTGGAGAATATGGTGAGCTCTGAATAATTCTAGCAAAGGGCAGATGGGATTTAATTCAGTGTTTAAAGGGTTAATGTAGTAGTGGCATAAATGCATGAAACATAATTTTCCAAAAATTCGGCTATAGGGGAGTCCCAAAGAAATCACTTCTCAGGACAACCAATATGTAATCTGCAGGCAATCATGCAGCATTTTATTTCTCTCTAACATTTATCTGAGTCATCACCTCATTCTCTGATTTGATGTAAATGTGAAGTTCACCCTAATAAGGCCATGAAGGCCCAGTGTGAGAGTAGAAATATAGCTCTACTCTTTCTTCAATCTTGGCACTAGATGGGGGTGGGTGGTCAACACCATGCCCTGGCCGCTTTGCCCCTGGGAGACAGACTTGATACCTAATGTGCAGGAGGTTTGGTGGGCCATAGGGCCGGTCTGGAAAGTGCAGAAAATATCGCTCCACCGGGATTCGATCCCCGGACTTTCTAATCCATATCGAGTTGCTATTACCGACTATGCTATCCCCACCTACTCTGTTCTGATGGGCAGTGATTTAATACACTGATTACACGCCTCACATGTGATATGCAATTCATTTAACAGCACTGGCCATTACTGACTTATTGGGTTAATCCTAGGAAATTCTGATGATGAATATATATATATATATTACTTATAGTAGTGTTGGTTTTATAGCCTTCTCCATCATAAATTATTCAGAACAGAAAACAATATTTCTAGAACTGGATCTGTTTCAGTGATCAGCTGGGGAGGCACCTACTTGGGTGAGTATATTACAAAAAGAGCTAAAAATTGATTAAAGGGAACTAACCTAGCTCACCAGTGATTGGGACTAATTATTTCTTATGTTCCCAACTGAATATGTGCCTCTTTATGCTTTCAGGATGATAACACTTGGTTGCTGAAACATAGCATTCCATTCAGAATTCTGGCTGGGCAAAATTCAGAAATAATTTGGTGTCTGGGAAGATCAATGGGAAAAATGTCTTCCACTGTCTATAATTAGAGCTCTTTGTTGATTTTCAATATATTCCTAATTGAAATACACTAACAAAAGAAGGTTTCTTTGCACAATATCCAGCATGGAAAGTGCTGATTTTTTTGTGTTGTATATCACCCCAGTGTGTATCCAGAGTGTCCTTGCGTAATATGCTGTATTTATGAGTTGCATATATAGGCATTTTTTTTACCATTTTTTAAAGAAACGATGCACTAAATATGATATCTACTTTGATTGGATTAATACAAATACAATACTGTAGAACATGTAAACATAAAAACAAAAATATTGGTAGAATGAACAATGATTAAGGTCATGATGATTTGATAGTAATCTACAGTCTAACCCCAGTACTGAAGAGGCTACATGTAATGCAAGTCACAGGAGATGTCACAGTCTTACAGACGGTTTTGAATCTTGTTTGAGTCACCAGACGATACAATGTAGCCCACAATATTGAACATGCCATGGATCCCACCTAATATACTTTCTGACCATGACAGAAGCATCCAAAGCAGGAGTCCTAAGAAAATCAGCTTGGTGAACACATCGACCCAGTACATTCTGAAACAAAACCACCTTTTCTCAACATTGTCTAGTTGAATATGTATGAATAATTTGTATGTTAACAGTGAGTTGCCAGTTATTAAGAAAGAGAGATCTGTTGTGGGTTTCACCTTGGGAGACAAGGAATTTAAGATAAACTCCACTTAAGAATGTTGGTAAACTGGTTGAGATTTCAACCTCGTTTATCAAATAAGAAATTCTGGAACATTACTGCTGCACCAACCAGCATGATAAAACACAATACATCTGATAATAAAATTTAATTTTTATGACAAAAGGTAGAACAAGTCGAATTAAACATGAATTATTATTCTGGTATTCACATATCTGCTAGGCCAAGTAATTTCATCCTTACAAAATGTGTTGAATTAACTCCAGCAACAAGGAAAAGAATAGAAGGAAACATTCTTGCTGTTGTATGCATTATTTTTAAAATAAAATATCTGTGTAATTTCACAAAGCAAGCCATTCCATCACAGCATATATCATCCAAAATAAAATTTACTGAACTATCAACATTCAACGTTATGAAAGATCATACTAATTAACTAAACCAAACACGTTTCGGAATTTAGTAACTACACCCTCAGCAGCATCCTCACGCACGCACGCACGCACGCACGCACGCGCACACAAACACTCACACACAAGCTAATATAACCAATACAGCAATTGACACGGATGAATGACAAGAAAAAAACCAATATGCCGATCATAATGTAATAACTAAATATGTGATGGCACGTAATGTTCGAAGAGCAGTAGCCGAAATTACATTTATGCTTATTTGCAAATTATTGAAATTTTATTTATATGCCGCGGTGCACTCAGTAGGCTTCCGCAATTAACCCATAGATGGCGAGAGTAGCGTTTGCGGTACCGACTTCCATTTTGATAAATGTTATTGACTTTCATCAACTTTCATCCGCGAAATATTCAACCATCCATTCAAGATAACATCAGCAATGACGGCAGTTAAGTGTGAACGGATTGTATTAACTCGAAAACTGAAGCTATAACTGATAAAAGTAGAATGAAGTGGCAAAAGTACAGACTAAACCTAGACTGCAGATCTAAGAGCGCCAAATTTGTATGTGTCTTTTACAGTGTTTTAAAACAACGGTAAAATTTCATTTAGTGAATTTAGTGTACAGTGATTTTGTGTAATTGCATCATATGTGATAAACACCGTGTGTCAATATAATTTTTAGGAATCTTAAAAGTGGAAATAATGTACTACAACACTGTGGGAGCACCCACATAGCCACCTTCTAATTCACCGCTAAGCATCACAGCACGTAGCCAGTGCAGGAGCACCCACATAGCCACCTTCCAATCCACCACTACGCATCACAGCACGTAGCCGGTGTCGGTGCACCTACATAACCAGCTTCCAACTTACCGCTATACATCACAGTAAGGCTACCTCTCTCTTTCCTATCCTTCTCTCACTACAACCGCAGTCTGCTCACAGCTCCCGAAACAAGCACCGTTTTCCATCACAGTACTGACTCAGCACTTTCGTGCTA
>Ga0123357_10008969_pt1 | contig 12568 bp, 7 predicted proteins | sample TergutEmb28metaG_FD_89873 | JGI IMG/M metagenome (GOLD analysis project Ga0123357, IMG submission 89873) | Embiratermes neotenicus P4 segment gut microbial communities from Petit-Saut dam, French Guiana - Emb289 P4 | ecosystem: Host-associated > Arthropoda: Insects > Digestive system > Gut ... | reverse complement strand
CACACACCACACACACCACACACACACACATACATACATACACACACACACACCACACACACACACATACACACACATACACACACACATACACACACACATACACACACATACACACATACACACACATACACACACATACACACACACCACACACACACACACACACACACCACACACACACACACACCACACACACACACATACACACACACACACATACACACACATACACACACATACACACACACATACACACACATACACACACACACCACACACACACACACACACACACACACACACGTAGGGATTCTCAACTCTACTTAAAATCGCTCACCCTCATGGGAAAATAACTACAATAATCTTAACCAGACTTTCATTTGTCGAATACCGGCAAGAATAAAAATACTTCAATCACCATCCGATAGTTCAACATACCAATGAATTTGTTTAATGTATAATTTTATAATACATGTGTACCAGATACCTAATAAGCTCGACTTATGATAAACAGTTTCATAATTTAGCATACCTGCGTACACACAAACAGACATATAGACTGTAATTCAAATTACGTGCGTGTATACATTACCTTGCATTTGAATGTTTATGTGACCATGAATTCTGGATAACACCTACTTCTTGCGTGTTAACGTGAACATATGATTTGTCATACCGTCAACAAGGAATCATAGTACCTTCCTAATTGATCTTACTCATACATTGTTGTTAGATATGTTACATCCTTACCAATTGTGTTTTAACCTTTACATAAACTTTTATATTCTTAATTAGTTTCGCGTACACCCTGTAAGCCATATTGGATCCCATAGTACACAGTACGCACCGATTGAACCTCTTACGTAAGAATGTTGGCCTGAAGATGGTCTAAAGAAAGACCGAAACATGTTGCCATAGCAGAATACTAATAATTATATAATGTGTTTTTGACGTAAGAAACTACTATTTGTTTCATTGTTGAGTCTGCCATGAAGGCATATAGGTGGAGTGCAGGTATAGCTCCACTCATTCTTAACCTCGGAACTAGGTGGTCGTCTTCACGCCCCGACCACTTTTTCCTCGGGAATGAACGCCGGTACCGTTATAATAGGAAGCTGGGTGGCCCCAGAGCCGGTATAGGCGTTTTGGAGGAGAGAAACACTTCTTGCGTCTGCCGGGATTCGAAACGCGGGCTGTCCAATCACTACCCAGTCTCTGTCTCAACAACACTATCACGGCTCACTGTGTAAACGAGTAAGCGTAAGTACTGATACATGATACACCGTCCCCGAGGCCCACCCAGCCTCCTGTACAATGGACACCGAGTCTTTTTCATGGGGCTAAAGCGACCGGGGCTTGGCGCTGAGCAGCCATCTCTTTCTGGCTCTGTGGTTGAGTTTGGGTAGAGCTATACCTGTATAGCGACTGATTACGGGCTGCACGGTCCGGGATCGATTCCCGGTCGGGACGAGATTTTCCGCCCGTCCAGACCGACCCTGGGGCGCACCCAGCCTCCTGTAAAATGAGTACTGAGTCTTTCCCAGGGGTAAAGTGCGGCCGGGGCGTGGTGCTGACCACTCACTCCCTTCTAGTGCCGCGGTCGTGGAAAAGTAGAGCTATACCTCTTCCCACCCTCTGGGCCACACCGGGCATGTAACGGGATCACTTTACCTTTTACTTTCAGAGCTATACCTGTACTCCCCGAATGTGCGTGCTGAGTATGACACTGGGCATCCTTCATGTAGAGACATTATACCACTAATGCACCCAATATATGCATTTGCTGTAACCATGCTTGGTATGTGGGAGTGACTGTTGGTGTTGTTGCAGTTGGACGACACGGCCCTGCAACTGTACAAGGATGGTGACTACGGTTCCTATCTCGACCTCGAGGCGTCCATCAACGAACAACAGGAAGAATTCGACGGCTTTCAAACAAAGTAAGTGATTAATTAATTAGACTACAACGATTCGAAACCTGTGACACCTCAGAATCATAATCGTCCTTGGCGTTCCAACGATTTATGCAATTTCTGTCTTGCTAAGGGGCACACTAAGCCGCGTTTCCTCGACTGCTGTTTTTGACAGATGCGCCAGTAATTGTGCGTTACACAAAGAGCCAAGTGAATTAGTGATATCCACACATAAGTCACGTTTCAGGTACCGCCTCTACCTAAGGTCTGTGGGAAACCGACAAGTCAAGAGTTTGTGCATGTGCACCGTTCTAACGAACTGGCAAGTATCCATAAGTGACAAATGCTTGTCAAATATACCAGTTGTGGGAACGCGTCTGGCTTTATTTTGTCGCTTTCCTGAGCACGGTAGGTGTCACGGGATGACCCGCTGGATAGAGATTTTCTGCGCAATAAGGCCGCCGTGCTCTGGGAAAAGATGAAACACTCTGGGTCTCCAGTTACTCCTCATAACCCCCCTCCCCCTTGTGTCACAAATTATAAGAGTTATTGAATAGTGTATTGAGGATACAATGCAGTGTGCATAGAGGGTGCTTTTTTTTTTTCTCTACAGCTTTTGTTCTACACATGTTGGGCTTCGTTAGTATTTTATGATTTACGCCCTAAGTTCACGCAGAAATGCAGGCATGTCTTCGTGAGAATTGTCCGTTATTTTTGTCTTATTTTAACCAAAACTGCAATGTGGTAAAAACAAAAAGTGATACAAATTTCCACATGACAAATTCAGTTAAAATCATTTCAGCAGTTCTCCAGTTGCATGAACGCAGGCAGACGGACACACAAAAAGACGGGCTTCTTCTTCTTCTTCTGCTTCTGCTTCTTCTTCTATGTTTCTTTGGCCAATTTTCGGGGCATGGCCTCCCCGTTGCCGGGGTTTAGAGACAGTTGAGATTTTACGAGGTGAGGATTCATCTCCACGCCCAACCCCCATTTTGAAGGGCCAGTGTATATTAGTCCGGCAACTCGTTCAAAACCTGTGTGGCATGGTTGGCCCTACCAGCAGCAGCTAGGCTTGGCGCTGGCATAGATTTCAAGGCACGGATCAACATGGTGGTTGTTAGTGTTCACTTTTTTTTAAAGTTACAACCGCACAAAAATGTCAGTCGCAAGTCAGCATCTGCTTGGAGGGACTGCTAATGAAGACTGTCATAAAACACATATGTTACTCCGTATCGGAGTCGAGACTTTCGGACATAACGCGGGGGTTCCAGTACCTCACTGTAAGCGTGGGAAGATGCACGTTTGAATCGATGACTGTAACACCCGCCCGCAAGGTATAGAACACCAAAACGAGATTCACGCCATTCACCACAATAATATTCACTGTGCATCTCGGGCTCTTCCGTGTTCATACACGTCAGGCAAGTTGGTACAGTCCATGGAACCGGCCACTATGAGCATTACAGTCGTCAGAGATCTGACGCCGTGTGGTGTGGTACATCGGAATCAGCATTTCTAAGGAGCCTTCTGCCTCCGTCTTCGTGGTAAAAAAAAAAAAGTACTTGTTCTGTTGTGTACAGCGTGAAGTGGCGTGTGCAGCTTGACGTGGTAGTTGCCTTCTTGCGTCATCATCACCACCACCGCCGCCGCCACCACCACCGTCGCGTTCATTCAAGTCTCAAAAGAGAAAAACCCTTTAGACTCCTTCCTGTTCCCAATATACTGTACAGTCCGTCTTGGAGGTTGTTCCCCGTTTCTCTGTTTTCAAGTTTTGTTAACGTTGTTGTTTAATAACGAAAGAGGCCCATTTTGTGTTTCGTATATTCGTCTTCCCGTAGTATTTTTGAACCGGTTAGGCCTAAGTGAAGGAAGTATAAGCATTAAACCATTGCTTTTTGATTTCATGTCGTAATTAACAGCTGCCATTCGAATTCCATTGGAGCGACAGTGCTGAAACTGTATATGGTTTTAGACCTTTAAAAGAATATGGTGTGTTGCTAGTTTTCTGAACTGTAAAGCGCCTGCTGTCTGTCTGTCCTATATTAATCGGTTTGATAGTTGAAGAATCAGTGGCGTTTAGTATGAGTTGTTCTTTGTGGAGGATCAAAATGTTTCTAGAAATTATGTGCAATATAAAGCAATTTTGCTATTTTAAAATTACAATCATTGTGACGGTGCACAAAACATTGAGGTTGCAGATGTTTTTTTTCTGACAATAAATACAGACTTTGACGTTGAAGCTTATATGGGAAACTTTGTAGCGTTGGTAGTTATGTAGGTACATAAATGAAAGACTGAATTGTATTATTGCTTCACAGATTGTGACAGCTCACCATATGGGTCGAAGCGTCTGAACAAAATTAGTGTCCGAAGCTATTGCCAAAACCTGTTGTTCCTTCTTAAAACTACCTTGCAATGAAGGCCTGCGGGGAAGACAGTCTGTCGGTTGGCTGAGATACAATTCTACATCTTGACGTGCACAAAACTAATACCCTTATTCACCTCAGGTGGTTTTGTGCTTGCGAAGGCCGCGCGGCACGCTCTGTCGCGGAAGTGGCTTTGTATTTGCGTAAGCCGGGAGTCTAATGAATTAGGTCTCTGTCAAATGAAAGGTGAGGTCAACGCAGTAGCAGTGTTTCCTGTTCACGCCTTTTAAATTTAAAATGGAAACAGTTATGAACCCACAGTAAAGCTCCTTAATAAGTTATGGACGTGCGGTTGGTTTTGAGAAGCCTTAAAATTGTCATTTCTGAAATAAAGACATACTTAAATAATCAGCAAACCATGCATGAAGCCGAAAGACACTCAGCCTTTTGTGGTACCCTACTCATCCCTATCGCGTTTACAACACCCTGAGTCTGAAACCTGACCTGATCAGATGACCGAGCTGTCATAATCGCACCCTTTCTGCAAATTCAATTTGATATCGCACCCCCTTGTACGCCCGGGTTTCCTAAGTGGCCTCTTTTCCACTTATTTTCCGACTTTCATGTTTTTTTGCCGCCCATATAACCATACAGTGACATCACACATTAATTTTGGTAGGCCTGCTATCGATGTGCATTAATCTTCCGCATTTCCGTGAAGACTTCTCGGTTTTTGACTTCCATTTCGTAAATCAGCTCAAGACATACTTCCAGCTGCTCGGAATGGACCGAAATAGAAACAAAATGCATTCCGGTGTAGGGTACTTTACAAGAACTACAACTGAAACAGTCCTTGTTGTGTTTCCAAGTGCTGGTCTGGAATCGTTGATGCGGACAACCGAAATAACCTGTACATTTTGAAACATGCTTACTAATGGGCTGAAAAATGTAATGTCCAAGTATTATGTTTGCATTCATACAGCTGACGTTTACCTAGAGTGGGTCAGTCCGCATTAAATAACTGCAATTGTGGGGTACAGTGGCCGTGCAGTCTAAGGCGTGAGTCTATGACTGCTCGCTTGCAGGGATTGGGGTTCGAATCCCGCCGGCGGCATGGATGTCTTTCTCGTGTAAGTGTAGTGTGTTCTAAAGTAGAGGTCCCTGCTTCGGACTGATCACTATTCCAGAGGAATTCTACCGAGTGTGGTGTGTCTAATTACGATCGTGAAACCTCGATAATGGAGAGGTCCTGTCCCACTAGGAGCTCTTGTGCCATGGAAAAAAGGTGTACCCTAGAAGGACGCTAATTGAAGACGAGTTTTTTTTTTTTTAAGATTCTCATTATGTAAGTAATTCTCCACTTCCTGTCTGGTACATCCCTACCAAATAAAAATTGTTTCCTCAGTATTTTGCTTTCAGATTCTTGTATTTTTTTATACCACAGGATTAGACCCGATAAGGCACCATATTTAGCCCGGCTTTCCGCGGTTTTATGAGCCGTATGGATTATAAAACCGAGGAGGGCCGGACTAAATCCCGCGCCAGTCCATGTGGGATTTATAGTGCAGAAAGCTCGTCTCCTAGTACTTCAGTAGATCTCACCTAGCAGTATAATTTCACGAATTCTCCTTAATCTTTCTTTCATATATCAGTCACACTATATAATCTTTGCAGTGTTTGAGGATTTTTACGTAACTACACTTAAAAGAAAAACTTGGTAAAGCAGCAGGAGGATGTAGCCTATGTTTCTGTAAATCATCATATTTGGCGACATGAAAAGTGCATTGCTTTGAGCGTGAATAATGCGGAGAATTTACTGAATTAGGAGTTCTGTCGTCGTTCTTGGCATTACAAAGGATTTCCATTTATTGTATTTTTTATACTTAATTTGTTGTGATGTTCACTTTATTTATTTATTTATACTGTAGGTTTATACTTATTTACACCTGTTAAAGGTCTATAACAGTAGAAATATAGCGGTAAATGATTTATTATTGTCGTATTTCGTTGCAAATGTGGGCTGCACTACATCGGAAAAGGTTGGTAAAGTTGTAGAGTAGAATGAGTTCAGGACAACCAAGTTTCATTTCTCGGCAGATTTTGGGGAGTTTCTCTTTGTTACTACGTTCAGTACGGCTCCTGATATCGCCCAAATTTCTGCCAGAGCGTCAATCAGTCGGAGTACTAACTTGAACCCTCATTTCCTTCGTGAGCCGCAGCTGAAAATGCGTCGAACTGTATCTCCACTCATACACATTCATGGAGAGGTGCAGAGACAACTAATTATTGCTTCGGTTTATTTCTTGATTGCCCCATCGTCTGTCGCTGTCTTTTTTTGAACTCTTTTTCACCCACCTCATCGTACCAGCCATAGTCAGCGTGGGGCCACGCGGTGATGTCATGCTTCGTGCAGATGAAGATGACAGGGCAAGCGGCCAGCTGCCAGCAGATAGCGCACCCCTTCCGGGGCATATTGCCATGTACCAAACTTGGGTACAGGAGATGAGCTTAGTAACAGATTTTGACATCGTCTCTTCAGTCTGACACACACGATTACGACATTGTATATGGGATTTGCTGCTTGCACGGCGGTCATGTGGGACGCGTTGCCATGTAGTCTGGTAGACATGGAGGTAGTGTGTTTCCTCATACCGTTGACAGCCATCTACCAGACTACACGGCGTCACATTCAGAAAGACCACAATGCCATTTATGTCACTGAAACCATTAATGTCTGTGACCCCGCCCGCCTGCTCAAATCCTCGCACCCCTCGAAACACATGTTGGGACTTGTACATGTCCGGGCTAAACCTCGCTGTCATCCCACCGACATGTACCGTTGTTGAGCGAGCTCTGAGTTTTCCGCAGCTATTTTTTGACGAATACGAGGACATGTCCGACCGAAATCAAGAATGATTGAGGGGGTAGAAGAAGACGCAAGGAAACTGGGTTGTACAAATTGACGGGCGGATGCTCAGGATAGAGGTCACTGCCGACGTTTGCTTGAGGAGACCGAGGCCCACTTAGGGCTGTAGAGCCGATGATGATGATGATGATGATGATGATGATTTGTTGACGAATCGGGCCTTCTGGGATGTGGCGCTTTGTCGGTGGGTTGATGTTTCCCGATATTTCGACGGAATGAAGGTGTTCTTGAAACCCTCAGTCCTTGAAGAAGGCATTCCGTTCTTTGGAAACGCCGGACGACACAGTGTTACACCCCAGAAGACCTTAATTTTCAACGCCATGTTGTTATTTGTAGAAATATTGCCAGACCTTTATGGTAGCGTCATTTAATGAGCCAGAACATAACGATGTGTTCTTAACGTTTCGTATTGTCGAGCTGGATTTTATGTGTCTGTCTTTGCTCAAGTTAAAATATCGCTGTGACCCGATAGAATTACATTACATGTATTTAACCCGTCATTACAGTCCAGTGGCAACTGTACGTCCCCGCCGCCGCCGTAACATTCACAAACTGCATTTTGTGGCCCGCTGTATTTATGTTTATGATTATCACAGTAAACAGCGCCTGTTTTTACTATAATGGAAAATTCGAAGCGCCTATTTTCTTAAACAGCCTTAACGGGTTGATCCTTGTAATGGAGCCGGAGTTGTATCTGAGGTAGGAAGTGTTTTTTTTTTTTGTACGTATTCGTATAAATTAGCTGAACACATTCTTCAGTGGGCTATGGCTTACTATTCATTGGCTTAATGTGATTTTGGGTACATTCTAGTGGTTGGTTGGTTGGCTGGTTGGTGGTACATGACTGGCCAAGTTATGAGTCACGGGGATTTGATTCTTGGCCGGGACACGATGCTCGCTTCACCACTACTACTACAGTAAGTACGATGTTCACCGAACGGTCTGTCCAGTGTGCCAGTGTTCATACTGCGTGATGAAGCCAGCTACACCATCTGTCACAAAAGGACAAGAGTGTGTGGATATTTATCCGTTCTCGCTTAAGCTCAGGGGAAACTGTTTATTGTACCTTATCTGTTTTACTTACGTTTGCTGACCAGTTGGTTAGATGAGGTAGGTAGGAACATACTTATAAGCAACATTTCTAGACCGTACCAACTTTTAATTTATAGGAAACCCTGAAACATTTCGGCACTACGTGTGAATTTATGACCTCTGGCCAAGATGTCACACGAACACATATTGCAATAAGTTGCACTCGTAATTAAGCAGAGGGACCGGTATGAGCCACACCTGCTTCGTTCACGATGCAGTCAAGGTGTCTAGAGTAGTTTTACTTGCGTGAGAGAATGTCATCCCACTAGAGGCACTTCCAAATTACATCGACGGTGGTGAATCCGAGATGTGGAACTGGTTAAACAGGATGAATTAATTATTTTCACTGCCATGCCATTGAACGGGTGGAGAGTTTGTAGCTTAACCGGCTGTCAGCATTATCTCGACAAAGGCTGCTCTGCTGTGAGAGATTCCTTCGGCCCCACAGCGCCCAGATCGCAGGAAAACTGGGCACTATAAACGACATTCAAACTTTTTTTTTGAGGTGCGTCATTCCCGTTATGTTATCAAAATAACAGGATCAACATAATATGTGTGTATATCGTCAAAACACAACTATATTTATTAATAGTATATTGGCTGTCTACTACATTAGGCACAACTACATGTTTCGGCCATTAATGTTGGCCATCTTCAGGAGCCCCATTCTAGATATAGCAAAAAATAAGGCATGGATAACAATGATATTGTGCCAGACCATGCACCCACCACTAACACAAACGAGATCTTGGTCCCACAAAAAGCCCCTTTCTCCACACCCCCAAAAACACCCCACATACGTTGTATAGCTACTCGATAAGTCCACGTACAACCTGAAGATGGCCAACATTAGTGGCCGAAACGTGTAATTGTGCCTAATGTAGTAGATAGCCAATATACTACTAATAAATATAGTTGCGTTTTGACGATATATACACATATTACGTTGATCCTGACATTCCAACATTGCCGACCGCTGTAAATCCAGCATGTTTCATTTAAGCTCGCGTTTTCGACTTGCACTGTAGGAACCTTTGTGTGTTAGGCCATCTTACTTGCAATGTTATTTGGTGCTACACTCAGATCCAGGACCTGCAGGACGCCTGTCATTTACAAAAGCCAGCGTCGAATGGGAAAGGGGAGGGATGTTTGTGCTCCAGCTAAATGGAAACGCCGCGTCGGTTCTCGTGAAGTTCAGCTGTCTGTCGGTCGCTTCCTGCGTGTCTAGTACAACAGAACGTTTCCTGCTGGGAGACTGTCCCATTACGACAGGAAACCGCAGCTCCCTTTCCTTCATTGCGCTGTCAGCATCATTACATCAACCGGGATGTCAGATTCTGCAGTCCCGTTGACGAAACTTCATCACGTTTTCTAAAATTAGGCACTCATAGGGCAGGTTTTTAAAAACTGTTCAGTCAACTACACAAATCAAATCATCCCGAGACAGAAAGAATGGCTTTTTAAATGTACAGATTTTCAGGACGATGTCATGCATTTTTATGAAAGTTTACTGACGTCCCCGAGGAATTTGTAGTGTCCGTTTTCAGCGTTCACTGCTCCACCAGTTGATGTGGCGTCACATCAAAATAGTAGTAGTTTGTGCTTCTCGCCGTGAGTGTATCAAATCTCAGTGAACTCTGTTTTATGCTATAACTACGTGCTTTTTTTGTAACATTTAACGACACCTTCTTGTACTATTTAACGACGCCTTTTGAACAGTGCGTGTAATGACGAATCGCGAAGTGAGGTAGTAAATTTGCTGGAGAATGTGGAAAGAATTTATTTTTGGTTTTTTAAGACTAAGAAAAGCGACGAAAAAAGTAAGTTATGTTAAACGGCCTCCAAGCTTAAGGAAATACACTAGACAGGCAGTGTACGTATATCGTAACCTTGAGGCGTGTTCGTGCAACCATTGTCATCGTCATAAACGTCAAGGGTTGAACCCTTTGATCCGTTCCGTCTCCAGAGTTACAGCTGCTCGCGCCAACGCTTCTTCGTTCTTCCAATTGTTATCCTTCCTTGTGGTCTGTAGTGGTATGATTTCAAAGGGATTCGGTTTTGTGGCATTCTTTGCAAGTGTGAAAGCCAACCATTGTTGCAGAGGAAAAACAATTAGTGTTACATATTTCGAGAGTGTGTTTTTGTTGCCCTAGGTGAAGTGCGTATGCGCCATACTGTCGTCTGTGGCCTCTCCACTTCTACCGAATTTTTCCACATTATCTCTTAAACGGCACAATTTAAAAAAAAAAGTTATTAAACATAAAATGCGTGTTTCGATTTTCTGTACAACTTTTGTCTGAAATGTTTCTCACTCTAATAAGAATTGAGCGAGATATGGTAAAGATAAATACTGGTCGACATGTAAAGTAACTTATTCTTGTCAGATTTTAATGAAACTTGAATTTTTTGACAGATTTTCGAAAAATACCCGAATATCAGATTTCATGAAAATCCGTCCAGTGGGAGCCGAGTTGTTCCTTCGGGCAGACGTGACGAAGGTAGCAGTCGCTTCTCGCAATTTTGCGAACGCGCCTAAAAAGTGAGAACCTTCTAGTGGATAACTGTAAAAGATAAAGCTCCTGTTCACGTCATTAAGGCGTATGGGCGAGTGGAGATGGCACTAGATGGAGGTAAGGGGCATTGTTCACGCCCCGGCCGCTTTACCCCATGCAAAAGAGCCCGCGTTCTCCATAAAGTAGAAGATTGGGCATTTTGGAGAGAAGAAATTCTCCATTCCCTGCCACAATTTGTCGGTCGTCCAGCCCACGATATGTAGGAATCGTTATAACGACTGTTCTATTTCGGATCCGTAGATGGGTTTTGGGAAAGGATGCCGACCCTCGCTAGAAGTACGGTACTTTTTCTACCGTATTATAGAACTTCATAGACCCATACAGTTGGCGAAGATAAGCTATGTGTGCTTAATTGTGCGCCACACCATGAAGACCTATGGCAGAATTGAGACAGAGCTACGTATTCGTAACCGCGGTTGTGGGTGGAAGTTCATGCTGCTGTAGATACACTCACGGTACAAGATGCCTCTGTGTCTACATGTTCGGATGCTGAGTGGACGCCAGAATCGGTGTGGACGTGATGTCAAATAGAACAAATATTTTCCCAGCCAGAAATCGAGCGCCGATCTTCCAGCTGGCACGTGGCAGGCTGCATGACACAGCACAATAATGTAAATGTAATTTAATAACTGCCCAACAAGATGCGACTTATTCAGTTTATTACATTTCTGTAGGCAGCTCTACATGTTTAGGGTGTTGACACCCATCATCAGGAACTGGTACAGCTGTAATTACAGCTTCTGGTATTGATTAACTGTAATGAGTAAAATACACTGCTATTAATACTAGTATATAATTTAAAATTCTAGGTTGGTCATATTGATGAGTAAAATACACTGCTATTAATACTAGTATATAATTTAAAATTCTAGGTTGGTCATATTGAATGTTAGTAGCCTTGACGAATATGAATCTTGTTGGACAGTTATTAAATTCGATTCACGATACACAGAGCCGTGTATATAAAATGTAAATATATTTATTGCATCAAACAAAGTACACCCCGTATTTATTACCAAAATCAGTCCGTTAATTGGGTTTTGGAGAAGGAATGCTTATTGTTTCGTTCAGAGAACACAACGAAAGCTGTCAGTACACACTTTCGGGCGAAATTCCGAATACTCAACGTTGGCGTTGCGTAAACGTATGCTTTAAATATTTAATCTTCCTGCACTGCTAGAAGAAAAGCATTCGTGACATGAGTATGTAAATGAGATGATGCGTCTGTAGCGGCATTCGCCCAGACGCGGCTATGGATCCTGTCCCAGTGGTCCCTCGTCCATCGCTCTTCCTGCACACCGAAACATTACCTTTGTACAATACCTGGACTGCATCCGGTCCTCCTGTTCTTCCTTCACCACCTGCCAATGAAGTTCTTATTTCAGTGGTGAACTGTTAATTTACATATATTTATTTTTGAAGTATGGTTTAGAAGAAGTACGTCTTGTCCCGTAAAGTCGATTGCATCTTAACGCGTCCAGTCGTAAATTCGTATTATTTACGTTCGTATAATCTCGCCAGATTGAAAGATCCGATTATTGTAATTCTTCTTCTTCATCTTCTTCTTCTCCTCCTCCTCCTTCTTCTTCTTCTCCTTCTCCTCCTCCTTCTCCTCCTCCTCCTTCTCCTCCTCCTCCTCCTCCTCCTCCTTCTCCTCCTTCTCCTCCTCCTCCTTCTTCTCCTCCTCCTCCTCCT
>Ga0123357_10008968_pt1 | contig 12568 bp, 9 predicted proteins | sample TergutEmb28metaG_FD_89873 | JGI IMG/M metagenome (GOLD analysis project Ga0123357, IMG submission 89873) | Embiratermes neotenicus P4 segment gut microbial communities from Petit-Saut dam, French Guiana - Emb289 P4 | ecosystem: Host-associated > Arthropoda: Insects > Digestive system > Gut ... | reverse complement strand
GGGCGCCTGTCGATGGTCCGCATCTTCTCCGGCACCTTGAACGTGGACGACACGGTCCACATCGCCGGGCGCTACCCCCACGCCGACGACGACGTGGACCACAACCACGATGCCGACGAGCGCATCGGGCAGATCCAGTCGGTCGTCGGCACGGAGATGAAGCCGCGCACGTCGGCGATGGCCGGCGAGATCGTCATGGTGCCCAAGCTCGCCTCCGCCGAGACGGGCGACACGCTGTCGTCGAAGGAACACCCGTGCGTCGTGGCGCGCTGGGCGCTGCCCGAGCCGCTGCTGCCGGTCGCCGTCCGCGCCGCCACCCGCAACGACGAAGACAAGTTCTCCGGCGCGCTGGCGCGCATGGCCGTCGAGGACAGCACCGTCCGCATCGAGCGCACCGACGTGCAACTCATCATGTGGACGACGGGGCAGGCGCACGCCGACCTGCTGCTGGGCCGCCTCACCGACCGCTACGGCGTCAAAGTCGAGCAGGAAGAACTGCACATCCCGTTGCGGGAGACCTTCACCACCAAGGTCGAGAACATCGAGGGCCTGCACAAAAAGCAGTCCGGCGGGCACGGGCAGTACGGCAAGTGCGTCGTCGACGTGGAGCCGCTGCCGCGCGGCGAGGGTTTCGAGTTCGTGGACAAGGTGGTCGGCGGCTCCGTGCCCCGGCAGTTCATCCCGTCGGTGGAAAAGGGCGTCCGCACGCAACTGGAGAAAGGCGTCATCGCCGGGTACCCGGTGGTGGACGTCCGCGTGACGTTGACCGACGGCAAGTCCCACCCCGTCGACTCCTCCGACATGGCGTTCCAACTGGCCGGCTCGCTGGCCATCAAGGAGGCCGCCGCCAAGCCCAACGCCGTCGCGCTGCTGGAACCCATCGACCTGGTGACCGTCACCGTCGGCGAGGAATACCTCGGCCCGGTCATGACGGACATGCCCGGACGCCGGGGCCAGGTGCTCGGCTCCGACGCGGTGGGCCGCAAGGCCGTCGTCCGGGCGCTGGTGCCGCAAAGCGAACTGACCCGCTACGCCATCGACCTGCGCGGCATCGCGCACGGGACCGGCACGTTCACCCGCGAGTTCCACGGGTACGAACTTTTGCCCGGCAACCTGATGGCGCAGTACGTCAAGAAGGCATAGGCCGGGCGAGGTCGCCTCGTCGGCGTCGCCTAGAATGGAGCTTTACACGCTCCCGCGACCGCCGTACCAGAAAGGTTGACCCATGCCCACTCGAATCGAAGACGACCTGCTCGGCACCCGCGAGGTTCCCGACGGGGCGTACTACGGCATCCACACGCTGCGCGCCATTGAGAACTACCGCTTCAGCGGCCAGACCATCAACGATTGCCCGGACATGATCCGCGCCATCGTGCAGGTCAAGAAGGCCACCGCGTTGGCCAACCACGACCTCGGCAAGCTGTCCGACGAGAAAATGGAGGCCATCGTCTGGGCGTGCGACGCGATCGTCAACGACGGGCGGTGCATGGACCAGTTCCCCATCGACGTCTTCCAGGGCGGCGCGGGCACGTCGGTGAATATGAACGCCAACGAGGTCATCGCCAACCTGGCGTTGGAACACCTCGGCCACCCCAAGGGCGACTACGCCGTCATCCACCCCAACGACGACGTGAACATGTCCCAGTCGACGAACGACGCCTACCCGACGGCGTTCCGGGTGGCCACCTATGTGGCGTTGAACCGGCTGTCCAGCGACCACGTCGCGCCGCTGCAGCGTGCCTTCGAGACCAAGGCGACCCAGTTCGCGCACATCGTCAAGATGGGGCGCACCCAGCTCCAGGATGCGGTGCCGATGACGCTGGGGCAGGAGTTCTCGGCGTTCAAGCAGCTCATGACCGAAGAACGGCGTCACATGCACATGGCCGCCGACCTGCTGCTGGAGGTCAACCTGGGGGCGACCGCCATCGGCACCGGCGTCAACACCCCGCCGGGGTTCACCAAGCAGGTGATCGCCCGGCTGCGCGAGGTGACCGGGCTGGAGGTCGTCACCGCGCCGAACCTGGTGGAGGCCACCAGCGACTGCGGGGCCTACGTCACGGTGCATGCCGCGCTCAAGCGCGTCGCCGTCAAACTGTCGAAGATCTGCAACGACCTGCGGCTGCTGTCGTCGGGCCCGCGCGCGGGGCTGGGCGAAATCCGGCTGCCGGAGCGGGCAGCGGGGTCGTCCATCATGCCGGCGAAGGTCAACCCGATCATCCCCGAGGTCGTCAACCAGGTCGCGTTCAAGGTGGTCGGCAACGACACCTGCGTCACCCTGGCCGCCGAGGCCGGGCAGTTGCAGCTCAACGCGATGGAGCCGGTGATCGCGCAGGCGATGGTCGAGTCGATCGCGCTGCTGTCGGCGGGGTGCGACACGTTGCGCACGCTGTGCGTCGAGGGCATCGAGGCCAACGAAGAAGTGTGTGCCGCCTATGTACACAACTCCATCGGCATCGTGACGTTCCTCAACCCGCTGCTCGGGCACCAGATGTGCGACGAGATCGGTCGGGAATGCGCTGAAACCGGGAAGTCGGTGCGCGACGTGGTGCTGGAGCACGGGCTGCTGACCGCCGAGCAACTGGACCAGGCGTTCGCGTTCGATTCGATCACCGTCGGCTGAGAGCCGAGAGCCGCACCGCAGGCGCGGCTCGATAGGATGACGTCGTGCCTGTGACCATCACCGCCGAACCGATCAGGCGCGACGTGGTGTCCTACGTCCGCCGGGGGCCTCGGATGAACTCGTCGCAGGCGCGGGCGTGGGAGACGCTGCGCGAGCGGTACGTCGTCGAACCCGCCCACGACGAGCGGGTGACCTCCGTGGCCGCCGACGCGGCGGTGGACTGGGACGCCGAATTCGGGCGTCGCGCGCCGATGGGCGTGGAAATCGGGTCGGGAGCCGGGGAGACGTTGGCGGCGTTGGCGCTGGCCCGCCCAGACGAGAACATCGTCGGATTCGAGGTGTTCGCGCCGGCGGCGGCCAGCACGTTGTCGCGGCTGGACCGCGCGGGGGCTGGCAACGTCCGGCTGGTCGTCGCCGACGGGGCGCAGGGGTTGGCGACGTTGTTCGGACCGCGTTGCGTCAGCGAATTGTGGACGTTCTTCCCCGACCCGTGGCACAAGAAACGCCACCACAAACGACGCCTAGTGGGCGCGGAGTTCGCGTCGCTGGCCGCGAGCCGCCTGGTAGTCGGGGGGCTGTGGCGGCTGGCCACCGACTGGGCCGACTACGCCGAGTGGATGCGCGCTGTGTTGGACGCCGAACCGGGTCTGGCCAACGAGTATGGCGGCTGGGCGCCGCGCTGGGACCAGCGGCCCGTCACCCGGTTCGAGCGGCGGGGGTTGGACGCGGGTCGGACGATCTACGACCTGTGCTACCGGGCGGTGGGCGCATGAGGCTTCGTCTCGACATCGCCTACGACGGGGCCGGGTTCCACGGCTGGGCCGCCCAGGACGGGCTGCGCACCGTCCAGGGGGAGTTGGAAACGTGGGTGGCGCGCCTGCTGCGGCTGGAGTCCGTCGCCCTGACGTGCGCGGGGCGGACGGACGCCGGGGTTCACGCGCGCGGGCAGGTGGCGCACGTCGACCTGCCGGATGGCCCCGACCCTTCGCAGACCGCTGCGACGCTGGAACGGCGGTTGCGCCGGGCGTTGCCCGACGACGTGGTGGTGTGGCGGGTCGGCGTCGCCCCGGAGGGGTTCGACGCGCGGTTCTCCGCCATCTGGCGACGGTATGTCTACCGGCTGGGCGAGGGTTCCGGCGACCCGCTGGTGCGGCACCTATACGTGCTCGTGCCACACGCGCTCGACCTGGACGCGATGAACGCCGCCGCGTCGGCGCTGCTGGGTTTGCATGATTTCGCAGCGTTCAGCAAGGCCCGCGAGGGCGCGACGACGATCCGCCGCCTGCAACGCTTGTCCGTCGACCGGGCGAGCACGCCTATGGGCGACGGCGTCGCGATCACGGCGCAGGCGGACGCCTTTTGCCACTCGATGGTCCGCTCACTGGCCGGCGCGCTGGTCGAGGTGGGGCTGGGACGGCGCGAGGTTACCTGGCCGTCCAGCCTGCTGGAGCTCGGCCACCGATGCGGGGATGTCCCGGTGCTGCCAGCGCGGGGGCTCGTCCTGGAAGAAGTCGGGTATCCCGGCGACGACGCCCTGGCGGCGCGCGCGGCCCAGGCGCGGGCCGTGCGGGTGCTGCCGGACACGTCAGATCGGCATCCGTCATGAGCCACTACTTCGTCACGCCGTCGGGGCCAGACAACCGCCGGATGATCACCACCCGCTTCTGGGACACCGACTGGACGTTCGAGACCTCCGACGGGGTGTTCTCGGCTGGACGCCTCGACCCGGGGACCGCCGTGCTGCTGCGCGAATCCACGCCGCCCGCCGGTGCCCGACGGATGCTCGACCTGGGATGCGGCTACGGCGTCATCGCCGTCGCGCTGGCGTCGGCCTGTCCCGACGCCCAAGTGGACGCCGTCGACGTCAACGAACGCGCGGTGGCGTTGTGCCAGACGAACGCCGTCCGGTATGGCGTCGGCGACCGGGTGCATGCCGTCGTCGCCGACGAGGCCGACCCCGGTGCCCGCTACGACGAAATCTGGTCCAACCCGCCGATCCGCGTCGGGAAACAGGCCCTCCACGACCTGTTGCTCACCTGGTTGCCACGGCTGGTGCCCGGCGGGGTGGCACGCCTGGTCGTCGGGCGAAACCTGGGGGCCGATTCGCTCCAAGCCTGGCTGGAGGAGGCCGGGTGGCGCTGCGAGCGCACCGCGTCGGCCAAAGGGTTCCGTGTGTTCGCCGTCCGCCGGGCACAGTGAATCACGTTCTACTTCACCGCCCAGGGCGCGACCACCTGGTTCCGGGTGTTCGCCGTCCGCCGACCGGAGTGAATCCACTTCGCTGACGCACCGTGGGCGTGCCCAGGTGGCGGCCCGGCGGCGTTGTTGTCGTGCGACGCATCACTACCGCGCCTATCCTCCGCCTGGCCAGGCCACCGCCTCGGCACGCCCACATCAACAGCGGCATCCGTCAGTCCTGGAAACCGGGCGTTGCCCGGATCGGCGTCCGGACACCGCTTGCCAAACCACGACTTGCGAATAACGCTCTACAACGGTTGTGGGGTGGGGCCCTGCACCCCACCCCACAACGTGGTATCGGTCCTTGCGGACCTCAACCTCTCAGCCGACGCGGGTATCTAGGAGGGTTGGAGAGTCAGGGTCCCCGCGTCGGTCGAGCCCATTACGTCGGCCCGTCGTCGGAGTGGCGATGACGAGTCGCCACCCCGACCAGACCTGCGCACAGGACCAATGCGACCGCAGCGACGACGCCGAACGCCGCGTCCCGTTGGACCGTGCCGCCCGTCGCGGGGATCGCGGTGAACTCGACCGTGACCGGCGCGATCGCGCCGCCGCCGACGTTCGCGGAAACGGTGACCTGTTCGGCCATCGCATCCGACAGCCTCACCGGCGTGCGGCATGCGCCGTCGGCGTCCGTCGTACACGTCGTGCTGCTCAGCACCGCCGAACCGGTCACACCGAAGTCAACCGCCACGCCGCTCACCAGGTTGCCGTTGGCGTCGGCGACCACTACGTCGACCGTGGCCTTGGCCGTCACCAGCAACGACGACGGCGTCACCACCAACGTCGAGTGGGCCGCGTCAGCCGGACCTGCCTTGAACGGGATCGGCGCGTTTAAGCCGACCTGGATGGCGTCCACCGTCACCGACGCCGTCGGCGTGGAGTCCGCGACCGTCGACGTGTAGGCGACCGAGTAGGTGCCGTCGCCGTGGTTGGTCACGCCGCTGATGTGCACGTCGCTGCCCGACGAGCCGAAGTCGATGACACCCGGGTCCAGGTCGGCGATCAGATCGCCGTCCGCGTCTTTGGCCGTCAACGTGCCCGTGTACGACGACGCGCCGTCCGCAACCGCCCAACCGGCCTGCGAGGCGTCGGCGGGGTCGGCCTGAGGGGCGAGGGTGAACGTCGACGCGGCCTGGCTGATGCCGCCGTGCGTGAAGGCGACGTCCGCCGGGGAGCCCGCTAACGCAGTGTCGGTCCCGTTGACCGTCACCGTCGCGGAGACCTCGTTGGCATAGGTGCCGGCCTTGGCGGACGTCACGATGATGGAGCAGGTGCCGTCGGTGCCGCTCGTGCAGGCGTTGGCGGACAGGGTCACGTCCGTCGGAGTCGCGTTGGAGAACGACACGAGAACCCTGAACAGCGGGTTGCCGTCGGCGTCCTTGATCGTCGCCGTCGCGGTGATCGGCGTCCCGACCTGCGCGCTGGGCTTGTCGAGCGTCAGCGTGGACGTGCCCGCGTCGACCGCATCGCCGAAGGAACCCGTCGCCGTGATGCCGAAGTCGGCATTGGCGACCTCCTGGTCGGACGTCACCGACACGATCGAATAGATCGGCATGGCGTCGGGTTGCGTCGACGTGTCGGTGCCCAACGCGGCGGGGTCACCCGGAAGCGCCGGGTCGATGGCCGGCATCGGCAACGCTCCGTAGCAGGCGCCGCCGTCAGTCGAGGTCACATCGCCGTTGATGCACCGCGCGGTGACGGGGTTGTGCACGCCGCCGCCGCCAGCCCAGGTCTGGACCGCGTTCACGCCGTCGATGGATGGCCGCACGAGGCGCACGAGATAGTCGTTCTTGCCGCTGACGAGGAACGCGTAGCCGCCCGACGCGTCGGTATGGCGCACACCCTCCAGCACATACTGGCCGGACGGATTCTTCATGTACAACGCGACGGTCTGACCCGCCACACCTACTTCGCCGCTGTCGATCGCCCCGTTGGCGTTCGCGTCGTTGTAGACCGTTCCCTGGATGACCCAGGCTGTCTGGCCCGAGGCCATGTCCAGGACGTAATTCGCAACGGGGCCCATCGTCGGCACATCGGGTGCGGCGGCCCCGTTGGGCAGCGTGTAGATGTAGCCCGACATCGGGTTGATCTGCAGAAGGTTGCCGCCGTAGGCGTACTCCGCCACGTACAGCATCCCCTGGTAGAACGCAGAACCGTAGGAGACGTTGCCGCCGTTGGCGTACTGGGTCGCCGCGATGCTTTGGCCAGGGGCCGCAGACAACGGCGTCACCAGGTTGTACGTCCACGACTTGCCGTCGCCGTGCGGGACGACGCGCACCAGCCACACGCGCGAGGCCGCCTCAAGGCCGAACATCGGCGCGGCCTGGGTGGACACCACCTGCAGGTAGGCGTTGCCGTTGGCGTCGAGTGCCATGTCGGAGGCCACATACCCGTTCCCGCCGCAGGTCGCGGCGATGCCCTGGTCGAAGATGTCGTCGCCGGGGGTCGCCGGCTTGAGTTGGCCCGAGAAGTTGTAGGCGTACGTGTTCGGGTCGAACAGCATCATGTTGTAGGCGCCGTCAATCGTGTTGCATTCGGCGCCGCCGAAGAGGATCTGACCGGTCTTTTGAACCACCTCGCCGCCGGACCAATACTGGGCGCCGCCCTGGTTCGGGAACCCCGAGTAGCTCACGTTCGGCGCCAGGAGGAATTGGCCGTCGGTCGAGCCTTCAGCCCACCGCACGACCGGGAACGTGCCCAACGGGACGATGGTGCCGCCGTTGGCGATGGCGGTCACCGAGTTGTTCGAGTCGAACGCCCAGAAGTACGCGTATTTCTCGCCGCGCTCGTTGTTCGGGTCGGCGTCGACCGCCATCGTGGACATCGGGTTGCCCTGGATGGTGTTCACGTTGCGCCCATAGCCGATCAGCTTTTGCTGGTTGGGCACCGGGGCGGCGCCGCCGGTCGCGAAGTACCCGACGACACCTGTGCCGTAATTCGACGCGAAATACAGCGTCTGGTCATCGATCGGGGTGAAGGGGATCGCCGGGTTCGTCCCGACGACGCCCGCCGTCGTCGCCGCGAGTTGGACCGGCGTCGACGTGCCGTCGGGGTTGCCGATGTTCTTCCAGCCCCCGGTATCCAGTTTTCCTTGGACGGATACCCCGGCCGCCCACGCCTGGGGGGCCGCCTGGGGCGCGATCGCCAACCCCGTCGCGATCAGGGCGACGGCGGCCAACCCCGTCAACACCGCGCGGACACCTCTGCCAGCGCGTTGCCTTTGCCTGCGAACCATTGATCTCTCCCATTTCAGCGCCCCGCGTCGGAACGTTCCCCAACCCCTGGCGCACGTACTCTCCCCGGATCACATCGCACCCAATGTCCACAATCGGGCGATGCACAGTGTCGATAGTAGCTCGCACTACGTAGTTTTACAAAATCTATACGTAGGTTAGTTAAATAAGCTACTTAGTTCGCCAGCCACTCGGCGATATGGGCGCGCTTGACGGCCCCAGGGGGACACGGACGCCACGCCACCCGCGCGCCGCGATGTGGGAATACAGGATCGGGCGAGTAAATTGACATCCATCGACCCGTTTCCACTTCGAAGGAGAACTCCATGACTTACACGCTGCCTGACCTCACGTACGATTACGGCGCCCTCGCCCCGCATGTGGTCCCCGAGATCATGCAACTGCACCACGACAAGCACCACGCTGCCTACGTCGCCGGCGCGAACCTCGCGCTGGAGAAGCTGGCCGAAGCCCGGGCGTCAGGCGATTTCGGCGCGCTCCCGAAGCTGGAGAAGGATCTGGCCTTCAACCTGGGCGGCCACATCAACCACTCGCTGTTCTGGACGAACATGTCCCCCGACGGCGGCGGACGCCCCGACGGCCAACTGGCCTCGGCCATCGACGAGTTCTTCGGCTCGTTCGAGGGGTTCCAGGGGCAGTTCACGGCTGCCGGCAACGGCATCCAGGGCTCCGGCTGGGCCATGCTGGTCTGGGACGCCTGCGGCAAGCGGCTGAACATCAACCAGGTCTACGACCACCAGGGCAACGGCCCCGCCGGCCAGGTGCCGCTACTGCTGCTCGACATGTGGGAGCACGCCTTCTACCTGCAATACCGCAACGTGAAGGCCGACTACGTCACCGCATGGTGGAACGTGGTCAACTGGCAAGACGTAGCCGCGCGCTTCTCCCGCGCGAGTTCTGTCACGCTGTGACGTGTGGGGGGCGACCCCCACACCCCCGCGCGCTGCGGCATCCGTCCATATTCATCGTGACAGACACCGACCGCTACCACCTGTGGGGGGCGACCCCCACACCCCCGCGCGCTGCGGTGCTAGTCCAAATCCATCGTGACAGACACCGCAGCGCCTAACCGAGCGGCGTAATTACCGTGGGGGCGCCCCCCACACCGCAGTACCTAACTGAGAAATTCTTCGGTGCCGGGCCTGGCAACAGGCCCGGCACCGTTGTTTGTCTCCACACAAACCGTCTCGATTCCTGAGAAGAACTTGAAAAATCTCTCAGGGTTTGGCAGGCTTACTCTCGGTAAGCGCCCCCACCGGCCTTGTGGCTGGGAATGGCGGCCCCCCGATAGAGGAGTTTTGTGAAGAAATCGATGGTCATCGCTTGCGGCGCACTGGCCGTGCTAGTGGTCGCAGGCGGAGCTACCGCCGCATCCGCGTTGCATAAGAATGTGACGCTCGACGTGGACGGGCAGCGCACCCCGGTTTCCACCTACGCCCTGTCTGTCAGCGACGTCCTTTCGTCCAACGGAATCACCTTGGCCTCCGGGGACACCGTGCAGCCGGCCACCGACCAGCCCGTCCCCAACGGAGGGACGATCAACGTCACCTATCTGAAAAAGATCGACCTGACGGTCGACGGCAAGGCCCGCACGCTGACTACCACCGCCTCCACCCTGGAGATCGCCCTGGACCAGGCCGCGATCCCCGACAACGCCCTCGTTTCGGTGCCGACTTCGACGCCGGTCCCCCGCAACGGCCTAGATGTCGACGTCGTCACTCCTAAGAACGTCACCCTCCTGGTGGCCGGCAAGAAGACCGCCGTCGTCGCCACCACCAGCCTGACAGTGGGCGACCTGCTCACCGCCGAGAAGGTCAGCGTCGCAGCCCAGGACCGCGTCGCCCCCGCCACCGCCACCCTGCTCACCAACGGCGCGACCGTCACCGTGGACAAGGTGACGACCTCCACCGTCAAAGACACCGTGGCGGTCCCCTTCTCGACGACGACGAAGACTGACGCTTCCCTGTCGAAGGGTGTCACCAAAGTCATCACGAAGGGCAAGGACGGCAAGGCTGTCCGCACCTACTCGGTGACGACGGTCAACGGCAAGGTCGCCTCCAAGAAGGTCACCGCGCAGACTACCGTCACCGCCCCGGTCACCCAGGTGGTCCAGAAGGGCACCAAGCCCCTGCCGACGCCTGCGGCGACGCCCGCGCCGTCCGCCGGGAACACGTCGGGCGCGGGGCTCAACACCGCCAACGCCGCCATGTGGGACCGGATCGCCAAATGCGAGTCCGGCGGCAACTGGTCCATCAACACCGGCAACGGATACTACGGTGGTCTCCAATTCAACTTGGGGACGTGGCGCAGCGCCGGTGGCACGCAATTCGCCTCGTCACCCAACAAGGCCACCCGCGAACAGCAGATCACGGTCGCCAACCGCCTGTACGCATCACGCGGTCTCCAACCCTGGGGTTGCAAGTGGGCGGCCTAACCGCTTGCTGAACTCTTCCCCCGAAACGGCGTCGCACCAGCGGCGCCGTTTGCGCGTGTTAGACCACTCTTCGTCCATCCACGGCGCAAGCCCGCCAACGATTCTCGCCATCCATCCGGCCCACAACCTGCGACAGGTCCGCCGTGGGTAGACAGTCCCACAGGGCCAGGGAGGCACCGCATTGGCGCGGTGCCGACACCGCACAACCGGCCATGCCAGGACAACGCGAAAGGGGGCGATCAGATGATCGCCCCCTTTCGTTAGGTAGTTCGGGTCTACTCCTCGGCAGCCTCAGCGTCCTCGGATTCCTCGGTCTCATCGGCGGCCTCGGCCTCGGCAGCTTCAGTGGCTTCGGCTTCCGGGGCGGCTTCAGCGTCGTCGGCTACGGTTTCTTCCACCGTCTCGACGGCTTCGGCGGGCTCGGGCTTCGCTTCAGCAACCTCGGTCGCCGCAGGCTTGCGGGACTTCTTGGCTTTGGCCTTGCGGGATTCCTCGACCGACTCCGTCACGATCTCGATGACGGCCATCGGCGCGTTGTCACCCTTGCGGGGGCCGATCTTCGTGACGCGCGTGTAGCCGCCGTCGCGGTCGGCCAGCGTCGGCGCGATGTCGGTGAACAGCTTGTGCACCACGCCCTTGTCTTTGACGACGGCAAGCACCAGCCGGCGGTTGTGCAGGTCGCCCCGCTTGGCCTTGCTGATCAGATGGTCGGCCAGCGGCTGGACCCGCTTGGCCTTCGTCTCCGTCGTGACGATCCGGCCGTGCTGGAACAACTGCATGGCCAGGTTGGCCAGAATGATCCGCTGGTGAGCCGGGGAGCCGCCGACACGGGGCCCCTTCGTTGGCTTTGGCATGACTTATTTCTCCTTGTCGCCTGGATCAGTACTGATCGTCGTAATCGTCGTCCGCGTCGTAATCGTCGGACATCGGCTCAAAACCCGGCTCGCTGTCTTTGAGTGACAAGCCGAGCTCCTGCAAACGCTGCTTGACTTCCTCGATCGACTTCGAGCCGAAATTGCGGATGTCGAGCAGGTCTTGTTCGGACCGCGACACCAGCTCGCTGACGGTGTGGATGCCCTCGCGCTTGAGGCAGTTGTAGCTGCGCATCGTCAGCTTCAGCTCCTCCACCGGCAACGCCAAGTCGGCGGCCATCTGCTCGTCCATCGGCGACGGGCCGATCTCGATGCCCTCGGCGTCGACGTTGAGCTCGCGCACGAGGCCGAACAGTTCCACCAGCGTCTTGCCAGCCGACGCCAGCGCGTCGCGCGGCGTGATCGACGGCTTGGTTTCGACGTCGATGATCAGGCGGTCGAAGTCGGTGCGCTGCTCGACGCGGGTCGCCTCGACGCGGTACGTCACCTTCAGCACCGGCGAGTAGATCGAGTCGACGGGAATCCGGCCGATTTCGGCGTCCGGGTTCTTGTTCTGCACCGACGAGACATAGCCACGCCCGCGCTCCACGACCAGCTCCATGTCGATGGAGCCGGTCTCGTTCAACATGGCGATGTGCAGGTCGGGGTTGTAAATCTCGACGCCAGCCGGCAGGGCGATATCGGCTGCGGTGACCGCGCCCGCCCCGGACTTGCGCAGATACATGACGACCGGCTCGTCCTCCTCGCTGGAGAGCACCAATTGCTTGATGTTGAGGACGATTTCGGTGACATCCTCCATGACGCCCTCCAAGGTGGAGAACTCATGCTGGTTGCCCTCGATTTTGATGCTGGTGACGGCTGCGCCCGGAATGGACGACAGCAACGTGCGCCGCAGCGAATTGCCAATGGTGTAGCCGAAACCCGGTTCCAACGGTTCGATGACGAACCGCGCCCGGAATTCGGATACTTCCTGGGTAGACAGGATAGGACGCTGTGCGATGAGCATAGATAGGACTTCCCTTCCACCGCCCGCTATATGACGGTGTTGTGCGGATTACTTCGAATACAACTCGACGATCAACTGCTCGGCCACGTCGATGACGATCTGTTCACGCGTCGGCAACTGGTGGACCAGGATGCGCATCCG
>Ga0123357_10008967_pt1 | contig 12569 bp, 10 predicted proteins | sample TergutEmb28metaG_FD_89873 | JGI IMG/M metagenome (GOLD analysis project Ga0123357, IMG submission 89873) | Embiratermes neotenicus P4 segment gut microbial communities from Petit-Saut dam, French Guiana - Emb289 P4 | ecosystem: Host-associated > Arthropoda: Insects > Digestive system > Gut ... | reverse complement strand
GTTGTCGAGATATAGACGAATGAGTGAAAGCGTGCGCATGACGAGTGGTGCTCGTCATTCCACGACAGGTGATGTTTTCCCCATGACGAGCAGTGCTCGTCATTCCACACTGAAGGGTTAAATGTGTTCTTTGTTAGAGCTGGAAAGAAAGGACATAAAATATAAGCATTGTAACTTTATTTTCTGATAGACCCTCATATATCCCTGTGTGTGACACTTATTTTAAAATTGAAAGAGGACATGGGATGCTATATTGAAAGTTTTTTATAGATCTGAGGCATAGCAGGAGCTTTTATTAGAGAGAGAGAGAGAGAGAGAGAGAGGAGTGAATTATTTAACACTGCTGTCAGCTGCTGAGGTTGTGTACTGCTGCTGGTAGGTGAATGAAAGATGAGTATAGAGCATTTGGCAGTATGGTACTGACAGGGGAAAACCGTAGTTCTTGGAGTTTGAAAAAAGTCTATATCCCAACTCCACTTTGTCCACCGTAAATCTCACTGACATGGACTGGCCTCGAATCTGACCTGGTGCTCTAGGGTCAAAGATCAGCAGCTAACTGCCTGAGCCATGACAAGGGGAAGTTTATATTTATCAGGGAGTTCATTGTAAATGTGTTATTGTCATTGATGTTAAAACATGTACGGTCTGTAATGGGATCACAATCACACACATCACAGACCCATTATAATTAGGTTGTTCATTTGCAATTGCTGATGTAGCATTCCTTCATACCCTTGGTATTTAATATATGGATGGGAATACGCATAGCTCAAAACAATAAATTCCTTTCCTTTGTCATAATTTAGTGTTACAGTGTACATAACTGATATGGACGTTGCTGCAGTAAACAGTAACATGAATTTCTATGTTGCATGCATCCATGTAAGCAAGTGCTGTCTCTCACTATGACAATTCCACCCTCACAGAAGTCTGAAATTAAAATGTGAAAAATGTTGTATCTGACAAGGATATGGTATAGAACAAATTTACACTAACATTATTACCATTTTCCCTTGAAACAAGTATACCACACAACACACACAGCAATTGTATAGCACGTTCAAAACGTGATGGCACACGCGCAGAAACTAGATTTGGTCTTTCAGCGAAACAGACGAGTCCATTTAAATCGGCGGGGGTGTCAGTTCAGTCAACTACTGGTAGTCAAGGAGTGCGGATCAGCGGACAGCGATTGTATAGACCGTGTTCCGACGTACAGAGCAAGGCTGCTGGCTACTCACTCCATTCACATCTTTCCCCTTCACTTCCCCTCCCGTGCATCACCGTGTGCCATCAGGTTCCGAATGCGCTATACAGTCTGCTACATGTAACAGCTTCAGTCCATCTGTAGTACATGGACATTTTGAAACACTTAAAAAATGTCTTCAAGCACTGTTTTTGAGAATTTCTGGACATAATTATTTTGTTCCTTTATATCTAAAGCCGTGTTCAGTGATATTAATAACTTTGGTAATAAAACAGGGAAATGTCTTTACATTTCAGGCATCTGTAGGTTTGAGATCACATAATTTAGGTTAACAGTCTTAACAAAAGACATACCATATTTACCCAGATGCAAGATGTCTCTAATCTAAGATGACCCCTCAAATAACAATAACACATCTGCTGAGATAAACATTGTACCATTAATTGCATACATTAATAAACAAAGTGTGTCACATTCTCTCTCACTTCACCAATCAGTGTCACTGTCTCCATCTTCACAGTCAGTGCCTTCATCTCCCTCACACTCACTCCTAACATTTCCTTTCTCTGCACTGCCATCCCACAACATATCGTCATCAGTCCCATCCACTGCATTGGATAAATGGCACTTCTTAAAACCCATAACAAGTCATTTTTGGTAAGATGCACTTTCATGCCGTTACAATCAACATTGACTAAATAATACATTTATATTTCTCGGTTGATAAACTTACTTGAACCCATGAAAATTTTCAGTTTTCTCCAAATTTGGTGTTAATGGTGTTAAGAATTTTAAATACCTGTTTTCTTGTATCTGTGGTCTGGTCGATCTGAGTTCGTGGCTGTTTTTATGGCTTGTAATTTGTGGATTGGCCCAGGATTTATTTTGGGGCCTTTTAGTTAATTTTCAGTTTTTCAATAGCTGTTTTCCTGTTGAACTAGAAATGTTCTCTGGTACACATCTTAACAAGTTACTCTTTCTATGGTGGGCAGTGATTGAGAATAGTTCAGTCTAAGGGTACACCAGGTTAGGTGCTTCTTTGAAAATGGGAACACAGCTGGCTTTCAAAACATTGTGCTTCGTTAAAAATATTAGACAAGAAAGTCCCCCCCCCCAAAAAAATTGTTTCAGTTAACTTCAATCATGCTGTTCTGTCTTTTGGATTTCTTGACCTTTGAAGACATGGCTGACAGGTTGTCCCAAAAGTCTGTAAGGAATTACCACTCTCTGCTGTGTAATATCCCAGAAGAATGCAGATCTCACATGATGATTTGGCAATGCAGGCCTTGGTTTGACTCTGTACGGTTTGATTCAGAGTGATCTGGTTCAGTGCTTTGCACACTAATTTAAGGGCCAAATTCAAGGACAGAAACAAGTCTTGCGTTCGAGTAAATACCGTGTGTTGTAATTGTGAATAATCTTCCAGTGGAACACTTGTCCATGTGGCTGTCATATTTGCGTGCTTTAAAATACGTGAATTTTAAAAAGAATTCCTTGACTACGTGACATTTCCTGCAACTTGTGATGGATGCCTGTTGATCAAAAATGACTAATGGTGTCACGAGGCAGAATGTGTGATTGCACCAGCATCTGTGTCTTTGTTATACCTGACCAAAGAGAATTAAAACTGATGATACCAAGCAAAAAGACTATACAGCTAATTTAATTTAGAATAATATCTCCAGCTGGGATTCAAACTGGGTACTTCCCTCAATGAAAGACATTTCTTCCAGTTGTAACTAATAAGCATGTGCTGTTGTTTTAAAAGATCTCTTGTGCTAACTAAAAACTGTGTATGTCACTGGGATAATTTCACATTTCATGCCAAAGGAAGTTTGTCAGTGGTTTTGTGTAAAACAATAATAAGAATTAGTCCTGGTATACATAAGTATTACACATTGCTGTGTATAAGTTGTATTTTGTCATATATACTGACAGCAGCTGTCAGCCACTGAATTTGAAATTCTGTTATAATAGAGCTATGTGTTCACTTTTTGTACAAGTAACAGTCTTTCAGTGGCAAACCTTTAAATATAATATTGCACATATATTTTATAAAACTTATTCATGGACTTAAATAAATCTCTGTTATATGCTATCACAGAGTTACTAAGCAGACATAAATTCTTACTCCTGTAAATACAGGGACTTTACAAAAGGACTGCTATTGTGTATTTTATGTAAGTTTTATATAAACACTAATATCGCAAAATTAAAACCACAGTCACTTACACGAAGGTTGGGAGTTTTATATATGCCCATGTGTCCACCATCCATGCATTAACAGGATGTGGACACACAAGGACATTTTACATTGTCCACCTGAAAACATTAGTATGATTTTCAGTAACTGTGCATATTTCACTTCATTATATCTGCAAAACTTTAAGGGCAACTGTAATTACATGATACTTAAGATAGCTTCATGAAAAATGATTCACAAAAACTATAATGTCAGGAGAGTACAATAGTCACGTCCACACTGTTGTAACATGACTGGACTAACAGTTCAAAATTATTCATTCACAGCAATGAACATCTGAACTGTTCAGAACAGAATCTGCAGTGTGTATGTGTGGTGATGCTCTGTCTTGTTCAAAAGATATTTCATCGAGACTGCAACCAATTTTATGCAGTGAGGTTATGAAGTTATCTTCAGAGTGCCTCATCAATTTTAGAGTTCACATTCTCCCTTATTAGTACTCAGGCTACAGTACAGACAGCACCAAAACACACAAAACAGTACACTGCTGGGTTGGAGCGCCATCTTGGAGGTTTGGGGTATTTGATTTCAATATTTAGCTCTTCAGCAACAATCGCAGTGTGTCGTCAGCAAACCAAACGTTGTACAGAATTCCAGGATTTGCTTTAGTAAAATCAGCAGATGGACAGCTGAAGTGTATCTGAAGATCTTGGTAATGATCACATCAAGTTGATGTCAATTTTTAACATGACGTTTGAAACACATGAAGATGCAGAGGCTAGCTGGTGCAAGAATATGGAGAACAGCTCAGCCTGAGATATATGATAGAGACAAGAACCACAACATGCTGTCTGGTCTGCGCACATGGGAAAGAGTTTAGAGTTGTTTTGTTGGATCACAATTTTATTTGTAATATTGTCAATACATTAGATACATTCTAGACACAAGTAATAACAATGATTGTGATAACAAATGCAAAAAGCAATGAATCAAAAAACCTGCCACTGAACTGCGCAGATCATTGTCATCATGTACATCATTACAAGTACACTCTTATCATAATCAGCAGCATTTTGAAGCAAGAAAAGGCTATTTAAAAGGTGCAAATTATGCATTATAACATAAGTTATAGTAGTCAACATCAATTATCATGCTCGCTGTATGTTATTCACAAGCCAAAAAAATCAGGCCTGGTCGTTATTCACAAGCCAAAAGATTCAGGCCTGGTCGTTCAATGTTTTCTAAGAAAGAATAACAGAAGTGAAGGAAAGGAAATGGAAAAGGAAGAAGAGCAATGAACACTGCGCTTAGATTTGTTCCCTCAGTCATGATCCGAGTTTTTTTCAATTCAATTTTAATGTGATTTTTTTATTATTTATGTTTTGTGTTTATTTGTAGTAAATCCCAGGTCTGACTTCAGATTTTGTAATCCTGTTGTAGAGAATACTCACACTATACACAAGGTGGATGCCTGGTTGTGTAAGGACATTATGTTAGGTCACTTTACTGAGCAGACCTTAATGTTCTCACTACTCAGAATATAACTGTATACAATATAGCCTTTCATTTAGAAGTAAGATGGTTAAGTCTGAAATGTGAGTGAGGACTGTCAGAGTAACTGGATACCAAACGGGCGTGTAGAGGTACTGCTCTATGTGAAGGCAGTTTTCTGTTTCTCTGTCATAACTGAAGTCAACCTCTAATTGTGCTTTGTCTGAAGTGAGCCCTGGATTATTACCTGTCAAGTTGGTCTGGCCTGTTTCTGCCAGCATTATTAAATACATCTGAACTCTCAGACTTCTGTCAATTACTGTGAAAAATACCTACACTTCAGACATAATGTCCCACATTTGCCACTGTTTCTTCATATGTAGTTTCCTTGTTTTGCAATCCTTTTAGATATTTCCTCAATAAATTCTGGTTGCATTTACAGTACTTAACAACAGTATAGGAAATAATACTCAGCAGCAACTTTATTCAAATTACCCTCTGTTAGTGTAACACTGATGGGTTTTAAGTCTTCATGTGTGGAATCTAATCCATTTATTCCTGTAGTAAAGGACTTACTTATGGTGAGTAATAATGAATTTACTTTATTATCAGTACCTTGAACTTGTGCTGCACCCATTTCCAGGGTATGACACTTAACATGGTGGCAGCAGAGTGTATTCAGTTTCATCATCAGAGGCCATCCATGCATGTGCCAACAGCAAGATGAACATTGTTGAGTTCTGAGATTTAGTCAGAGTTAAGACTCAAATGAATTTGTGGTAGGAAGGTCCTGAATCCTCATATGTGTTACGGCTACACTTGTACTTATTTCTGTACATGCTGTACTAATAGTCATAATAATAATAATAATAGTATTGCATACATTTTGCTGGAAATAAACAGGATAAATTCAAATAAAGTCAAGATGCTGACTAGAATTAATAATAAAACCCTTACAAATTAAATAACAGTAAAATTAAAGAGAGAATTCTTGCTGATAATACAGTATTTACAGCTACTCATGTGAATGAATACCCACAAGAATTCCCTACATTGTTAGTACTTTAAAATCCACAATGTTACTGTAATCATCTGAGACAAACAGTATACTATTTTGTATGATTTGCTTGGTGTTGCAGTCTTGTGCAGTTGCAAAGAACTTGCATTAGTGTACATCTACAGAGAATCTTATCAGAATTAAAATCTTTTTTTTTCTTAATGTGAAATATTTGCCATTAATGTTTTCCAACTGGCTGATCACACAGAACTGTTCAGCTTAATGAAGACACACGTGTCAGATACAAAGTTTCTGGGTTGTCAGTGATGTCAGAGTCACAATTTGTGTTGTCATTGCTTTTTTGTGTAAAATACATTAGTGAAAAATATGGTTGTTTCTTAAACTGTAATGTTGTATAGTTTGGGTTCAAGTAAAAAATACTGTCCCCTCAGTCTCACACACCCTCGCATGGGGAGAGTGAGACCCAGTTGCAATCCCTGGTCAAGATGTCAGAAATTTTTTACCGAATCCAAAGCAAACAACTCTGCAATATATGCCAAATCACGGTATCATTTGTAGAACGATTCTCCTTTCTTTCTGTTAATTGTCCTGTTTGGAATTCAATGGTTCATTTCAATGGTGGTGCCTTATTGATGGTGTTTCCCATACCGGTCATAGAAAACACCACCCACAAGGCTCATGCCACGGTTTCAGTAAGCCTGTAAGAATATTTTTGAAGGGTTCCCCAGTGTAAGACTCATCCACTGATCCCAAGATTAAATAAAAAAATATATATATTTTTTTCAATTTCATATTGTTCGTTCTGTATGCTTTGAACTGAATTACAAACTCTTACCAGTACCAACAAATGCCCTGTTCTATGCATTGTGCATTGTACTGATGAATATGCCCCTACATGTTTTGGTGCAACATCTAGGAGCAAATTAATTAGTATAATACACAATACATAGAACAGTGCAATTGTTAGTGCTGATAGAGTTTGTAATTCGTATTATTTTCCAGCTCTTTATAAACCAAAACCATTTTGTGCCAGACAGTTAGAAATATATGCATGGGAGGAAGAGAGGTTGTCCTCTCATGCAACAGCCTACATATTCAGGTCTCAGTGACTAGAATACTGAACCTTACAGGTTGTTCTGTTGAATCCATTCACACAAACATTATGCTTGACTCTTAATCTACAAAATATTGCTTGCCTTGTAATATTGCATGTAAGCAACATATGGTTACTAAGGTTATCCACGAATATGAATAAAATCGTCAGGAACTATGTTGTTTTGCACAGTGACCAGACAAGTAAGAGTTTCGGAATGCACCAACACAAATACACATATACATATAACTGCAGTGTGACAAGACAAAGCTCTGACAGTTTCACTTAACTTCCACACCTCGACCCCCAAAAAAGAAGTCCACATGCACAACACAGAAGTTTTAAAAGGAAGTAAGGAAAGAAAGACAGAAAAGAAAGAAACACTAAAAGGAGGTGAAAGTAACTTCTCTCAAACTGACAGATATTTGTACTCTTAAATAGACAGGAAAAAATAAAAGTCAGTGATTGCAACGTTCCCGGCATTTCTTCTTCTTTTCACTTTGTACTTGTCCAATCACTGTGTGCTGCAACATGTTTGAATACAATTTTTTCCCACCACATCCATGGTATCAAGTCTCAAATACAATTAAATGCTCATCACTTTCTGAAAGCCCACTTTAATATTAGGTAGTATATTAATAAAAGCATTCCATAATATTTTTGTTAGAATAAAAACTGTTCCGTAATTCTGGTAAGTATAGTATGATTTTTGTCCATTGTAAGCCATGGATATTTGAGAACAAAAAATGACATTAGAAGAAGCTATATGGGCTGTATTGCGCAGAAGTAGATATACATACATAGCAAATGGAGTTTCATACCCCAAGGAAACTTAAGTTGATAATGTTATTGCAATATGACCAAAAGTACTACAAAAGTAAACACCCTGTATATTGTTTCCTTTTGGGTCTTGATTAATATTTATGAAACAGAAATGGTTGAAAGACACAGAAGAAAAACTTGACTTACAACATGCATTCGAGGGGTCTAGTCTGGGACATGAGGAAACAGTGCAGCACGTTCAAGCCATAGTCAAAGTTCCTGCACCCATGCCATAACCTATACCATGGGGCCCAAATTTTCGGCCGTAGCAGCCACGGCAGTAGATGTCTCCGTCAGGACCATCGTTCAAGTTGGTGGAGTCCAGAGAGCGACGGCATTCTCCACAGTGGAAGCAGCGTCGATGCCAGATCTGAAAGATGGAACAGGACATTAAATTCTGGGTACCCTACACCCCGTTTATCTTTATCTGTATCTTTATTTACATTTGACATCACTACAGGGTCAAACACAACCCAACAGGACGTTAATAGTTAGTAATATATATCATAAAAAGGCATAAAAACATACAAATAAAAGTCTGATTTTATTACATGCTGACAAAATTCAAACCAAAATGTCCTGATATTCAGTGTGGCACAGCAGTTCTCAACTTGTAATATTTGAAGAATTCAGGCAAAAAAACCTGGCCCTATAACTCCGGCAGTACATAAAAATCCAACTCATCCTCACACCTCAAATTACACATTTCTTTTTTCTCTAAACTCTTCCTCATTGATTTTAATTAGGCTCCTCTTTCTCCCTAGCATGCACCTTTGGTGCCCGTTTTCCACTCTTCCAGAGATCAGCACTTAAGAATTTCCACTTTTGTGTCTCAATTTCCATTGGCAAATTGGCTATTGCTGGAGGGGAGGGGAGGGGTGTATCTGTTTGCTTGAGGCTCTTGTGTGATTCTCCCCTGTCTTATTCTTTTGGTTATCACACCTTTTAGGTTGACAATTCTGTTCAAACATTTGGAGGGAACATACTGTCTCTGTCTTCATGGTGATTTAATTATGCTTTGGTGGATACTGCAGTGACAGGAAGGAGGACATATGTCACTTATACACATGGAGATTGCAAGGATTGTGGCCAATCAGGGCTGCACAAAGCGAGAAGGGATCGATCTTGTACAAAGCCAATAGGAATTGGGAGTTTAATGTTGTTAGCTCACTTCCACGGGTACAGACGCTTAGAGAAAAAGCAATGCCCATGTATGAAATTACATTTCATCATGGATGGATAGACATGTCTAATGAATCCATGTGCCAGCTATATTCATTTTAAGAGAATGTATGTAATTCATGGTTTGCAAACAAAACATGAATCATTAATATGCAAAACAACACTTACCCTGTTCTTGCTGATCATCTGCTCAGCAGCATATACAACAAAACCACATCGTGGACAGCCCTGTCCTTGAGGTGCCTTAAATCCTGTTGTGGGCTTGGTGTCAGGGCTAAATTAACAGAAAATGTAAGACAAATTAATTTAATTCATAGTTCATGATAGGGGGAAGATAATGGTGTTTGCAAATGTAAAGCTGCATTGCAGCAGAACTGTAACATGTGACAGGACAGTTTCACAACTCAAAATTTGTCCTGCACATGAATCCACTTTTCTTGCCATGATAGTAAATCAGGACAAATAAAAGCATTACTACCACAGATTTGGTAAAATGTCACATGTTGATGCGTAGGAGCTACACTAACAGACAGCACCATGGGCCAGGTACCCACTACACTGACAGCACCATGGGCCAGGTACCTACTTCACTGACATTCAGCGCCATGGGTCAGGTACCCACTACACTGACAGACAGTGCCATGGGCCAGGTACCCACTACACTGACAGCACCATGGGCCAGGTACCTACTACACTGACATTCAGCTCCATGGGTCACATACCCACTACACTGACAGACAGTGCCATGGGCCAGGTACCCACTACACTGACAGACTGCGCCATGGGTCAGGTACCCACTATACTGACAGCGCCATGGGCCAGGTACCCAAAAAAAGGCGAAAGATTTGCCTGCATATTAACAGCAAAGAACGGGACTTAACCATCTTACATGTTATGTGATGGTAAGTAGGATGGTGTGGGGTAATAACAGTGGCATGAACAGGTGACAAATATCTGATGAATAGTATTTTTGTGTGACTGGTCAGCTAAGCCAAAATTATGATGCCTGGTCATAAGATATGTCAAGAGAAAGATCTTCACACAACTCCCTCAGAGAAATTTACCCCACTATTATTTATAAGTCAACTGACAAGATAAATTTTTCAGAAAGGATGTTCTGATAGTCACTTACTAAGAAATAGTTGATTCTCCATTGGTAGACACCAGAGTAGGAGCATGGCCATAACCAAAGCCCTTGGGACCAAACTTCTTTGAATAGCATGCCTTGCAGTATACCTCACGGTCAGGACCATCACATGCCAGTACTGAATCCAGAGGTCTATGGCAGTCTGCACAATTGAAGCACTTCTTGTGCCACATCTGGTTAAATTACAAGCAAACTGAAGTGAGTGAAATTCAAGGCATTCGTGGTGGTGGCTGTGAAACTTATAGATTTGTAAGATGAGATTCTTGTAGTTTGTAACATACATGTAAGTGTTGTGGAGGAATATATTGCCTGCATCTTCAGGGTAGAAGATCAAGCCATGCAAGGAACAGGTGCTCTCTTATACAATGAAGAGGGGATAAGAACAGAAACTGTGAACAAACCAGTGGGAACAGCAATGATAACCTGTGGCAGTGGTGTGGCTAAATTGGAACCCACTGGAACCCGCTGGAACCCATGGGAATGGCAAAACTAAATGGAAACCTGTAGAAATGGTCTAACTAAATGGAAACCTGTAGGAATGGTCTAATTAAATGGAAACCTGTTGGGGTGGGATAATTAATGGTATCCTCTGGGAAGAGTAAAATTGGAAAGCTGGGGAGTGTTATAATTACAGGGTACCTTTGGGAGCAGTATAAATGGGAAACAGTGGCAGTGGTATGGCAACTGGTGGGAGTGGCATAGCTGAATGGGAACCTGTAGCAGTGGCACACATGCACACAGTTACATGGAAACTCGTGGCCCTCAAAAGAGTAACCAAAGGACCTTAACTCTCTTCACATTCTTTACAATTTACATGCTACCTGTCTTCCTGTCTTTCCATTCCCACTTACTTGCACTGCTCCTGTTTGCTCACTCTCTGACAGCTCTTCCCTGCATCACTGACAATTATTTAATTCCTCATAGCTTACTTTCTACCCTGAAGATGGAGCCAGCAGGTAGGTACCTACCTAACTAATCAAATGACAAAACATCCGAGAAGACAATAATCTTCAAAACTAAGTGGAATTATTTAAATACTATATAAATACTGTTACTTACAACAAAGGCCCTACTACTGCCTGTCAATGTGTGTAACTACTTTACACACAACTCAGTCAGGACAGACAACTGACAGGAGAGATGCATTTGAATAAATCAAAGGGATACAAGATAATATTTTTTTCATGACTATTTCCAGAATGACTACGGGATCTATCACAGCTGTTCGGGGACTCCTTCACGATGATAAAAATAAATGCAATGTCATATAAAACTCACAAAATTTGAATTACTAGTATAAGAGAGTTTCATGTACCGTTCCTTTGGCGAGCTGCTGTTCAGCAGCAAATACAGCACCTCCACATCGAGGACACCCCTGACCAGCTGGTGCCTTGATGGATGTTGTATCAGGATTGTAGTACGGTCGAAAACTTGAGATCTCTTCCTCCCTACACACAGCAAGAGTGTCAACATCAAATTAAAACTGTTATGTGATTAGCACTTAAAACACTGTTCTATCAAGAAATACATCCAACATGTAAAACACATTCAGGGTGCAGATTGTGGGCCACTTTCATTCTGCTGTCACAAAATATTCTCTGATTTCACAGAACACAGTCTTTCAGAAACCAACATTTAGGCACCTAGTTCAGATACTGCCTACCCTTTATGCAACTCAACAACTCCAACACTGTTCCATATCCTGTATCGAATAATCTAAATCCACACTGTAACACTGAATTTGCTTAAAATCTTTTTTAATATTATCCACACTAAGGCATATCTTTCTTTTAGTTCTTCCAACTGAAATTTTATGCACAGTTCAATGTCTCTAGTGCTTACAACAACACCTGTGACCCGCAAGTATTTTTTCTTGATTTCATCAACCTCATAACATTTTGTAAAGAGTATAAATGAATTTTCAGAGCATAATGGAATGCCACCATCTGGACACACAAGATGCAGTCTCATAACTACATGTTACAAACCCCCATACTGAAGCTATGTCTATAGTAGACATATTTCAACTTACGTAAGTCCATCAGTCTGGAGGAAACCTGATCCACAAGCAAAACCGTACCCATGCGGGCCAAACTTCTTGCCATAGCATGTCTTACAGTAGACATCACGGTCAGGTCCATCACATGCTAGAATTGAATCCAAGGTTTTGGTGCAATCACGACACTTGAAACACTTACGATGCCATTCCTGAAAATAAAGCAGAATATAATTTTAAAATGCACTGCTACCATGTACACCGGGGGACCGCGGTGGGGTGGCACAGTGGTTAAGGTGCTGTGCTACAAATCGGAAGGTCGCTGGTTCGATCCCAGCTGGTGTCAGTGGATTTTTCATTGACATAAAATCCTTCCGATCGCACTATGGCCCTGGGTTCGACTCAGCCTC